>Ga0255052_10000930_pt1 | contig 22784 bp, 23 predicted proteins | sample JV7_2_21_MG_FD_188632 | JGI IMG/M metagenome (GOLD analysis project Ga0255052, IMG submission 188632) | Seawater microbial communities from Jervis Inlet, British Columbia, Canada - JV7_2_21 | ecosystem: Environmental > Aquatic > Marine > Inlet | place: Canada: British Columbia | collected... | reverse complement strand
TGAGATGTATTTTGGGGAAGACAGAAATGATAACGGACAGGCTACAGAATTAATACACCTTATACAGCCTGAATTATTGTCTTGACATTGGGGAGTAGTTTATTTACATATATATATTTTCTAGTTATTTCAGGATAATTTGAACAGATACTCAGTGACAATACTAAATAGGCTTGGTGATTTTACCAAGATCAGTATTTTAAGGTAAGGGGGAAAAAACTTATTATCCTACTTCTAATGATAGTTGATTTACATTTGAAATATTAAATTATGAGGTAGGATTAAAAATGAGGCTTTCTGATAAGAAATCTGTAACTCCCAGACCGCAACAAAAATCACGATAACTTCAACAAGTCAATGAAATTCAGCCTGAATTAAAACTGTTGATTTTCATCAGAAATTATTGCCATTAGCTACGCGAAAGAAAAAAACATAAAAAAATTAATAAGTTTCGTTGCATTCATTTCTAAATTTTGATTTGTGCTATCTTTATGTATGAAACACCCCTTAAACATGCGGAAATCAAAGATGATTGCCATAACTGTATGTTTCTGATACCATATTTTCTTGGTATAATCTTACTATCAAAATAACAACATGTAAGTCCGGAGGATTTAAGGATGACTGATGTAATTCTTGAGGGGCTCAAGCCCGTTGCAGCAAAAAAGATAAAACCTTTCATTGATGATGTATTAGGCTCTTATTATGGAAAAATTCATTCTATTCATGTCACCGGAACCGCTATCACAGATGATTTCGATGAAAAAATATCCGATGTCAACTCTGTATTTGTTTTAAAACAGATGGACCTGAAATTTCTGGAACTGATCGCACCGCTCGGAAAGAAATACGGCAAACAAAAAGTAGCTGCACCACTTATTATGACACCGGATTATATAAGTACATCTCTTGATGTATTTCCGATCGAGTTCCTCAATTTTAAACTGGTTCATTCAACTGTTTTTGGAGAGGATATACTCAAGGACATCGAGATAAACAGAATGGATCTGCGACAGCAGTGTGAAAGAGAATTAAAAGTAAAACTGATCTCGCTTAGACAGGGTTATATATCCTCCGCAGGTGACAAAAAAATGCTGACTGAAGGATTCGTAAATTCAATTACAGGATATATTCCACTTTTTCGCGGAATCACTTATCTGCTTGGCAAGGAACCACCTGTGCGTCAGAAAGATGTAATATCGACACTGTCTGAGGCAGCAAATATTAATACAGATATTTTCGACAGGGTTCTGAAGGAGAAACATAAAAAAATTAAACTCTCGATCGAAGATTTAAACTCTATATTTGAAAATTATTATGCAGCTACCGAGAACCTTGGTAAGATAGTAGATGAGATTAAAGAGTAAAGCCCCGTTTATTTCCTTAGCAGTCCTTCTGTGCCTGATAGCATATACTACATTTGCTGAAATTTCGATTCCATCCAGACCGGTTAATCATGTTGTTGACCTTGCAAACATTATAAATGCAGACATGGAGGCCGGGCTGAACAGGTATCTCCTTGAACTTGAGCAGAAAACAACTGCACAGATGGTCATCCTCACAATAAACAGCCTTGAAGGCGAATCAATTGAAGACCTGTCAATCCAAATCGCGCATGACAAATGGAAACTCGGTCAGAAGGGAAAAGATAACGGGGCATTGCTGCTCGTCTCGGTGCAGGACAAAAAATACAGATTTGAAATCGGCTATGGTCTTGAAGGAGCACTTCCGGACAGTCTGGTCGGAAGTATCGGAAGAGAGTTTCTTGTCCCATATTTCAAAAAAGGTGATTATTCATCAGGCATAACTGCCGCTGCATTATCAGCGATCAATGAAATCGCATCCGAATCAAATGTAGAGATCAAGGGCATGCCAAAGCTGAATGCCCGATCAGGTTACAATCGAGGCACTGCCAAAAGAAGAAAACCCACATTGATGGGCACTATATTCAGTGTGTTGTTTATAATTGGACTGATCTATTTGTTCATAAAGCATCCACGATTTTTCATGCTGTTTCTAATGATGAGTATGTTAGGCGGAGGCAGAAGAAGCTCTTGGGGAGGTGGAGGCGGTTTCGGCGGTGGTAGTTTCGGTGGCGGCGGTGGTGGCGGATTTGGTGGTGGCGGAGCATCAGGTGGATGGTAATACTAAATAAGGAGGCTTAAATGTCAAAAGGATTAAAAACAGGATTGATTGTTGTGGGGGTCATTGTGCTTATCGGTTTCATGACCTTCAATTGGTTTGTCAGTGGATTCAATAATGTCATTGCGATGGATGAGAATATAACGGGCAAATGGGCCCAGGTCGAAAACCAGTTAAAACGGCGCTATGACCTCATACCAAACCTCATCGAAACAGTAAAGGGATATGCATCGCATGAAAAAGAGCTCTTCGAAAATATTGCAAATGCACGAACCAAATACTTCCAGGCAAACACGGTAAATAAAAAAGTTCAGGCATCGTCACAGCTTGAAGGATTTCTATCGAGACTGCTTGTATTGCGTGAGGCATATCCCCAGCTTAAGGCAAATCAGAATTTTCTGAAACTGCAGGACAGTCTTGAGGGAACAGAAAACAGGATAGCGGTTGAAAGAAAACGATACAATGATGCAGTGCAACTCCTCAATACCTTTATAAGGACATTTTTCGGCAGGTTCTTTGCAACATTTGCGGGTGTGTCAAGTGCCGAATATTTTGAAATCCCTGAGGCCGAGAAAGAAGTCCCTAAGGTGAAGTTCTGATATTTGCCAGTTTAAACATAGTTTTTATGCAACCTTCTCTCTTGCGATCTTAAGCTGGCTTATGAAGTCATCAGCTTCGTAGTAGCCTATGGTCCGATAGATTTCATTGCCATTAGCATCAAGAACCACATATGCAGGGGTTGCTGTCACAGAAAACCTCATGAACTGCTCCGCGTCCTTGCCTGATTCATATTTCAGGGGGACAAAATAAGCATTTACATTTTCTTGCACACTTGCCGTCTGAAACGTACCTGTTTCCATCCTCTTACAGGCGCCTCACGTACTCCCGGAAAAATCGATCAGAATAAGCCTGTTATTATCCTTTGCCAGATCAATGGCCTTGCTCAGACTGTTTTCCCATGCAATTCCGTTACTCATATAATCCCTCCTTAATTATCAGGATATTATAATGCCAGAAAATATTTTAACCCTTTATGCATTAACAGACAAGTCAGAGGAGATACAGGCATAACACTGCTTGCATAATCAATTCTATTCTGTTAGCTTTACTTGTACAATTTTGGGGGTGTAATGAAAAAATTTCTTGTTATAACATTATCATTAGTTGTAGTCATAATTATTGCCCTCACAATATTCCTTAAAATATATGTAACCCCCGAAAAGATCAAAGAATTCCTTATACCCGCTGCTGAAGAATTCCTGAACCGGAAGGTAAGTATCGATGAGATCGGGATAAGCCTCATGAAAGGCATAAGCTTAAAAGGCTTTACCATCAAGGAACCTGACGGGAAAACTGATTTCATAAGCTGTAAAGAATTTGTACTGAAATTCAAATTAATTCCGCTTCTTTCAAGAAAAGTAATTATTGATGAATTGAGATTAGTTTCTCCGGCAGTCAGAATTGAACGAACTAAATCAGGCAAGTTCAATTTTCAGGATATTGGCCAAAAAAAGACAGCGGATCTCAAAGAAGAAAAGCCGGCTGATGAATCTGGAGGGCTTCCTGTTTCTCTGCTCGTGAGCAATGTATCAGTCAAAGATGCCAGCTTTTCTTTAATTGATCAGACAAAAGAAATTCCTGACGTGAAAGGTTCTCTTTCAGTTGAAATGACTATGAAATCCGATGGAGATGCAGGATTATTGTCGAAGGGTAACATAAACCTGAGACTCGCAGAAATTGCACGCTCGAAACCCTCTAAAAAGATAAATGACATTGATGCCCTGCTTGAATATGACGCTAAGGTAAACCCTGAATCAGGAGAAATTCTCATAAACAAAGCCGACCTGAAAGTTAATGGTATCCCTGCTTCAATAAAAGGCACAACTAAAGACCTGATGACCTCGCCCTATATCGACTTAACTGTAAGCCTACCAAATGTAAATATTAAGGATGTACAAATATTACTTGCCAGTTTTGTAAATTTCGATAGTCTCGAGCTTTCAGGCCTTGTCTCAACTAATTTAAAAGTCAAAGGTATGCCGGTAAATTTTAAATCAGTGACAACAGACGGCACTCTGTTGTTAAAAAACGTTGATGTTAAGTTCAACAATATAAATACATCGCTTGATGGAAACTTAAAGTTCAGCACTGAATCGGATAATGTTTCTATATCAAAAGCAGATCTGCAGATTAACGGCCTGACTGCGACATTAAAGGGGAAAGTGCAAAATCTCAAGACATCTCCATATCTCGATATTTCGCTGTCATTGCCAAAGTCAAAAGCTTCGGATTTACAGAAAGCTGTAAGGTCCTTCGCAAGTTTAGAGGGTCTGAGCCTGACCGGCGGTCTTTCAGCTGATATAAAGCTTAAAGGCAAGCCAGAGAAACTTGAATCAATGAAGGCTAATGGCAACATTAAACTGGATAAAGTCGGTGTAACATATGAAGACCTCAAGGCTTTACTTAATGGAGGCGTAAAGTTCACGGATAAGTTATTAAGCATTAATCTTAAAAGCACTATAGGCAGAAATACCGCAGAACTAAAGGGCACAGTTAGCAGTTATTTTAAAAATCAGAAAATCAATATCAATCTATATTCAAAAAAACTTTTTATAGATGAGCTCATACATGCCGGGAAACTGAAAGGAACTTCCTCCGGCAAACAGGCCAAATCTTCCAAACCTGCATCCAAAAGAACAGCAGGAGAAGCAAAGCCACTCAACCTGAAAATGACCGCGAGCGGTGAAATCAGGGTAGACTCTGCCGTATATAACGGCCTGACCATGAGTAGTTTTTTAATGACTTATCAATTTAAAAACAACAAACTCAATATTTCAAAACTGACCGGCAAGGCCGGAAAAGGCAGATTCAACTTAAAAAGTTCCCTCGATCTTTCAAAGCCGGGCTACAAATACAATCTTTCCGGTAATGTTGATTCACTCTATGCTGAAGAGATAATTAATGCCTTTTTCCCGAAGGCAAAAGACACGGTTTTCGGTATTATTAAGGCTGATCTGAAATTAAACGGTGCAGGGACATTAACTGAAAACATCAGGAAGAACCTTGTAGCAGACGGAAATTTTGATATACAGGATGGAAAGGTAACAAATATCGGGATAGCAGACAGCCTGTCGATGCTCTTTAATTTAAGTGAGCTGAAGACCATCAAATTTCATCAGGCCAACGGAACGGTGATGATAAGAAACGGCATTGCAAAGCTTAACAGTGTTTTCAGATCAGACGATCTTGAAATGAATCCCGGTGGAGACATAGGTCTTGACGGAAATCTCGATCTCGCATTCGATCTGAAACTTTCCCCCCGTCTTACCGGAAAAGCAGTGAGTTCAAGTATTTCAAAATACATGACCGACCAGAGAGGCTGGGGAACAATACCTTTAATCTGTCCGGGGACGATGTCAAAGCCGTCATGTGGACCGGGTCTCGTAAAGACAGGCAAGAAGGTCATAGAAAAAGAGATTGATAAGGTGTTAGACAGGTTGTTTAATAAAGATCAGAAAGAACCTCCTCCTGAAGGAGAAGAACAGAAACCGGGGTTGGAAGAGCCGCTCAAGGAACTTTTCAAGCAATTATTTTAGAAGCTTATCTATAAACAAACCTATTTCTTCAATAAATAACTCCTGTGAAACCATAAATGCGTCATTATGGCCTCCCCTGAGTTCAACAAATTTCTTTGGCTCTGCTGAAGCATCAAATAATTTTTTCCCAAGTTCAAATGGAATAATTTCATCTTCAATACTATGAAACATTAATTTTGGAACATCTATATTTTTGATTATTGTTAATGAGTCATATTTGCTTTTATAAACAGCCGCAGGGATAAAAGGAAAGATCTTTTTTGCTACCTCGCTGACAGATGTAAAACTATCCTCAATAATTAATCCTCCCATAACCTGTTTTGATGCAAGATTAATAGCAACAGCCCCTCCCAGAGATTCTCCATATGCAATAATCGTCTCCGGACTTATTTTTTTCTTATTGATAAGGTATCTGTACATTGCGTCTGCATCAAGATACAGACCTTCTTCAGAGGGTTTCCCGGCGCTCAAACCATATCCTCGGTAATCGTAAATGAGGATGTTTAAATCAAGTTTATTCAGGATTTTTATTTTTTCGAGACGGTGGCTGATATTTCCACCATTTCCATGGCTGAACAATATTGTGGCGCGCGGCATATCAGAGGGAATAAACCAGCCGTTTAATTTAACTCCATCTGCTGTTGCTATATTTACATCTTCATAATCGAGCGCTATATCCTGTGGAGTAGCTTCAATAGATTTATACGGATGATAAAGACTTATTTGTTCAAGAAAACGTACGAAGAAAAAAAGGAGGATTAGGATAACAGGAATTGAAATAATGAATTTCATGTAAAAGAAATGACACGTTGAAACATGCCTTAAATTTTTTCTAACCCATATTATTCACTTGGCAAAGCAGGTATCCCAAAAAAACGTTTTGGGAGCGGCTTTTACCGATCGGGTGTATATATACACTATGTATAATGAAAAGTTATATAGATGTGTTTCATATAAAGGCTTGTTGCCGTATTCAAACCGTTTTTTTGGGATACCTGCTTTGCCACGATATTCATGAATAATGCAGGCTAATTCTATGGAATCACCTTGTTCAGTGGGTACTCGATTATTCCTTCAGCATTTACTGATTTCAATTTTGGGATAATATCACGGACAATTTTTTCATCAATAACTACCTCAAGGGCATACCAGCCAGTGTCCGAAAGTTCTGATACAGTCGGAGAGTGCAGAGATGACAGAAGGCTCATCACTCTTTTCAGGGACTTTTTAGGCACATTCATCTTAAGACCAACCTTTTCCTCTGCTGCAAGTGCCCCCTTTAAAAGTAGAACTATGTTCTGCATCTTCAGCTTTTTCCACGAGTTCTTCCAGGCCTTCTTATTTGCGATAAACCGTGTACTTGATTCCAGAATAGTCTCGATCACTCTCAGATTATTGGCCTTGAGTGATGATCCTGTCTCGGTCAATTCTACAATTGCATCAGCAAGGTAAGGCGGCTTCACTTCTGTGGCTCCCCATGAAAAATCTACATCAGCTTTGATCCCTTTGGATTTGAGATATTTTTTTGTAAACCCAACAAGCTCAGTTGCTATCCTCTTTCCATTAAGATGCTCAACCTTTTTTATTTTTGAATCATTAGGCACTGCAATGACCCATCTCACCGGCCTTAGTCCGCCTTTAGCATAATTAAGTTCAGCCACTTCCTTAATGTCAGCACCCTGCTCAAGGACCCAGTCTTTCCCTGTTAATCCGGCATCCAGCACACCATCATCCACGTACTTGGCCATTTCCTGTGCCCTGATCAGCATTGCTTCTATCTCAATGTCATCAAAAACAGGATAATAAGAGCGGGCATTTACCGACACATTATATCCTGCTTTTTTAAACAATTTAAGTGTCGATTCCTGAAGGCTCCCCTTAGGAAGACCAAGCCTTAATACCTTTTTCATTATTTATGTAATCTCCTTTTTATGCGCTTTACCCTTTGTTGAATATATTACAGAGGAAGAGAGAAATAATTCAAATTTTATATCCTGCGTACTCTGACCGTATTTCCGTGAGCTTCAAGTCCTTCTACATCAGCAAAAATTTCAACTGTACCCGCAAGATCCATGAAACCAGATTTTGAGGAACTGATCAGACTCGTACGCTTTATGAAATCATAGACTCCGAGCGGAGAGGAAAATCGGGCCGTACTGCTTGTCGGAAGTGTGTGATTCGGACCAGCAGCATAATCACCGAGCGGCTCCGGAGTCCATTGTCCCAGAAATATAGCTCCGGCATTTTTTATTTTAGGTAAAATCGCTGAAGGTTTTTGGGTCATGATCTCAAGATGCTCAGGCGCTATCCGATTTGCTATTTCAACTGCTGATCCGAGGCTTTTTGTAATAATTATTGCGCCGTACCTGCTGGCAGACTTGAATGCTATATCTCTTCTCTTAAGATTCTTCAACTGTATTTTCAGTTCAGCTTCAACCTCCCTTGCCAGCTTACCTGAATTTGTTATCAATACCGAAGATGCCATCTCATCGTGCTCTGCCTGGCTTAATAAATCAGATGCAATAAACAAAGGATTGGCTGATCGATCAGCAATTATTAATATTTCGCTAGGACCAGCAACCATGTCTATGCCTACTTCACCAAACACCATCTTCTTTGCAACCGCTACAAAAATATTCCCGGGACCAACTATCTTGTCTACTTTCTTTATTGTTTTCGTGCCGTAAGTCAACGCAGCTATCGCCTGGGCACCACCTATCCTGTACACCTCTTTAACACCAAGCAGCTTAATTGCTGCCGCAACATATCGGTTCAGCGTTCCGGAAGGAGTAGGCACACAAAGGGCAATTTCCCTGACACCCGCCACCTGCGCGGGTATTACATTCATCAGGACGGTCGATGGATAAGCAGCCTTACCGCCCGGCACATACGCACCTACCCTTTCAAGAGGTCTGATTATCTGACCTGTCGTAATACCATTACTGGTAAATTTCCATGATTTCTCTTGCTGGCGTTTATGAAAGGATTTTATCCTTCTGGCAGATTCGTTCAATGCCTTGAGAAATTGCTTCTCTACCTTCCCTGCAGCTGCATTTATTTCTTCTGTATTAATCAGAAGCCTTTTCAGTTTTATTGAATCGAATTTCTCTGTATAGTTAATAACAGCCCGGTCACCCTGTTTTCTGACATCAGCCAGTATCGTTCTTACGATTTTCTGAATATTGTCCTCATCAGCAGATAACGAGGCCCTCTTTTCTAACAGGGATAGAAATGTCTCGATCTTATCTTCATTTATTATTTTCATCCAATTCTCCAGGCATAAACCTTACTCGATACTACGCATAAAGTTCAGTGTGACAACTAAAGAATTCTACTACAGCCCGCACTAACATTGCTATATTTTACCAGGCAGTTATTCTTTAACCCTTCTTATCTTTGCACCAACGCGGATCAGTTTTTCCTCTATCCTCTCATATCCCCTGTCCAGATGATACACACGGTCTATAACAGTCGTACCCTGAGCTGCAAGTCCGGCCAAAACAAGCGAGGCGCTTGCCCTTAAATCAGTGGCCATGACCTGAGCACCTTTCATTGACCTGCTACCTATTACTGTTGCTGTTGAGCCTTCTACCTGGATATCAGCGCCCATCCTTTTTAATTCAGCAACATGCATAAACCTGTTCTCAAAGATATTTTCTGTAATAAGGCTCGTTCCATCAGAAATGGCCATCAATGCCATAAACTGTGCCTGCATGTCAGTAGGAAATCCCGGATAGGGCATCGTTTTTATGTCCTGAGCCACAGACTTGTCCGGACCTGTTACCGTAAATGTATCACCATCTACGGCAATCTCTGCGCCTGTTTCTCTCAGCTTGTTAACAACCGCATCAAGGCATTCAGGCTTTGCACCCGTTATTTTCATTTCATCACCCATCATTGCACCTGCCACGAGAAAGGTACCGGTCTCTATTCTGTCAGGTATGACTCTGTAATCAAGTGGCTTGAGGCTGTTCACTCCAGTAATAGTTATGACACTTGTGCCAGCACCTTTTATCTCCGCACCCATCGAAATTAATGCATCGGCAAGATCAACAACTTCGGGTTCACAGGCCGCATTTTCCAGTAAAGTCTCGCCATCGGCAAGAGCGGCAGACATCATAAGGTTTTCTGTACCGGTTACAGTAGGTATGTCAAATGAAATAGTGGCTCCCTTTAACCGTCTTGCTCTTGCATGTATATAACCTTCTGAAAGAGTAATTTCCGCACCCATCTTCTCGAGGCCCATTATGTGAAGATTTATAGGCCTGGCACCTATCGCACAGCCTCCTGGCAAAGAAACTATCGCTATGCCTGTTCTCGCCAGTAACGGTCCAAGAACAAGCACAGATGCGCGCATAGTTTTAACAAAATCATATGGTGCTTCAACCGATTTTAATTTTTCTGTCTGCAGGATAACTCTGTCATTATCATGGGAAAATTCAGCGCCAAGATAACTCAGCAGCCTTCCCATGGTTGTTACATCTCTAAGACAGGGAACATTTGTAATACGACTCTCTCCGGAGCTCAAAATAGATGCAGCCATAAGAGGAAGCGCCGCATTTTTTGCACCACTTACGTTTATTTCTCCGTTTAACCTTATCCCGCCTTCGATTTCTATTTTGTCCATTTGGCCTGTATTATACCTTACTGTTGTATTGCAGGGGCTCGGCAATAATGATTCTTTCTTTCCCTGAATAATCTTTTAAGATTTCTATGCTGGAATATCCGGAATTTTCAAACATCTCTTTTAGAGATTGCGCATATCCGTCTCCAAGCTCAAGCATCAATATTCCGGTATCATTAAGTATCTGCCTCGCAGCCGGAACAATTTCCCTGTAATAACCCAATCCATCTCTTCCACCATCAAGAGCGTTTAACGGTTCCCAGTCTCTAATCTCTGGCTGAAGGTCTTTGATGTCATCAGATTTGATATATGGCGGATTTGATATAATTAAATCGAATGACTTTGTTTTTTTCACAGTCGAAAATAGATCCCCACAATAAAAAAAAGCATTTTTTACATTATTTCGTTCGGCATTTGTTCTGGCGTACCTGATCGCCTTCTCAGAAATATCGACACCATAAACCAGTGCATCTGGGAATTTCACGGCAATTGCAAGTGCCACGCATCCGCTTCCTGTACAGAGATCAAGAACCGATTTTTGTTCTGTGTTCTTTACTCCCAATAATTTAATTGCATGCTCTGCCATTAATTCGGTCTCAGGCCGAGGTATCAGGACACCTTCACCTACTTCCAGGTTCAAACCCAGAAAATCAATATGGCCGATAATATATTGAAGAGGTTCACGACTGCACCTTCGGCTAATCATCTTATCCAGGCACTGCGTCTGAGTATCATCCAGTTCAGGATTATCTTTATACATATCGATTCGGCTCATATTAATACCCTCTGAAAGCAATAACTCCGCCTCTTTTTCAGCAGCTTCGATGCCGCAATTCCCGAGCTTCCGGGATATCTCCTTGAATTTATCCTGGGCTTTCATTACAAAAAGGGATTAGGGATTGGTAGTCAAAGTTCATATTCGCCTGCTTTCTGAAAACAGACCCCAGATTACTGTTTTTATATTTCTTTCAGCTTCTCTGCCTGATAATGGGTAATCAGACTGTCAATGAGCTCGTCAAGTTCACCTTCGAGAATGGATGGTAATTTATGGAGAGTAAGGTTTATCCTGTGGTCAGTCACCCTGCTTTGAGGGAAATTGTATGTTCTTATCCTGCCGCTTCTGTCGCCTGAGCCTACCTGGGATTTTCTCTCCTGTGCCCTCTCTTTCTCCTGGCTTTCGAGTTCAAGCTCATAGAGTCTTGAGCGCAAAACTTTCATAGCCTTTTCCCTGTTCTTTATCTGTGAACGGGTATCCTGGCACTGAACAATCAAACCAGTGGGGACATGCACTATTCTTACAGCAGAATATGTCGTGTTTACTCCCTGTCCCCCGGGCCCTGATGAACAGTAAGTGTCGACCCTCAAATCCTTTTCCTCAATCTTTAAATCCACTTCTTCAGCTTCTGGCAGGACAGCAACGGTTGCTGCTGATGTATGAATCCTGCCGGATGTCTCGGTTGTCGGCACTCTCTGAACACGGTGAGTACCGCTTTCGTACTTCAGGCGACTATAAGCACCCTTCCCCTGGATTGATGCAATCACTTCCTTTACGCCACCAACACCGGTAGAATGCATATCCAGTATTTCCACTTTCCAGCGTCTGCCCTCGGCATACTTGCTATACATCCTGAAAAGATCAGATCCAAACAGTCCTGCTTCATCACCACCTGTACCCGCTCTTATTTCTATGATTATGTTTTTGGAATCGCGAGGATCTTTTGGAACAAGCAACAACTTCAGCTCTTTTTCAACTTCAGGCTTTTTCTCTTTAAGTTCATCTATCTCAGCTTTTGCCAGCTCTTTCAGTCCGTCATCACCATCAGTCCGTAAAATTTCTTCAGCTTCAGATATACCCAGCAACAACTTTTTATATTCCCTTATTTTTTGAACAACGTCCTCCAGATCCGACTGCTCCTTGGAGTATTTCTGGCTTATTGTATAGTCTGAGAAAACTTCAGGGTCAGACAATATCTTTGTCAGCTCATCATATTTGTTCTCGATTTCCTCAAGTTTTTCAAGAAACACCTGATTCACGCTCCTTTGTTTCCGCTTTTCCACCTTCTGTACTTAATACATCCTTTAACGCCCTGATAGCCACTTCAATCTGATCACTCGAGGGGATTCCGGTAGTCAGTTTTTGCAGCCAGAGCCCTGGTACAGCTATTCCGCGAACTAATGAATTATGCATTTTCTTTGAAGAATACTTTACAAACTCATAGCCACCCCCAGCAATAACCGGTATCAGTACCAACCGCGAAAGAAATTTATCAAGAAACGGCCAGTCGTTAGGAATAAGAGAAAAAACAAGGATACTCAACAGCATCACGATCAGTAAAAAACTTGTTCCGCACCGTGTATGCACTACGCTGTAATTTTTCACGATTTCAGGTTCCAATTCAACGCCAGCCTCATGTGCATTAACCGCCATATGTTCAGCCCCATGATATTCAAAAACTCTTTTTATATCTTTACTGATATTAATCGCAAGTATATAGGCAAGAAAAACAAGCATGCGTAATATTCCATCAGCAAAATTAAAGACAAGGGAACTCTCGTTTATTGACTGAAACAGTATACCGAGAAGCTTTGTACCATAAAGCGGTAAGAGCAGGAATAAACCAATCCCGATAAGAAAAGCTACAACTACAGTCATAACAAGAGAAAAAGAAGACGGCTTTTCTGTTTCATGGCCCGATGCTTCGGCTGAATACAGTAGAGCCTTAATACCTATTGAAAGCGACTGGAAAAGAGCAATAACCCCACGGAGTAATGGTTTTTTTAAAATCCTGGGTAATTCAGAAATCCCGTGCCTCTTTACAACAATATCTTTATCAGGAGTCCTGACAGCAACTGACCATACATTGCCCAATCTCATCATAACTCCTTCGATTACAGCCTGTCCTCCTACATCCGCCATTTGTCAAAAACTCCTGAGTTGCGAAATAATAAATGCACAGGGTGATTCCTGTTGCTTTGTGCCTTTGCTCCTTTGTCCCTTTGTGCCTTAAACATTTAGACACTAAAAAAGGGAAATCCGCTACTCTTTAAGTGTTTCATAAAGCGCGAGTTTCCCTTTTAAAATCAGCTACTTTTTGTTAAGTTTTGCGTATTTCTTCTTGAACTTGTCAACCCTGCCCTCAGCATCAACCAGTTTCTGCTTGCCGGTGAAGAAAGGATGGCATTTGGAACATATATCGACATGAATAGAATTCTGTGTAGATTTCGTCATAAATGATTCTCCACAGGCGCATACAGCTTTGACCTCTTTAATTTCCGGATGAATTCCCTGTTTCATATTAACCTCCAACTATGAAATATATCAGAGTTAAGCAGTATTTTTCAAGCGACACGAGGCAAATTAAGAATGATTCTGGCTTTTACCAAAATTAAAATGTCCTCTTTTCAACTTTCAGATCAGCAATTTGTTAAAATGTCGAGAAACGCATTGCTAATTAATAAATGAGATCATAATTCATGACAAAATTCGAAGAATCAATGTGGGCAGATGAAGAGTTTTCAAGCAACTATCTTGAAAATGCTGATATTTATATTGTTGAACGAAGGAAGATGATAAAGATGATATCATCTTTTTTTGTACATTATTCTCAAGGGGACAGAATAAGTCTCCTGGATTTGGGATGTGGGGATGGCGTATTAACCGAAGCACTATTTAAAGTGAATAATAAAATTCATGCTACCCTCGTTGATGGTTCACAGACAATGTTACAAAAGGCGAAAGATAGACTCGGGACAAAACATAATCTAAGTTTTGTAGAAGCAGATTTTCAGGAAATATTGGACGGTAGAGTTAAGTTTGGTCAATTTGATTATTGTATTTCAGCTCATGCCATCCACCATCTGGAAATGAAGGATAAGGAACGTCTCTTTTGCTTCATTAATAAACATTTAGTTCCTGGAGGGAAATTTATCAACGCCGATGTTGTCCTTCCTCCTTCCACAGAGATTGAGGAATGGTATTTTGTCATTTGGAAGCAATGGATGCAGAATATGATGAATAAATTAAATGTACGAGATGAGAAACCAGAAGATGTAATTAAGAAATTTAAAGACCCATTAAGCACGAACAGTCCCGATACACTTGAAGCACAGTTAAAAACCTTGAAGAATGCCGGGTTCTCTGATATAGACTGTTATTATAAAAACGGAATATTTGCATTATTTGGCGGAATAAAGAAGTAACTCATGCTAATGTGATCATAAAAGTACTGATCACCAGATTATTGACAGAAAAGTATCGAGGTCAGTCTGGAGTCGGTTAAACTTGCACCATATCACCATACACTCTTCGGATCTATAACAGTAACCCTCTTTTATAACCACATGCGTATTGATCTCGGTTTTTTCTTTGTACGGACAGGGGACATGCAGCTTTCCGGTCTCAACCGCATATGTCTTCTTCATGCAAGGATTCTTCACTCTTTATATTTTATTATATTTTTCGATGTTTGCAAACCCTAATATTAAACGAGATAAAAATCCATTGTGGTATGATAGTTTTAGAAGTATCAAAAATATGAAAAAACCATGAAATCTCAAAAACTTACAATAATTAAACACGCCCTGCATCTGGCCGGGGAGACCAGCAGCCAGCATACATTCCTTTTTTTAAATACAGTACAGAGTTGCAACTGGTTCCTGAAAACAGGTCTTTACGATAATGGTAATATCGTTCTTGTCACTCCCAAGGATTTAAAAATAAAGGATGCAGATTTTAAAAAGAAAGGGATAAAGGTAATAAAAAGCTGGTCCGGAAATCAGACAAGATTTTCGAGAATCAAATATGCATTTCTTCACGGAGTCATGCAGCGCATTATAGATACAGACAGCAGGGTTGTTTGTGTTCTTGGCCCATGGGGCAAGACACATCTTGATACAATTGCCATACACGACTTGTCTCTTTCATGGTCTGAAGAGTTTCCCTTTAATCCAAAATCAATTATGGGTAATGAATCATTCAATGCTGTACTTGCTATAGTAGATATTGCCCTTGATATAGGAGCCCTCGGAAGGGAAGGAAAACCAATAGGAACAATTTTTGTAATCGGCGACACAGATAACGTAATGAAATTATCACATCAGGCTGTCTTTAACCCATTCAGGGGATATCCCAGGAGAGAACGGTTAATTACACATTCTGAAGTTGTTGAGAGCATAAAAGAACTTGCAAAGCTTGACGGAGCTTTCACAATCTCTCAGTCCAGCACAGTGGTGGCTGCAGGGAGGCATCTTGATGCCAGAAGTACAGTAACCAAGCAACTCAAAGGTCTGGGTTCCAGACACCGGTCCGCAGCAGGAATAACGCGAATGACCAATGCCGTCGCTGTTGTAGTATCAGAAAGCACAGGGAAAGTAACAATATTTGAAAAGGGACGTATTGTATCAACTCTTGAGCCGGTAATCAGCAGTCGCCTGGTTTAGCTGACTCACATAAAAAAAATATCTGCTTATAGAGCTTTGAAATATTTTTTATATGCAGGAGAAGGATTTATAATCTTAACGCCAATACTGCTTATTAAGTTATTGGAAGAATTTCTCTTTGTATATAACCAGGCAATTTCACATTTTAAAGTATGAGTTTTCTTTGAATTTTCTTGAAATTTCAAATCAAGTTTTTTCGGAGGAACAAAAGGGGTTACTGTCATGGTTGGGATAATTTCTACGAATGCACCATTTTTAGAGAGATTCCCGATAATTCCGTCATAATTTTTGCCATTCGCGACAATTTTGGTATTTATATACACTGGAATCCTTACTGGCAGTACTCTTTTCATTATGCCCTCCTCTTTTAGATAATAAAGTATATCAGAAAAAGACTAAAAGCTAAAAGTGCTCAAGACATTAAGTAAATTTATTCATATTAGAAGAAAAACGAGGGGCTAAGACCAATATATGGCCAGAGCATGGATTCAAGGTTGAAATCTTATATGGTATAATCCCCAATGCGTTTCATTGCTGACCTTCATATCCATTCGAAATATTCAAGGGCAACAAGCCCGTCTATGTCGCCGGAAAACCTTTGGAAATGGGCACAGCTCAAAGGAATCACTGTTATAGGCACAGGTGATTTTACTCATCCGCAGTGGCTGGGTGAATTGAATGAAGCACTCGAACCATTAGGTAACGGTCTGTTCACCCTGAAAAAAAAGCTTCGTAGTGATGATGTACCTGATGCCTGTAGGGCTGATCTGTATTTCCTTCTTTCTGCTGAAATAAGCTGTATCTACAGTAAAAACGGTAAAACCCGGAAGGTCCATTCTATTGTGCTTTCACCTGATTTTGATGATGCTGCCAGAATTAATTCCGCGTTATCAAAAATAGGCAATCTGAAATCTGACGGCAGGCCGATACTCGGTCTGGATGCAAAGGAACTTCTAAAAATAGTGCTAAACGAGTCGCCCGATTCATTACTGATTCCGGCGCATGCGTGGACGCCCCATTTTTCTGTGTTTGGCGCTGTTTCAGGTTTTGATTCTCTGGAGGAGTGTTATGAAGAACTCACTCCTCACATACATGCTATTGAGACAGGGCTTTCATCCGATCCACAGATGAACTGGAGGATATCCGCCCTTGACGGTATAACCCTAATCTCTAATTCCGATGCCCATTCTCCTGCAAAAACAGGCCGTGAGGCAAATATATTTGATACAGAGATGTCTTACCCGGCTATGATTAATGCACTGAAATCAGGGAAAGGTTTTCTTGGAACTATCGAATTTTTCCCGGAAGAAGGAAAATACCATTACGATGGACACAGGGCATGCAGCATTAGACTCTCACCTCAAGAGACGATTAAAAATAAATATCTATGTCCCTCATGCGGGAAAAAACTAACAGTCGGGGTAATGCACCGGGTAGAAAAACTGGCTGACAGAGAGATCGGTTTTCGACCAGAAGGTGCGCCGGATTTTCATTCCATAATTCCTCTGCCGGAGATTATCTCGGAAATACTGAAAGTCGGCGTAACCAGTAAGAAAGTCAATAATGCTTATCTTAATTTGCTTTCTGAAATCGGCAGCGAGTTTAATATTCTTATGGATACTTCTCTCGATGATATAGAAAAAGCGGGTTCACCGATTTTGAGACAAGCGGTGTCAATGATGAGGGAAGGCAAGATAAATATCGCCCCGGGCTATGACGGTGAATTTGGAAAAATAAGTATATTTTCACAAAAGAGGGTCGCTTCAAGATAATTCCCTGATCGCTAATGATCCAACTGCTTAGAGATGATAGCTTTTGACATTAAATTTGTTTTTACGATTGCACTGAAAAAGGAACTCCCCAACGAGGTCCTTGCCTCTTGCGGTTTCCCTGTTCATACTCTGGCTGCTGTAAAATCAGGAAGCCTGAAAAAGCAAACAAACATCCAGATCGGAGTTCTTGTGTTAGTGACCGGAGCTGGACTTCAGGCAAGTAAAGAAGCTGCCTGCTGGATAAGGGATAATATCGATCCTTGTTTTGTCATTAATATCGGTACCAGCGGTCTGATTACCCGAAAGCATAATACAGGTCAATGGATCTTACCTCAAAGTGTTTCGGATGAAAACGGTAACAAACTGAAGCTTGATACGAGACTGCCGGTGCAACATCCTGAACGCCTTTTAACAGTAAAGTCCCTTGTCAGTGTTAAGAAGTCCATTCTAAACTGTTTTGCGAATTCTTCGCAAATACATGATGCAGTCGACATGGAATGTTATGCCCAGGCGCGGATATTTGATGAAACCCGAACAAGTTTTCATTGTTTAAAGTTCGGAACCGACTATTCAGATGCCAAAACTCCCGTTGACTTTGAAAAGAATCTGAGCATATTCAGGCAGGAACTGTCAAAGCTTTTCAGCTCTCTCAAACAGTATGAACACCCGCCCAAGATATCTCTTGTCGTACCTGTTTACAATCGCGGAAATATTATCAAACGCGCACTGGATTCGATTATGAATCAGTCTCATGCACCGGATGAGATTATAGTTGTTGATGACGGTTCAACCGATGAAACCAGAGAACAGCTTAAAAGTTACGGAGACAGTATAACTACGATTTTTCTTGAGCACAATTCCGGTCCATCAAAGGCGAGAAATGCCGGCGTCAGACAGGCAAGTACCGACTGGATAGCTTTTCTGGATTCGGATGATTGCTGGAAAAAAGATAAATTAAAAAATCAGATTGAGTTTCTGAAGAAATATCCTTTTTATCAGATTCTGCAGTCAGACGAGATCTGGATAAGGAACGGCAGGAGGGTGAATCCATGCAGGCATCATGCAAAACCCGAGGACTGGATATGGGACGCTTCTCTGGAAAGATGCCTCGTCTCTCCGTCAGGAGTGTTAATTAGAAAATCGTTATTCGAACAGTATGGAGGATTTGATGAAAGCCTTCCTGTTTGTGAAGATTATGATCTCTGGCTTAAAATTTCCAGACATCACCCTGTAGGCCTTGAGCCCTCTTTATCTGTTGTAAAATATGGAGGCCATTCAGACCAGCTCTCCCGGAAATTCATCGCAATAGACAGTTTCAGGGTACAGTCCCTGAACGGATTGTTAAAACATGAAACCGATCCAGCCTTCAGGCAGAAAATAATCACCGTACTTGAGGAAAAAATGAAGATTCTTATCAAGGGTTATGAAAAGAGAGGCAAAGTGACAAAGGCAAAGGACTGCAGGGATATCCTGCTTTCTATAGCTAAGTAATAATTGAGATGTCCATTCAACAAGTTAACATTAATAACATTCTTATCGATAACAGCTGGTTTTCTCTGAAAAAATATCTTTTTGAATCCAGCGAGGCTCAGTCATTCCTTGTTAACTCTTTCGATAAATCAGGCATACTTTATCCTGTTGTCCTATATAAGGATAACAAAGGACTGCTGCACCTGATCGACGGAAGGAAAAGGTTACAGTATGCCCAGCAGAATAATATTCAGAAAATAAATGCAACGATATTACCTGAGGCCACACCAATAGCCGATATTATTATTCTGATTCTGTGTAACCTGAGAAACTATATCGAATCAAGCGTTATCAACAAGGTGCAATTTATCTGTTTTGCCAAATCATTGAACATACCTGAATCATGGCTGCTTGAAACATTATGTGTTCCTCTGGGATTAAAACCGGATGCTGAATTTTTAAGTGTATGCAAACGTATTTATAACCTGCCGGAAAAGATCAGGATATTCTGTCATGAAAAGAAATACTCTTTAAAACAGTTAATCAACCTTACCTACCATTCCGATAATCTCCTTGAACAGCTTGCGGAATGGAAATCAATACTGCATCTTACCGCCTCAACACTGGACGAGATAGCTGTTAACCTCAGAGACTATCTAAAAGCAGAAAACAGGAATATGGAAGATTTCCTTAAAGAACCTGATCTGCTGGAAATTCTTGATTCATCTTTGTCCCCGCGCGATAAGACAGACAAACTGCGTCAGTTGCTCTATTTAAAACGCTTTCCTACGCTTTCAAATGTTAATGATAAAATTTGCGATACTATTGAAAAATTAAATTTACCCGAGCAAATAATCATTAAGTGGGACAATACACTGGAGAATAAAAATGTTGATCTCAATATTCATTTAAATGATCCTAAGAAATGGAATCGTCTACTGGATACATTAAATTCTAAAAAAATTAAAGACGCCTTAGGCTCGATTCTCAACGAACTGTAAAGAGAATCTTACTGGCCTCGCAGATAAAAATGAATACTTTCAAGGAAGGCAAAAAAACAGTACTGGAAGTCTCTAAAAGGGGTGAGGCTATGGGCAGGTGTGCAACTCTTAACAGCAAATACCTGTGCTGTAATGTGCATGTGTTAAGGTCAGTACATAATTGCCCCTTCGAATGTTCATACTGTTTCCTTCAGAACTACCTGAATGACGGTACTATAAAAATAGTAGATGATACTAGGGCCCTTATGGATGAGGTAAGAGCAAAGATCCATAATGAGCCATCAAAACTTTTCCGCATAGGCACATGGGAACTTGGCGACAGCCTGGCCCTCGACCTGAAGACAGGACAGGCTGCAAAGCTGATCATGGAATTTGCCCGGTTTAAGAATGCAGTTCTTGAACTGAAAACAAAATCAGACTGTATAGATCAGATCCTGGATATTGAGCATAGGCAGAATACAATAGTGTCATGGTCTCTGAATACTGATTATGTTATCAGGTCAGAGGAATCAGGAACAGCATCTCTGGACAGGCGAATTGCCTCAATACATAAAATTATTGATTCAGGTTATCTGATTGGTCTGCATTTTGATCCAATGATTTATCATGATAGCTGGGAAGATGGATACAGAACGCTGGTTAAAGAACTGTTCAGCGCTTTACCAGCTGAAAGAGTGGCATGGATTTCTATAGGGAGTCTCCGCTTTAATCCGGAAATGAAAAAGAAAATCGAAAACAATTATCCTGACAGCAGGCTCACCTCAGCAGAAATGGTGCTTGGTGATGATGCAAAAGTGCGATATGTTAAGCCTCTAAGAGTCCGAATGTATAAACTGCTGAATGAAGAATTAAATAAACATATATCACAAACAAATCTTGTATATCTGTGTATGGAGCGATGGGATGTGTGGGAAAAGGTGTTAGGTTATCATCCGGAGTCGATCGGACATCTTGATTATATATTTGCCAAGTCGCTTTATGAGCGATACGGGATAGGCACTGAACCTCCTGAAATCAAACACTACATTAAGTAGAGTAATCAGAGATAGCATTTACCAGCGTTTCTTTTCCCAGGCTATCGCTCTTTCGTAATGTTTGAAGAGTTTTTCACGCTGTTTAAATTCTTTTGAGTGCAAAGAACGAGGTCGAGTATTACCATCTATCCCTATGTCAGCATGCAGCATTTCATGATATACAATATAATCTACAAAGTACCGCGGTATCCTTTTGTTATCAAGTATCGGATTGATTCTAACTAAATTTCCATGGCTGGTGTAGCTTCCAAGTGTTCTGTTTCGTGCCGCCCTCTTCGGTCCCTTCGCTCCCCACGTGATATGCGCGGACACGTTCCCATTAAAATATTCCTGGTTGACAGCATTGTATATATCCATAAGATTAAAACAGTTCCCCTGCGTCCGGTGAACTATTGCAGGGAAAGATTTCTGGTTTATTCGATGTCCGTTTTGATTGATATAATTTCTTACAAGCGGTGTTTTTATCTTACTGTTTTTTATAAAATCTGCTATCTCCTGCAATATCTCATCTCCTGCGAAAAGAAACATTTTATGCATTCTTAACAGGATTGAGTCTCCCTTTAATCTCAACGACAGCATACTTGAAGAGTTGTCAGTGATAAAGAGTAATATTTTTTTGCATGTCAAACGCTCGAGACAGGATAATATTGAACCTTTGTCTCGACCAAAAGAAAAGTCTAACTGATGCATATCAGGATATATTTGATTATTCTATTTGCCAAATAAACCTTTCAGTTTGTCAACAGCTCCGCCAACGCTCTTTCCAATAGTTCCGCTAACAGCCTCTTCAGCACCCTTGCCTATATCAACCACAGAGCCTGCAACCGCGGTTATAATATTCTTATTAACCATAGCAAAGACCTGTTGCAAAGCCTTAGATATAGTAGTACCTTCCTTTTCCTTGCCTATATCTTTCATGTGAATATCCGGTAATGAAAGAGCAAGTTTTTCCCCCTGTAATGCAGTAACACTCATGTTGATTTTTCCATCCTTAACAACAAGACTATTAATCTGGATTTTTTTTCCCGACTCTTCAGATTTTTTTCCCTCCACTTTCTGATCTGCCTGTTCTTTCCCACCAGCAAAGGATTCTATATTCTTCATTATCGCCTTAATGTTGTCGCCCCCGCTTCCTTTTTCATATGTAATATCCGGAGCATCAATATAAACCTCCTCAATTATGATCCTGTCGGAAAAAACAGATTTGACATTAATTGCCAGCCTGACTTCATTCAGCATAAACGCGCTGTCCGACTTAAAACCCTCGGGATTCCCTATGAAGAGGCCTTTCAGTTGTCCTTTGCCCGACAGCAGGGAAATATTCACATCATTCAGCTTTACTTCAGCCCCTATGGCCTTCGAACCGATCGTCTCTATCCCGCTTTTAATAATTGAGTTCAGAGAAAAACCGATCGCAAGGATTATTACTATGATTATTACAGGTATTATTATAAATACTTTTTTCATATCATATGCCTCCTCATTATTTATGCATTCAATTTGCTACGTATGATTATAGCAATTCTTTTAACGGAATCATATCCTATAAAAGCGATAAACTTTTTATTCGAGGACCTAACATACTTAAAGAATAGGCATATTAGGCTCTTTAGGTGTTTCCCTTAAGAAAATTAGGGAATAATACGATATGACATATATAGGAAAACAATACCTTTTATGACTATTAAGCGAAAACTCACAATTTC
>Ga0255052_10000929_pt1 | contig 22785 bp, 16 predicted proteins | sample JV7_2_21_MG_FD_188632 | JGI IMG/M metagenome (GOLD analysis project Ga0255052, IMG submission 188632) | Seawater microbial communities from Jervis Inlet, British Columbia, Canada - JV7_2_21 | ecosystem: Environmental > Aquatic > Marine > Inlet | place: Canada: British Columbia | collected... | reverse complement strand
AAGTAGGGCCAGCACGGCGCCGAGAGCGCCAACCTGTTTATAGACCGAGACAGAGTTTTTGCGGTCGATCGATAACAGCAGTAGCAAAGGTACAGCTACTGCAATTGTCCAAAGCGGGTACGACCAGAGCGGCGATTCGCTGGGCCAGGTGTTTTCATCAAACGCGCGATACAGGGCATATAAGAATATGCCCTGCAGGAATGCGATAACCAGCATCGGGATCTTCGGCAGCGGCGGTGACTCGCGCATGATCAGTACCTATTTTTCGGGGAATCAGGGGATAAGTGTTAGTTAGTCATCCCTTTGAGACCCATGTTCCGCAAAATAGTCACCATTTTTTTTCAAACGACCCACCGACGTCCTTGGCTATGGCTACGGGTTCGCCTGGTAGTAGTCCATAAGAATCTGAGCGACTTCAGGTCTTGCAACCTCTGGCGGCAACGCAGTGCCTTGGCCGAGCATTTCGCGAACTCTGGTGCCGGATAAAATGACGTAGTCTTCCGGCCCGTGATCCGGTGCTTCACGCATCATGACGACTTTGTCGAGTTTCTTTGACCAGGCGGTGTGATCTGCGTTGAATATCTCAATTTCCAATGCGCCTTCCGGTATTTCATCGAATATCGCCTGGGCATCGAAGGGGCCGTAATAGTCGCCTACACCCGCATGATCGCGGCCTACGATTAAGTGGGTGGCACCCATGTTCTGGCGGAACACGGCGTGAAGTACTGCTTCTCGAGGCCCGGCGTAGAGCATGTCGAAACCGTATCCGGAAACCATGACGGTGTTCTTCGGAAAGTACAATTCGACCATTTTGCGAATAGAGGCATCACGAACAGACGCTGGAATGTCACCTTTCTTCAACTTGCCCAATAGCATGTGAACGACGATGCCGTCGGCACCAAGTCGCTCCATTGCGATGCGACACAGTTCTTCGTGCGCCAGGTGCATTGGGTTGCGCGTCTGGAATGCGACGACCTTGTTCCAGCCTCGCGCGGCGATGTCGTCGCGGATTTCCACGGCCGTTTGAAACGTACCCTCAAATTCTGTTTCGAAGTAACTCAGGTTCAAAACCTGAATGGGGCCGGACACGCAGAAGTTGCCCTGGCCCTGGAACGACGAGACACCTGGGTGCGCCGTATCGAGGGTGCCGAACACTTGCTCGGTGATAGTGTCTTTTTGCTCAGCGGATATTTCTTCAATCACCGCAACATCCATGATCGCGATGACCGGGTGGCCATCGACGTTGGGATCGCGTAAAGCGATTCGGCTGGCGCCGTCAATTTCAGCAACATTGTCCGTCAGGTTAAGAACTGGCACGGGCCAGAACAAGCCGTCCACGGTGTGCATTTTCTGTGCGACGCTCAACGCGTCAGCGAGATTCATGTACCCGGGCAGTGGTGTGAAGTAGCCACCACCGAGCATGACGGCATTGGCCGCCGCCGCCGAATTCAATAGCAAGGAAGGTAACGTGGCAGCTTCCGCGAGCAGGCGCTCGCGCTGCTCGGAATTGCTAACGAACAATGGAATAAGGGCGTCTGCCCCATGTGGACTAATCAAGTCGTTCTCCTACTGCGCTGCCGCTTCGTTGCTGTCGTCGACGCGCGTAAATTGCTGCTGGATGATGAATCCGTGATCTACGAGATGGTCAAGGATGATCTGCACTTCCTGATCGAGACTCATCGTATCGGTATGCAGGTGAATCTCGGGTGCTTCAGGAGCTTCATAGGGATCATCGATTCCGGTAAAGTTTTTGATTTCACCGGCACGCGCTTTCTTATAGAGGCCCTTGGGATCCCGCTCCTCGGCGACGGCGAGCGAGCAGTCCACGTGCACCTCTATAAACTCAAGCCCCGTCTGCTCGTGCAAGCGTCGAACTTCATTGCGGTCTTCGAGGTAGGGACTGATGAAACTGGAAAGAGAAATTACGCCGGCGTCACCAAATAATTTTGCGATTTCACCGATTCGACGGATATTTTCTTTACGATCTTCCTCAGAGAAACCAAGGTTCTTATTGATTCCGAGGCGTACGTTATCGCCGTCGAGCCGATAAGACAGCTTGCCGAGTTCGTAAAGTGCGCGCTCCAGCGCGACTGCAATGGTGCTTTTGCCACTACCGGACAAACCGGTAAACCAGATAGTTGCACCGCGCTGTCGCAGAATCGTCTGTCGATCCTGTCGTGAAACTTCACCATCTTGCCAGGTTACGTTGGTTGCTTTTTGTTTAGTCACAATTCCATTCCTGTTTTGCTATTTTCGACTTTGTCTATAAATCCGTTGATCAACAGATCAACGCAGTTTTCAATTATTTGGAATAAATCCATGTCCGGGTGCCGGGCGATGAACTCACCCCATGAATTGCACATGCCGATGACGGCATGCGCGGCGAAGCGGCAATCGATTGAGCTTCGTATCGATCCATTGCGCACGGCTTCTTCAAAAATTTCTTCGAGCTGTTGCCGATAGCCGGTACCGAGCTCTTTCAATTTCTTTCGTTTCGATTCCGGCAAATACAGCCGTTCTGCATTGTAAACGCGCAGCGCCTCATTCTTATCGTGATATTTCGTCACGTGAGACGTCACGGTCGCTACTAACTTGGCCTCGAAGGTCTGATCGCTCGATGAGATCGACTTCATCCGCTCGACGTAGTCTCCCATTCCGTACAGGCAGACCTCGCTCAATGCTTCTTCCTTCGATTTGAAGTAGTAGTAGAGGCTGCCTTGCTTGATACCCATGTGCTCGGCAATGTCACGGGTGCTGGAGCCGTGATAGCCCTTTTCGGCGAATACCGCCGCGGCAGAGCGAATAGCCTCCCTGTGCTGGGTTTCATATTTTTCGGTGTGCATGCTGGCCACAGCTGCGGTCCTCGAAATCGAAATGGTAATCTATAGATCTATAGAAAAAATGTCAAGAAAATAATAACTAATTGATAGTAAACAATAATTAATTCAACATAATCAATAGGTCGCTCGAATATGGAAGAAAGAGCTTGCAGGCATGGCTGGCCTGGACACCTAGGCGGAATGCCCGTTGAGTATTTCCCAGCCGCGGTTTGCGATTTGCTTAAACGTCGGGCCGACTTCGGTGGCGCGCGGGTCTGCCGCGCTTCCATCCATGCCACGTTTGAGCGCGCCGGCAAGGATCGCGGCGAGTCGAAACATTGAAAAGGCGATGTAGTAGTCGATGTTGGGAACATCATCGAGCCCGGCGCTTTTGGCATATTCCTCAAGCAGCAATTGTTGCGTTGGAATGCCCAACGATCCGATGTCCATTCCCAACAAGCCATTTATTGCGGAACCGGAATCGAGGTGGAAGGGCATCAGGAAATAACCGAGGTCGGCAAAGGGATGACCAATTGTAGATAGTTCCCAATCGAGCACCGAAGCGACACATGGCAGTTCACTACCGAATATGACGTTTCCCGGTCGATAGTCACCGTGGACGATAGCCGATCGCCTATCTGCCGGGATGCATTGAGGCAGGTGCTCGATAAGCCTGTCCATCGGCTCAAAGTCTTCGAGCTTCGAGGCTTCGTATTGCTTTGACCAGCGTGCTACCTGGCGCGCCACATACCCGGAAGGTCGCCCGAAAGTCTCCAGGCCGGCGGCCTGATAGTCGAACGCGTGTAGAGAGCCGAGAACATCGACCAATGAGCGATACATGTCATTGCGTTCGTCCGCTGTGCAGTCGGGCAGTCCCGTATCAGCAATCACACGACCGGGCACGTAGTCCATGACGTAAAACATCTGGCCAATGATGTTCTTGTCCTCGCAAAGCAAGTGAGTGCGTGCGACCGGCACTGCGGAATCGAGCAAGGCGGACGTAACTCTGAATTCCCGATCCACCGCGTGCGCGGACGGCAAAAGTTCGCCGGGTGGTTTCTTGCGCAGGACGTAGTTGCCAGATTCAGCTTCAATCAGATACGTCGGATTCGACTGGCCACCAAGAAACTGCTGGATCGTGAATTCCCCGCCAAAACCGGCGAGGTTTTCCGCCAAATACGAGGAAAGCGCCGCCTCATCCAGGCGATGCGCTTCTAGCGGCGCTCCAAGTTCACGGCCGTCGCGGGGTGCTGTCATTCGTTATTGATACTGCTTCATTTCGAGGCGGGCGATCTGATCGCGATGCACTTCGTCAGGGCCGTCGGCGAGCCGTAGTGAACGTGCACCCGCATAAGCATAGGCAAGGCCGAAGTCGTCCGAGATGCCGGCACCGCCGTGCATTTGAATGGCCCAGTCGATCACCTGGCAGGCCATGTTTGGAGCGGCCACTTTGATCATGCCGATTTCCTTGCGTGCCTCGCGGTTGCCAACCTTGTCCATTTTGTCCGCCGCGGCAAATACGAGCAGACGTGCCTGGTCGATGAGTATGCGCGACTCGGCAATGCGTTCACGCGTGACGCCCTGGTCGGCTAGCGGTTTGCCAAACGGATGTCGCACTTGTGCACGTTTGCACATCTTTTCCAATGCGACCTCGGCCTGGCCAATGAGTCGCATGCAGTGATGAATGCGTCCCGGGCCCAGTCGTCCCTGTGCGATTTCAAATCCACGCCCTTCGCCCAATAAAATGTTGCTTGCTGGCACGCGGACATTTTCAAATACAACCTCGCCATGACCATGCGGTGCATCGTCGAAACCAAACACGGGCAAATTACGTTTGATCGTGACGCCCGCCGTGTCGCGGGGCACGAGAATCATGGATTGCTGTCGATAAACGTTGGCGCCGTCCGGGTCTGTCTTGCCCATGAAAATAAAAAGTGTGCAGCGCGGATCACCCGTGCCGGATGACCACCATTTGACTCCGTTAATGACGTAATCGCCGCCGTCGCGAATGATCGTCGAGCCAATGTTACGTGCATCGGACGAGGCAACATCAGGCTCGGTCATCGCGAAACACGAACGAATTTCACCGGCGAGCAAAGGATCGAGCCATTCACGTTTTTGTTCCTCGGTGCCGTAGCGCTCGAGCGTTTCCATGTTGCCGGTGTCTGGCGCAGAGCAGTTGAAAACTTCCGACGCCCAAATAACCCGACCCATGATCTCGCAAAGCGGCGCATACTCGAGATTCGTTAATCCGCCGCCGAGATCCGAGTTGGGTAAAAAGAGGTTCCACAGCCCGGCCTCTTTAGCTTTTGGTTTGAGGGCCTCGACTATTGGAACGCCAGTCCAGGCGTCACCCATTTCCCGAACTTGCTGCACGTAGGTGTCCTGGTTCGGGTAAATGTATTCGTCCATGAATATCGCGAGGCGCTCGATCAACGCTAATACTTTGTCGCTGTGTTCGAAATTCATAAGGAAAGTCTACTCTTTGCGTTGCCAGCCAGGTCGTTTATTGGCACCTACCTTATCGAATGCATTAGCATCGAGCCAGAGTTTTCCCGGAGCAGTGAATGCGCCTGAATGCCGACTTTAACGAACGGGTCGTTATCCGGCCCGAAGACTACCAATGGGTCGACTCGCCGATGCCAGGCGTAGAGCGCATGATGCTCGATCGTATCGGTGACGAAGTGGCACGGGCGACATCTCTTGTGCGTTATGCACCGAACAGTACTTTCTCGCAGCACGTGCATAGCGGTGGCGAGGAGTTATTCGTGCTCGAAGGTGAGTTCGGCGACGAGCACCATGTTTACCCCGTCGGCAGTTACGTCAGGAATCCCATCGGCACGGCACACTCGCCAAAAGTCGGCGAGCAGGGTTGCGTGATCTTCGTAAAGTTACAGCAATTTGCAGAAGAGGATCAGACGCAAGTCATTGTCGACACGCAAAACGTTGAGTGGTCACCGGGCCTCGTACCGGGTCTCGAGGTTGTCAGTTTGCACGAGTACGAAGCGGAGCAAGTCGCGCTGGTCAGGTGGGCGCCCAATACGAAATTCAAGGCGCACACGCATTGGGGCGGTGAGGAGATTCTGGTTATCAGCGGAAGGTTCTTCGATGAGCACGGCGAATATCCGGCCGGCAGCTGGATTCGCAGCCCGCATCAAAGCGGACACACGCCGTTTACCCGTGACGAGGGCGCGCTGATTTACGTGAAGGTCGGGCATCTTGTGGATTGAAGAGTTACAAACCGCCGAGCAACTTCCCGAAAGCTACATCTTAGATGTGGTCGAGTGCGTCGTACCATTGGCAAAGCGCATGCGCGATCTTCACGAGCACCTTGCGCGACCGATGATCGTTGGCATTAACGGTGCGCAAGGCTCCGGGAAGACCACACTCACTTTGTTCCTGGCTGAATGCCTGCGGCGAGACTTTGGATTGAGTGTTGCCTCACTGTCCCTGGACGATCTCTACCTTGGCAAAGCGGCTAGAGAGGCGCTTGCGGAGAATATCCACCCACTGCTCCGAACACGTGGCGTACCCGGCACACACGACGTCGCGCTGGGCAAGAAACTGCTCCGCGCACTAACAGAGCAGGATGAGGAACGTGTGATCAAGTTGCCCGTATTCGACAAAGCAATTGACGATCAGCTGCAGCCATCAGAGTGGCGGAGTATTGAGGCGCCCGTCGATGTTGTTCTTTTTGAGGGCTGGTGTGTTGGGGCGCGACCGCAACGCGATGCGGATCTCCGCGATTCCGTGAACGCGCTCGAAGCACAAGACGATACCGATGGGCGATGGCGGTCACTCGTGAACAGACATCTTGAGAGCGACTACGCCGAATTGTTCTCACGACTGGATGCGCTGGTCATGCTGCGTATTTCGTCATTCGACAAGGTGTTCGAATGGCGCGAGTTGCAGGAACATAAAATGTCGGGAGAATCCGCTATGAGCGCTGCTGAGTTGCGGCACTTCGTGATGCACTTTGAGCGACTGACGCGGCACGTACTCGCGCGTATGCCTGACTACGCGAATACAATTATCGAGCTGGACGATACTCACGGTATGTCAGAAATGGTAAACAAGAATTGGCCCGGTGCACCGGATTCCTCGTGATCTGCGCCCTTGACGTATAGGTAGATTTGCCACTAGTCTGAGTGTCGTGATTTCGCGATACTCGTAAAATCGTAGTGGAGACAAGCACTTGAGTGGTCTAGCCAGCATCAGACAACAACAGACCTGGGGCCGTCGCGCCTTGGGGCTGTTTGTGGCTGTCTGGCTGAACCTGGCGTTACAGCCCTGTGCAATGGCGTACCAGGTCGATGACGACCACGATTGCCTGAAATGCCCGCCAATGCAGATGCAGGAACATGCCGGCATGCACGGCGACATGGATCACGAAATGCCCTGCGCGGACAGTCTCGCCGATTGCTTTATCGACGATGACCTGAACCACGATGGCCGCGGCGGGCATATTAAGCTTAAGGACCTGTCGAACGACATTCCTTTGGTCATCGCCGATTACGGTTCGTTGTTACGCTTTCAACACCCGAGCGATACGATATCGCCACCGCGACACGCGTTATTGCATTCGGGCGCGCCGCCGCCCCTGTACGTCCTTCACTGCATCTATCTGAAATAGCGAGCTCCTCGATTAAGCCGTTCCTAACCGGTTTTTTACGCAGGAGATTGTTCGATGACGTTTTTCCATGGGCGCAAGCCCGAATTCACAATTGTTGTGGCATTGCTGTTTTCATTCGCAGTGCAGGCACAACACAACATACCGCTTACTCTGGCTGAAGCCGAGGACCTCGCGCTCGATCAGGAGCCGGGTCATGCGGCGCTGCTGGCACGAGCTTCGGCGTTTGAGGATCGTGCTGTAGCGGCCGGCCAGCTTCCGGATCCAACAATGAGCATGGGCCTGGCTAACTACCCCATCAGTTCGGGCGGCTTCTCGACCGAAGGTATGACGCAGGCGCAGTTGGGGTATCGCCAGGACTTTCCATCAGGCAAGTCGCGTGCATTTAGTACGCGTCGACTCGAATCAATGTCTCTGGAAATGACAGCCAGCGCGGACGCACGCGTCCGCGATGTGCTGACGAACGTGCGCAGCGGCTGGCTTGAGGCCTACTATTGGCAACACGCGCACGACATCGTTACCGAGTCGCGACCGTTTTTTTCGGATCTCGTCACTGTAACGCGCTCGTCGTATGCGGTCGGCCGTAAGACACAGCATGACGTGCTGCGGGCCGAACTCGAACTCAGCCGGCTGGACGACCGCCTGATTGAAATCAACCGACATAACATGCAGGCGCGGGCGGCGTTGTCCGAGTGGTTGGGATCCGCAGCAAGTCGGCCTATCGCGTCGAAACTTCCCGCTTGGGAACAAATACCGGCAATAGAGTTATTGCATGATAATTTGTCGTCGCACCCGGCGCTGCGTGCCGCCGACGCCAAGGTTGATGCGCAACGCGCCGGTGTGAATCTTGCAGAGGAACGCAAGAAACCGGGTTGGGCGCTGGATCTGGATTACGGCTATCGAGACGGGTTTCTGCCAAGTGGTGAACCTCGATCTGACTTCATCAGTTTGTCAGTGACGATGGACCTGTCATTTTTCAGAAAGAACCGGCAAGACCGTTCGCTTGCAGCCGCCCTAAGCGAGCGTAGCGCTTCGGAATTCGAAAAGAACGAACTGTCGCGGCACTTGTCGAGTCAACTCGATGGCGAATACGCGCACTGGCAGGACCTGACTCGTCGGCTCGCATTGTACGAGTCTCTGATTCTGAACTTATCCGAAAATCAGGCGCAGGCTGCATTGCTTGCCTACCAAAGTGAAGTCGGTGATTTCGCTGATGTAATGCGCGGCTATATCGATGATCTCAATACACGTCTGGATCATGTCCGTTTACAGGTCGAGCGCGGTCAGAGTTACACCGTGCTCGCGAATCTCGGAGGGTTGAGCCGATGAGTAGGAAGATAATTGTTGTTGCAATTCTTATTGCGGCGCTGGTTATGGGAATCGTAATAGGTCGTTCATTGCCGCGAAGTGAAATGAACATGGCTGCGGTTGGAGAGGCAGAGCGCGAAGTCCTGTATTGGGTTGCCCCGATGGACTCGAATTTTCGCCGCGACGAACCCGGCAAATCACCAATGGGCATGGATCTGAAGCCGGTCTACGCTGACGAGATCGATGCCGTGCCGGGCACCGTGAAAATCGACCCGACGATCGTCAACAATCTCGGCGTTCGAACAGTGGCGGCGGAAGAAAGCCCGCTATCGCGTCGTATCGAGACGGTTGGCTACGTCGGCTACGACGAGGACACGTTGATGCATGTCCACTTGCGCGTCGATGGCTGGATCGAAGGTTTGTCGGTAACCACAACAGGTGATGCGGTGAAAAAAGGGCAGGTGCTTTTTGAGTTGTACTCGCCAACGCTTGTTAACGCGCAGGAAGAGTTTCTCGTAGCACTGCGGAGCGAAAGTGAAGCGTTAGCCCGGGCCTCGCGCGAACGACTTGAAGCGCTGGGCATGACCTTGGGTGAGATCGATGATCTGGCCCGGGAACGAAAGGTCAAACAACGCATTCGCAAATACGCGATGCAAGATGGCGTCGTTGCGCACCTGGGTGCTCGTGAGGGCATGTTTGTGACTCCGGCCAGCAATGTCATGTCCATCGCCGAACTCGATCGTGTCTGGGTACTCGCAGAAGTATTTGAGCGGCAGGCGGCGTGGGTCGCAGCCGGGCAGCCGGCGGAAGTCGAACTCGACTATCTGCCGGGGAGGAAGTGGCAGGGCACGGTCGACTATGTGTACCCGGAGCTTGACGCAACCACACGCACTCTGAAAGTACGCATTCGTTTCGAAAACGACGGTGAGTTCTTACGACCCAACATGTTCGCCAGGGTCACACTGCTGGACTCGGCGGCCGACGCCGTAGTGCATGTGCCGCGCGAGGCACTGATTCGCGGCGGCGAAAGTGACCGGGTTGTTGTGTCTTTGGGCGAAGGCCGGTTTCGTTCGCAAGTGGTAGAGATCGGCATCGAGTCCGGCGATCGTGTGGCGATTCTAAGCGGACTATCCGCGGGAGATCGAGTCGTGACATCCGGACAATTCATGATCGACTCCGAGTCCGACATCGATTCTGCCCTGTCGAAAATGGATGAGCACGAGGCTGGGCAATGATTACCGGACTGATTCGCTGGTCAATCGCGAACCGCCTGCTGGTCCTGATACTGACCGTCTTTGTGACGGCTTGGGGAATCTACTCGCTGCGGCAAACACCGATCGATGCGTTGCCCGATCTCTCCGACGTGCAGGTCATCATCAAGACCTCGTTTCCGGGGCAAGCGCCGCAAGTTGTAGAAGACCAGGTGACCTACCCGCTAACCACGGCCATGTTGTCAGTGCCGAAAGCGGTCACCGTGCGCGGCTACTCCTTCTTCGGTGACTCCTATGTTTATATTATTTTCGAGGACGGCACGGATCTCTACTGGGCTCGCTCGCGTGTGCTCGAGTATCTGAGTCAGGTCTCGGGCCAGTTGCCCGACAGTGCGAAACCGGCGTTGGGTCCTGACGCGACCGGTGTCGGCTGGATATTCGAGTACGCGCTCGTCGATCGTGGTGGGCAGAATGATCTCGCTCAATTACGCAGCCTGCAGGACTGGTTTCTCAAATATGAGCTGCAGACCGTACCCGGTGTAGCGGAGGTTGCCACCATCGGTGGAATGGTCCGCCAGTACCAGGTGGTCGTGGATCCGGACAAGCTGCGTGCATTCGGCATTCCGCTTGCGAAACTGAAATCTGCAATTCAACAGGGAAACCAGGAAACCGGTGGCTCCGTCATCGAGATGGGAGAAGCGGAGTACATGGTTCGAGCGACAGGCTATCTGCAGGGCATTGAGGATCTCTCTGACATACCTCTGGGTGTAAACGAACATGGAACGCCTCTCGTCTTGTCCGACGTTGCCGAAATTCGACTGGGGCCGCAGATGCGGCGCGGTGTTGCAGACCTTGACGGTGAGGGTGAAGTCGTCGGTGGCGTGGTTGTCATGCGCTGGGGTGGGAACGCATCCGAAACAATCAAGGCGGTCAAACAACGCCTTCTGGAGCTGCAGCGGAGCCTCCCTGATGGCGTGGAAATAGTGACAACCTATGATCGCTCCACTCTGATTCAGCGAGCCGTCGAGTCACTGCAAGGAAAGCTTGTCGAAGAATTTCTGGTTGTTGCGCTAGTCTGCGCGGTATTCCTGTTTCACCTGCGTTCATCAGTAGTCGTTATCCTGAGCTTGCCGGTCGGCATTCTTGTCGCGTTCATTGTTATGCGCTGGCAGGGCATCAACGCGAACATCATGTCGCTTGGCGGTATTGCCATCGCGATCGGCGCGATGGTCGATGCGGCGATTGTCATGATCGAGAACGTGCATAAACGCATCGAGAAAGAACCGCTGACCGACGAGAATCGCTGGCGCATTGTTGGCGATGCGGCCAGCGAAGTTGGCCGGCCGCTGTTTTTCTCACTCCTTATTATTACCTTGAGCTTTCTTCCGGTGTTTACGCTCGAGGCGCAGGAAGGACGACTGTTCGCGCCGCTCGCGTTTACCAAAACCTATGCAATGGCGGCCGCCGCAGGATTATCCATCACACTTGTGCCTGTGCTCATGGGCTACTTTATTCGCGGCAGAGTCGTGCCAGAACACAGAAATCCAATCAACCGGGCGTTGGTCGCGGTGTACCGTCCCGTTATCAACGCGGTCATTCGCTTTCCAAAGCAGACATTGATATTGGCCGCCGTAATACTCGTCGTTGGGCTATGGCCCGCGACACGGCTTGGCTCAGAATTCATGCCACCCCTCGACGAAGGCGATCTGATGTACATGCCCTCAGCGTATCCGGGAGTGTCGATCGACAAGGCGCGGGAGATTCTGCAACACACAGACAAGTTGATCCTGTCAGTACCGGAAGTGAAACGCGTGTTCGGCAAGATCGGGCGCGCTGAAACCGCTACAGATCCGGCGCCATTGACGATGATCGAGACAATCATTCAGTTTAAGCCTCGAGAAGAGTGGCGTGAGGGCATGACGCCTGAGAGCCTGCGAGCAGAACTTGATCGTATTGTGCAATACACAGGCCTCACCAACATCTGGGTCATGCCGATCAAGACCCGCATCGACATGCTGGCAACGGGCATCAAGACACCGGTTGGCATCAAGGTCGCAGGACCAGAACTTGAGGTCATCCAAAGAATCGGTCAGGAGCTCGAGCGTGTATTGGCAGATGTTGCCGGTACGGCATCAGTCTATTCCGAGCGTGTCGCAGGTGGTCGTTACGTCGATGTGGATATCGATCGCAAGCGTGCGTCACGGCTTGGGCTGAATATCAGTGATGTGCAGGACGTTGTACGCACAGCGATCGGCGGCATGAACATCACACAGACTGTCGAAGGTCTCGAACGTTATCCGGTGAACCTGCGATATCCGCAACGGGTCCGCGACTCGGTCGAACAACTCAAGTTGCTGCCCATTGTTACGCCGCAGGGTGCGCGCATTGCGCTTGCTGATGTTGCCGATGTTGCGGTCGTCGATGGTCCACCGGTAATCAAGAGTGAAAACGCGCGACTGAACGGCTGGACCTACGTTGACATAGCTGGTCGTGACATAGGCTCCTACGTTGCGGACGCGCAGCGAATCGTTGCCGAGTCCGTTGACCTGCCAACTGGTTATTCACTGGCCTGGTCAGGCCAGTACGAGTACATGGTGCGGGCGAAGGAGCGGCTCATGGTCGTCGGCCCTGTCACTCTCGCCATTATTCTGCTGTTGCTCTATTTGAACTTCAGGCGCTTCGCTGAGGTCGCAATCATCCTCGGTACCTTGCCCATGGCGCTGATCGGCGGGCTTTGGCTGCTGTTCTTGTTGGGCTACGACCTTTCGGTGGCGGTTGGCGTTGGCTTTATCGCATTGGCCGGCGTGGCCGTGGAGATTGGTGTTGTGATGCTCGTGTACCTGGAGCAGGCAATGCAGGATCACACTACACGTGCAAGAACAGCAGGACGGAAGCTTTCGACTGACGATGTGCAGAAGGCAGTGTTCGAAGGTGCGGTACTGCGCGTGCGCCCGATCATGATGACGGTGGCCGCTATCATCGCCGGCCTGTTGCCAATCATGTTGGGTGGCGGTACTGGCTCCGAGGTCATGCGGCGCATCGCCGCGCCGATGGTTGGCGGCATGATCAGTGCGACGATCCTCACACTGATCGTCATACCCGCGCTGTTCCTGATATGGCGGGTGCGCGAAGTAAGCGAATGTTAAGGTGCTCGAAATGAAAAACGACAACAAGACCGAACATCACGATCACTCCAATTGTTGTTCGGGGCACGCAGCGGCAGCAGTCGAACCCGGCCGGAATTACGATCTCGTACCGCCGGATTACGACGGTATGGTCTACACGTGTCCGATGCATCCAAATGTTCGTGATGCGCGCAATTCGGGTTGCCCGATCTGCGGCATGGCACTGGAACCTGAAGGTATCGTTGTCGGCGAGGAGGACACCAGCGAACTCGACGATATGCGACGGCGCTTCTGGGTTAGTGCACTACTGACATTGCCTCTCTTTATCTATGCGATGGGTGAGATTATTCCGGGTCAACCGCTCGAAGGTCTTGTGCCCGGCGAATGGTCGCAGTGGTTACAGTTGTTGCTAGCTACACCGGTCGTAATCTGGGGCGGTTGGCCGTTTCTTGTTCGCGCCGTGCAGTCTCTGCGGAGCATGAATCTGAACATGTTCACCCTGATCGGTCTCGGCGTCGCGGTCGCTTTCCTGTACTCGCTCACGGCAACCCTGATGCCCGGAATTTTCCCGGTGGCGTTTCGCGGCAGTGGCGGTGATGTGGCCGTTTACTACGAGGCGGCAGCGGTCATCACAACCCTGGTGCTGCTCGGACAGGTTCTTGAGCTCAAGGCTCGCAGCCAGACTTCAGGCGCGATCCGGGCGTTGCTCGAGCTGGCCCCACCCACGGCTAATCGAGTGAGAGCCGATGGCGGCGAAGAAGAAGTCTCACTGGACGATCTCGCGGTTGGCGATCAGCTGCGCGTTCGTCCGGGCGAGAAGGTTCCGGTAGATGGAGCGGTCGTCGACGGTGGCAGTTCCGTCGATGAGTCAATGATCAGTGGCGAGCCGATGCCCGTTGAAAAGGCCGCAGGCGATAAAGTCGTCGGTGGAACCGTTAACGGTACTGGTGGTTTCATCATGCAAGTGACACAAGTGGGCGAAGATACGTTGCTGTCACAGATTGTTCACATGGTTGCCGAGGCGCAAAGAACCCGGGCGCCGATTCAGCGCCTGGCTGACCTGGTCGCGTCGTGGTTTGTTCCGACCGTCGTTGCTGCATCCGTCGTGACGTTCATCGTGTGGGCGTGGCTTGGGCCGCAGCCGGCAATGGCTTATGCAATCGTCAACGCTGTTGCCGTACTGATTATTGCCTGTCCTTGTGCACTTGGGCTCGCAACACCGATGTCGATCATGGTCGGTACCGGCAAAGGCGCGCAGAACGGCGTGCTTATTAAGAACGCGGAGGCACTCGAGACCTTCGAAAAGGTCGATACGATCGTCGTGGACAAGACGGGAACACTGACCGAAGGTCGCCCCGAACTGGTGATGGTCAAGGCTGGCGACGGTTTTGCGGAGGATGAACTGCTGGCGCTCGCAGCAGCTGTCGAAGTGGCCAGCGAGCATCCGCTGGCAAGTGCAATAGTCACCGGAGCAAAGGCACGTTCGCTGGACCTGCCAGCCCACGACGATTTCGAATCGGTGACCGGCCAGGGCGCACAGGCGACGGTAACTGGCAAGCGCGTCGCTGTGGGCAACGCCAAACTAATGCAGACTATCGGTGCTTTCAACCAGGCGTTGGCTGACGCAGCGGACCGATCCCGCAGCGACGGGCAAACCGTGATGTTTATTGCCGTCGATGGTAAATCGGCCGGGCTGCTCGGGGTCGCCGATCCGATAAAAGAGTCGACACCACATGCGATCGAAGCGCTGCACAAAGCGGGGCTGAGGATCGTCATGCTGACGGGTGATAATTCGATAACCGCACACTCAGTGGCGCGACGCATCGGCATTGATGAAGTGCATGCGGATGTTTCCCCGGAAGACAAAAACCGTATCGTCGCAGAGCTACAGGCAGCAGGCAGCGTGGTTGCGATGGCGGGTGATGGCATTAACGATGCACCGGCACTGGCGCAGGCAGACGTTGGTATAGCAATGGGAACCGGAACGGATGTGGCGATGGAAAGTGCCGGCGTCACACTCGTCAAAGGTGATCTGCTCGGTGTGGCAAAAGCCAGAGCCCTTAGTCAGGCAACGATGCGCAACATTCGTCAGAATCTGTTTTTTGCGTTTGCCTATAACACGGCCGGAGTACCGATTGCCGCAGGCATTCTGTACCCGTTCTTCGGCATTTTGCTAAGCCCGATGATCGCGGCGGCGGCAATGAGCCTGAGTTCGGTTTCTGTCATCGGCAATGCACTGCGTTTACGCCACGTCGATATCTGAGTTCTCGCGTCAATCGAGCAACGGTCGTCCCTCCGCCGGATTAATGCCGTTGTGAAATCCGCCCTGGTCTCGAACGACCCTGGCGTCGCCATCATCGTCGTACTTAACCCAGACCAGGCCATGCGGATCGCCGCGACCCGGCATATCGATAACCTTCAATTGTTCCTTCGTCGCGGCATCGAAAACGTATATGCGTCCTTCGCCGTTACTCGTTACCCACATCTCTTTGCCGTTGGGCGCAAGTAATACGTGGTCGGACATGTAACCGGAGAATACAGTTTCCATCGGTCGACCTGAGGCAGTATCGACGACAGTCAAAGTGCGGCCGATCGCGCCCGTGGCCTCACCTTTGTTGGAAATCCAGATTTCCTTCTCATCGGCCGTTAGTGTGCCGCCATAAGGGCCGGTTCCAGTCGCGGCCGACCATTCAATAGCGCCAGTGCCAGTATTGATCTTGGTGACGTTTGACGAACCGGACGCCGGAATATAAATATTCTCGCTTTTCGAATCGATGACGATCCAGTCGCCGCGATAGCCGCTATACGGATACTCGGCAACGACTTCCCAGTTGGTCGGGTCGATCTTCGTCACCCAGTAAGGACGCAATACAGTCAGTGCGCCACTAGCGACACCATTAGCGCCGCCAATCGCGCCGCCATCGCCACCGGGCTGCATCAGGATGTAGATAAATTCGTCATCGGTATACGAGGTGTAGTTGCTACCGCCAAGATCCTCGGATCGAATACCGCCGACGATTTCGTCGGTCTCAGGGTCGAACAGGAAAACATCGAGACCGTCCGGGTCGCTGATAAACGTATCCATCAGGAGGTACTTGTCCTGGAATATCTGTCCATGATGCAAACGGCCGCCAACCGAAAGTTGCTTGATTGGTTGCAGCGTGAGTGCATCGACTTTCAGCAATGTCGCGGGCGTTCGCAAGACGCTTCCCATACCCATGCCCATGCCTGCGCCGCCCATTCCTGCCGGTGCGCCCATGCCACCGGCAGCACCGGTTGACCGGCCGCTTGGCCCGATGATGTAGATGTAACGGCCATCCGGACTCAGAACGGTTGTGTGCACGGCGCCTCGCAGGTCGCTCGGCATTTCGCGTGAAGCGACAACTTCTTTCGTACGCGCGTTACCGACAACAACTGACGTCGATGCGGGCGCTGGAGTGCCGGCGGGTCGTCTGCGTGCATTGGTGCCGACGTTCTCGTAAAAATACAGTTCGCCGGCCTCGGGGGAGAATACCTGCTCGCCGGGTTCGTAAGTAGCCAGAACCTTGACGTCGTAGTCGCGCTTCAGGCCGCCGGTCTTGGCGTGGCGCGTCCAGTCTTGCAGAACAGTATCGAAAGACATGATGTCCATGACCTTGCGGTCCCGGTCCGAGACATAGAAAACAGCCTCCGGTGCTTTGGCAGCTTCCATCGCGGCGAGTTGTACGCGCCAGTCAGAAACCTGCTCGCCAGTTACCGCGTCACCCGAAAGGCTGCCGAGATAGGCCGCTAAAGCAACGAGGTCGTCGGCGTCGGGATCCAGTTCGCTGAGAATCACCGCCATCTGCGGGTTCGAATCGAGTTGCTCCTGAATGTCCATGGGCGTCGGACCATGCTGCAGCGTCGGACCGATACCGCCTTCGGCATTGTCGCCATGGCAGACCCAGCAGGACACGCGCTGAAAATACAGCTCTTTGCCGCGCTCGCTAAGCCCTGCGACGCCTTCCTGAGCTTGCGATGTTGAGGCAAGAAACGCAAAGGCACTGAAAATCAGAAGTGAACGGTGGGTGATCATGGTCGCTCCGGTTGTGGACGCAGCCTTGCATCGCTTGATGGCGGAATTGCTGGTATCCTCGAATTTCGAAAATAATAGCAAGAACCCGATAAATTCGACATTATTTGATGAGTCGCCCGACTCGTCAAGAGGGGAAAACCATGTCCAATCCCAATATCCTGGCTTTAACAAGAGTGTTGTTGACTGCTGTAGGCACCGCACTGGTGGCCTGTGCGCCCGCGACTGACAATGCGGTTACGGAGGCGGAGCCGGCCGTAGCGGAACCCGCTACGCCACTCTACCTATCGCGCAAACCAGTGAGCACGGATTGCGGTGTTGAGTCCACACCGCCGAATTTCCCGGGTTTCGCCAACCGACCGCATGCTGAAATCGGGGATATGGCACCGCCAGTCGCCAAGAATCTTGCGGTTGGGGCAGACCGGCCAATGGTCGAGACCGATCACGAACGGGTCTCGCCCGGCTATGTGCTGATAGAACCAGCGTATGTAAAGCCGATGTTTCTCGTGAACAACGACAAAGAGGTCGTCGCGACTTTCGAGAACGACTACTTCTCGTTTACCCAACTTCTGGACGATGGTTCTCGGCTCGCCTCCAGCATAGTGTGGGATGAGGTTTTCCATTTCGGTGGTGGTCAACGCGGCTGCCTCGAAGAGTATGCAACCGATGGCAGCCTGAATTGGCGCGTGAGGCTGGCCGATGAAAATTATATTCAGCATCACGATATGGTGAAGCTCGACAACGGCAATGTTCTAACCCTGGTTTGGGAGCGCGTTTCGACAGCGCAGGCAATTGCACTGGGTAGAAATCCGGAGCATGTTGCCGAGAATGGCAACTTTTGGTTTGACGGCATCGTCGAAATCGATCCGATGACAGCCGAAATCGTCTGGGAGTGGAGCAACCGCCACCACCTGATTCAGGACTTCGACCCGGGTAAACCGAATTACGGCGTGGTCGCCGACCATCCCGAGTTGCTCGATATCAATGTCATCGACTTCGAAAACGATGGCAGCGTCAGCGCTGACTGGACGCACTTCAATGCGCTGGATTACAACCCTGAGCTTGATCAAATGGTCATATCTTCGCCGGCGCTTGATGAGGTCTACATCATCGATCATGGCACCACACCTTATGAATCGCAGGGAGCCGCTGGTGACTTTCTGTATCGTTGGGGGGATCCGCAGAACTATGGTCGGGGCGCAGAAGAAGATCGAATACTGCTAAATCAGCATGACGTGCACTGGATCAAGCCCGGGCTGCCCGGTGCTGGCAATTTGATGATATTCAATAATGGCGATTCGGACGTGCGCCCGTATTCCACGGTCATCGAGTTTCGACCGGAAATGAACGACGACGGATCCTATGTTCTCAATGAAGGCGAACCCTACGGCCCGGAAGAGCTCGTGTGGGAATATCACCCCGAACCCGAAGAACAGTTTTTCTCGTTCTTTATTTCGGGCGCCCAACGTCTACCGAACGGCAACACGCTCGTGAATCAGGGTGCGGGCGCAAAGGTTCGCGAAGTAACGGCCGACGGCGAAATCGTCTGGGAATACGCCTACAAGGACGACACGGACGCGCCGCACATGCTGTTCCGTGCGTATCGTTTTTCTGCAGACCACGCGGCAGTAGCCGCAATCATTGAGCAGAGCGGCAAGTAGTAAAGAATGGCCCACTATCGTCAATTGATTATTGTGTTGCTGTTCGCGTTGGTCGCGAGTGCTGTGAGTGCACAAGATTTTCGCGTTACATTGCTCGGCACGGGTGATCCGATTTCACGACCTGATCGTTTCGGCCCGGCGACACTTGTCCAGGTTGCCGGGCAAGACCTGTTATTCGATGTCGGTCGGGGCGCTGCTACGCGCCTCGTGCAAATGGGTGTTCCGCTAAGTGCACTCGACGCGACATTTCTTACTCACTTTCACCACGACCATCTGATTGGTCTCGACGATTCCGGAAGCGCCCTTATCAAGCTTGATTCCACGCACGCGCACGAATTACGACGGACCGTTGGTCGTTGGTGAAGACCTGATGAGTTTTGAGGTTGGCGATACGATCAGTATTTCGCAGGCCGCTCGTATTCGCTAATCTGCATCGGGCCGTGGCGGCGGCCCGGGTGGTGGCCAACGTGCCTCAATCGACTTAATGACGTTGTGCTCGTCAGCCCACTGTTCCCATAAGGCCGCGAGTTCTGCTGTGAGCTCGGGTTCTGCTGCGGCGAGGTTGGTTTGCTCGGTCGGGTCGTTGGCCAGATCAAAAAGTTGCCAGGCATTCCAGCGTTCCGGGTAGTCGTCATCCCAGTGGATGTTGATCGGTCGTTGTTCCCAAAGAATTTTCCAGTTGCCGCGCAGCAGATATCGCTGGCCGTGTAACTCGTGAGCTATGACGTCATCCGGGCCGTAGATCGGGTTGTCAGCATCACCAAGAGCAGCGGCAAAAGAGCGGCCATCCATCGGCACGACCTCGCGTCCGCGCACCACTGTTTCGTCAAACTCCGCGCCGGCGATGTCGAGAAATGTCGGCATTACATCCATGAGTGACAGGTATTGATCGTCGATGATTCCACCTGCCGCCAGCGCTGGGTGGTAGGCGAATGACGTTACTTTGTGACCGCCTTCGGTCGGGAATCCCTTGAAAAGCCGGAAGGGAGCTGCGGTTGCCTGTGCCCAACCCGGCCCGAGATTAACCCACGACGTCGAGTTGCCGAGGTTTTCGTAACTATTGTCGACGTATCCGGAACGTTCGATCTGCCCCGCAAACGTCGGGTTCAGATCTTCACGGTCGGCCTCGGCGCCGTTGTCGGACATAAAGAAGAAGTAAGTGTTGTCGAATTCGCCGATCTCCTTGAGATGGTCGACCAGTCTGCCGATGTTGTCGTCCATAACCTCCATCATGGCCGCGTAGATTTCCATTTTGCGCGCCAAGTACCGCTGCTCTTCCTCGCTGAGCTCATCCCAGGATTTTCCGACGAGCTCGAACAATGCAGGGTCGACTACGGGGACCACACCGAGTTCTTCCGCGCGTCTGATGCGCTCCGCGCGCAGGACGTCATAGCCGGCATCGTATCGACCCTTGTAGCGATCGAGGTCCTCGGCCGGTGCCTGCAGCGGCCAGTGCGGCGCCGTCAGCGCGAGGTAGCCAAAGAACGGCTTGCCGTCTCCGTGCTTGCTGTCGATGAAATCGATCATCTTGTCGGTGTAAGTCGTGGAGGAGTAAAACCCGTCGGGTAATTCCTCCACAAGTTCGCCATCAGCACGAAAGGCCGTCGCCGGGTTGATGGTCGGCGAGCCGAAGTGGCTGCTTGAACCGATCATGAGTGCAAAACTGCGATCGAAGCCACGCGCCGCCGGACCTTTGTCCGGCGTTCCTCCAAGATGCCACTTGCCCGACATGTAAGTGTGATAGCCGGCATCACCAAGCCGTTCTGGCAAGGCCGCTACTCGTGAATGCAGTTGCTGTTCGTAACCTTGCTGATCGCCATATTCGCCGACAATCATTCGGCTGCCAAACATCGAGCCCATGCCGGCCTTGTGATTGTCCGAGCCGGATAAGAGCATCGACCGGGTCGGCGCACACTGCGGTGAGGAGTGGAAATTCGTCAGGCGAACACCGGCGAACGCCAATGCATCCAAATTCGGTGTCGCGACTTCGCTGCCAAACGCACCGATATCCGTATAGCCCATGTCATCGACAAGGATAAGGATGATGTTCGGTTGCGTGGGACTGGTCGGTTCAAGTTCAGGCTTGTCTGCCTGGCAGGCAGAGAGCAGGATAGCGGCGGTTAGTGCGGCGATAGCTGTTTTCATTTCGTCCCATGAGCGATGCGCGATTTGCTGATAGTATCGGAAATATCTCGTTTCAGAAAATAATATCGATAATCTGAATGCCTGTACTTTTTGGAGTCATCCTCTGCTTCGTCCTGTCCGGTTTTGCAGCTTTGCTGTACCAGACCGCCTGGATGCGGCAGTTTTCCCTGGTCTTCGGCACCTCGGAGTTGGCAGTCGCCGCTGTGCTCGCCGCGTATATGGGTGGCCTCGCATTGGGTGCCGGTATTGCCGCCCGCCACGTACACCGGGTACGTCGGCCGGTTCTTTTTTACGGACTGCTTGAGGCCGGCATAGCTATTTCGGCGCTGGCTGTACCAGTGCTGCTTACGCTGCTGAAGAGTTTTTACGTCGCTGTCTTCGGTGACCAGCCGGAACCTGTCGACGCGAGCGGACTCGGGCAATCGTTCTTTTATCTTGCCACTGCGTTTGTCGTACTCGCGATACCGACGAGCTTCATGGGCGCGACGCTGCCGCTGCTGACGAAGTATGTCGTCAAGAGCGAAGAGCAAATCGGACCCCGGGTCGGGCTTCTCTACGCCACGAACACAGTTGGTGCTGTAGGCGGCACGGTCGTCGCCGGATTTATCCTGCTCCCGGCGCTGGGATTGAATGGCACGGTTTGGGTTGGGGTCAGTGTGAACCTGGTGGTGTTTGGTCTTGCCGCGCTGATCGCAAAAGCAATAGCGCGAGAGCAAAGTGAGGCCGTTACCGCGGGCGAAGCAGCGACCGAAGTGGAACCGATTGCAACGGCGCCGCTGCGCGGCCGGCAGTGGATATTGCCAATCATGCTGCTATCGGGTGGCAACTCTTTTATATACGAAGTGCTGTGGACGCGACTGCTCGGCCACATTCTTGGCGGCAGCATCACGGCTTTTGCGACGATGCTGGCGAGCTTCCTCGGTGGTATTGCGATTGGTAGTGCGGTTGCGTCGCGGTTCGCGAAAACCAGAATTGCGGCGATCAACGGATTCATCATTACGCAGTGTGGCATTGCCATCGCATCCGTCGCGATCTATCAGTTATTGCCCCTGGCCATTCCTGAGACTACCGGGCTTAAAGGCAATGCTTTGCTGGCCGTATTCATTCTTATGCCAGCGACATTGTTTATTGGCGCAAGTTTTCCGTTGGCCGTGCGGATCTTCGCTCGCGACGAGAATGATGCGGCACCGGCTTCCGCCAAGGTGTATTCGTGGAACACGGTGGGTGCTATTGCCGGCGCCACTGTTGCGGCATTTTTCCTGATTCCGGCGCTCCGCTACGAAGGTGCGATCAAATTTGCCGTTATTGCGAATGTCACATTGGCGTTCGCTGCGGCATTGCTAATCGGCAAACGCAGACTAATGCCTGTAGCAACTACCGCGGCGGCAGTTGTAATCGCGGCAATCATGTACCGCCCGGATGTCCCCGACGAGATATTGCGTACATCGCCCGTACTCGACGTTCGCACGGGCGATCTGCGCTTTTATGAAGTTGGTCGGTCGGCGACCGTGCTTGTATTAGAGGAAAGCGGCTATTTCAATCTTCGATCGAACGGCCTGCCTGAAGCATCAACCAACTTGAAAGGCGCGCCACCCTACCAGCACAACCAGCGTTTGCTATCGGCGATGCCGGTTCTGGCACGGCCGGACACGGAGAACATGCTGATAGTCGGCTTTGGCGCCGGCGCCACACTCGAAGGTGTGCCGCCCTCGGTTAAATCCATCGATGTTGTCGAGCTGGAGCCGGAAGTTATCGCGGCGAATCGCTCGATGAGCAACGAGCGACAGATAGACCCGCTCGAAGATCCGCGCGTCAGTGTCTTCATTAACGACGCG
>Ga0255052_10000928_pt1 | contig 22799 bp, 26 predicted proteins | sample JV7_2_21_MG_FD_188632 | JGI IMG/M metagenome (GOLD analysis project Ga0255052, IMG submission 188632) | Seawater microbial communities from Jervis Inlet, British Columbia, Canada - JV7_2_21 | ecosystem: Environmental > Aquatic > Marine > Inlet | place: Canada: British Columbia | collected... | reverse complement strand
CTATAAAGACGAATATTCGCGATTCGGCCAGTTAACGTATGAAATGTGGCGCGCTGTGCGTCTCGTCGTCGACACAGGTATTCATTACAAGGGCTGGACCCGGCAGCAAGCTATCGATTTCTTCAAGGACAATGCGGCCAAAACCGAACTCGACATCATTAATGAGATCGATCGCTACATCGGCTGGCCGGGGCAGGCACTGGCCTACAAGATTGGTCAGTTAAAGATGAAGTCTATTCGTGACAATGCCGAGCGAACACTCGGCGATGACTTCGACGTTCGCGCTTTCCATGATGAACTACTGGGCGGCGGCGCATTACCGCTCGATATTCTCGAACAACGCATGGACGCATGGCTGGCGACTCAACAGTAGCACCCCACCCACCTAGCTACACGGCTTACGATCCCGGGGGCTTTCGCATCCTCATGGCTCGCTGCGCTGCGCTTTACTTCGGATGCTGAAAGCCCCCACGCTCGAAAGCCCTGCGGTCTCCGGGAGGGCCGCGGGTGGGATCTTTTTTTCCGGAAGTAAAGCGCAGCGCAGCGAGCCATTCCGGAAAAAAATGATGCCAGCTGCGAGCCCGTACGACAGGGTGGGCTCCTACGAACGTGTTCGTCGTGCCTCCCACCGATCGATCGGGTGCAACGGTCCGACAGGACAATAGTGCTCTTTAGTAGGCTTGCCTGTAATTCGCGAATACAGGTCGTGAAAAGCCCGCATCTCGCAACCCGGTGTGCCGATTACCGAGGACAGAATAAAAGCTGACCCCAGGTGAGAGAAAACGTAAAACTCCCAGACCCATAAAAACCTCGCCAGCAACCTAGTTTCGATAGTCCCCACCGTAAGGTATCCGTACGCGGCTATCGCGAAAAAAACTCCGGCACTGACAATCGCGGGCCGCTTTTTCCAGGCTTTTGAATATCCGATATTGATCACGTAACTGATCAGGAACAGGCCAATGAGGATGCCGTTCCAGATAACGGATCTGATGTGTCCATCGGCGCCCAGGAGACTTTCGGCGACCTGACTCAACCAGTACACCTGCGACAGGCACAAAACGCCAAACGCGAGTCTTACAACTCGCCCCAGCGGGCCGGGACGCGGCAATGATCCTGGTTCATCGAGTTTCAGGTCAGTTGTGGCCATTTGTTCTACTCAATGCTTACCCATCGCAGCATCCCTGCTCCAGTTGAATCGACGGACAATTGACAGTGCCGAACGAGCAAAACACACAGCAATCGCCAGTATTCGGTCTAAGTACCTCTCCACAACCCACACAGTCATAAAAGAACTGGCAGGCATTCGTCGGCATGCGCTCACGCGACTGGTGTCCGCAATGCGGGCATGTGATAACCGAGAATTCATCTATGTCTGTCACGCGTACTCGTCCCTTGTTGGCTCTATTACAAGTGCCATGATGGCACATTGCACGATTGTCCGGTGATCGACGAACTGACGAATTGAGGCGTCTCTATGCGCCAAAATGAATCGAGGTCTGCCGTTCGGCCTGAAACTCACGGCGCGCGATTCGAGCGCGCTCTTCCGGGTCTGCGTCCGGTTTGTAAATCTCGTCGATGCGCCTGATTCGACCGGCAAGACCCGTGCAGTTGGCAATTTGAATACTGAGACCAGGCCTCGCGTTCATTTCAAGTATCAACGGACCCAGATCGCGGTCAATGACCATGTCGACACCGAGGTAGCCGAGCTCTGTCACCTCATAGCCTCGGGCCGCGGACTGCAGGATGAAGTCCCATTGCGGAATGAGCAATCCGGATACCAGTGCTCCGGTATCCGGATGCTCGTCGACCACGTCGTTGTCGAGCACGCCGGTTAGTGTTTCGCCAAGACTCATATCGACGCCGGCGCCAACGGCGCCCTGATGCAAATTCGCCTTGCCATCCGATGCACGTGTTGGCAGCCGCACCATCGCCATCGCCGGATAACCCCGATAGACGATGACTCTAATATCCGGCACACCCTGGTAACTCACTTCCGCGAACACTGGATCAAAACGAACACAGTATTCGATGAGCGCTTTGTCCGGGTTGCCGCTGAGGCTGTATTGACCGCCGACGATGTTTGATATGTGGTGAACGATTTCCGCCTCCGATATCAGCACACCATTCGATAATCGAAACGTGTTCCGCTTGTGCTGGCTACGACCTGTAACCACCAGGATGCCATCGCCACCACTACCCCGAGCTGGTTTGATTACGAAACTGTCGCGCTTGGCAACAATCGCACCGAAATCACCGGCTTGCCCCTGGTTTAAGATAATGCCGTACAACTCTGGTACAGCCATGCCCGCATCCAGCGCCAGCTCTTTGGTCAGAACCTTGTCATCGACTCGCGGATACAGGCGGCGTGGATTGAGCCGCATGATGAATTCGGAATTGCGTTCGTTGAGTCCAAGCACACCGGCCTCTCGCAGTTGTTGTGCTTTCGCCAACATCAGCGCTCTGCCAGTGCTTTGAAGCGACTCAGCTCGAGCAGGCGATAGCCCGTGTAGCGGCCCGCCAAAATAACCAGGGCAAGTACGACCAGCAGCAACTCGGGGAAAGTGAAAATCAGGTGTTCAAGCCAGGGCATAACCATGAAAACGTAAGCCGTAATGGCGACGATCAAACTGCCGAGACCGGCACGCATTGCGTCCATCGCGCCGCGCTCTTCCCATACGACCGACATGCGCTCGATCGTCATAGCGATGATGACCATAGGGAACAGCGCGACGGACAAGCCTGTCTCCATGCCAAGCCGATGCGACACCAGGCTGATTGACAGCATCAGTATGACGACGACGATCAGGACTGCAGTCAGCCGCGGCACAAGCAATAACCGTAATCTCTCGAGCAGAAAGCGAATGCTGAGCCCAAGCGTGACCAGGACCGAAAACAAGACAACGCCCCAGAACAACTTCGTTTCACGAAACGCGAGCGCTATCAGCACAGGCATAAACGTGCCGAACGCATCAATGCCAACCATGTTTCGCAGAATCACCATGATCAGTGCGCCGATCGGAATCATGAGTAGTACGCTGTATACAGCCTGTGTTTGAATCGGCAGGCCGTAGAGCGAAAAATCGGCTGCGCTGGCGCCTTGTTGGGCGGCCTGAATCTCCGCGATTGCAACTGCGTCCAAGTGGTTTTCCTGTACCGCGAATTCAACCTGAACGTTACTGCCACCTTCGACTCTGATTAGCGGTTCGTTGCCGCGCCACCAGATCAGGAATCGTCCCGGCAGATTCTCCTCACCGGTCATCGGGTTGAAGTAGCGCCAGCGCTCACCGTCATGAACTTCAAGCCACGCGATCGGCTCGGCGTTGCGCTGCCTCCGCTGCAACTCTATGCCATGCACCACACGCGCCGGAATTCGTGCCGATGCCAAGATCGTCGTAAGGCTGTCAACGAACTCAGCGCGCGTAGTGGCATTCGACAATAACAGTTCGACATTAGGATCCGGCGATGGATCATTCATTTGGTGAAGAAGTTCGGCCGTAAACGATGCCGTGTCTGCCGACTGTTCTTTTACGTCGGCGACGATTACGTCGACGGCGGTCTGGAACGGCTCATTGATTACGGGTGGCGGCGGAAACGGTGGTGTCGTGTCAGACTGATCGGACCGGGCGTCCTGGAAAATCGATATGCGGTAATAGATCCTTTGCGGGCCGTCCGCGCGCCGAATCGCCCACTGTGCCTCGCGGCCGCCGCTGCCGTAATTAAGACTGAATCCATAGCCGCGCGAAACCGAATTCTCGTTAAGCATGCGAAATCCCGGCGTCAGTGTCGGGATGAGCAGATTGACCTTGATAGAACCTGGTCCGCTGTCAAAGCTGATCGACGACTCGATCGTCCACACCGACGTTTTCTGGTCCTTGCTCACCGGGAAGCCAAGTACCTGCCATTTGTAGCCGAATACGGACAATCCTACGATTGCGAAAAACGCAGCCAGTCCGTACACGTATTGCTGCTTCATCAGCTTACCCTTGTCGGCCCACCTACTGATGGACCACCCCAGTGGTCAATCAAGGTGGTATTGACGGGTTCAGAGCTAACCAGATGATCCAGGACAAGGAGCTGCGCAAAGAAAATGGCAGCGTCCTTTTCAAGCGTCGCGACGCAGTATTGGGTCATCTGGTTAGCTCCCTTTGGGCGAGCATTGAAGTTGTCATCTGCTATGTTGCGCCTCTTGGCAAGGGCTTGCCATTACCTGCGAGACGCGCCTTGCAGCTAACAGCTTCACAGCTCGCTGAACGCATCAATACCACCTTGATTGACCACCTAACGCCACCTTCACCGCGTGGTCTCTAATCGGCCCACTGTAATTGAAGAGGCGCATGCCGGTTGCGCGCAATTCCCGGACCAGTACCGAGTCTGTCGCAAACAGCCTGTTGAGACCAGTCATGAAGTGCAGCATCATCGCATTCTCGCCCTTTCGTGCACGCTCATAACGCCGCAAGACCGGCCTGTCGCCCGGGTGCCCGCCGTTGCCAAGTGCATCATCGATGACGCCGGCGAGTGTTGCGGCATCCTGCAACCCCAGGTTTGCGCCCTGTCCGGCGAGCGGGTGCACAGCGTGAGCCGCGTCACCGATCAATGCGACGCCTGGCAATACATATTGTTGTGCGTGCCTCGCGCAAAGCGGGAACGCACCGCGCGGACCCGAAACTTCCAGTTCGCCCAGAACATAGTCAGACACGTCGCTCAGTATTTCGCCGAGATCTTCATCGCTGGCCGACATTGCGCGATCGGCCAGCGCTTCGTGTGTCGACCAGACAACCGAAATACGTCCATCGTTCAACGGCAACATGCCGAGAGGCCCATCTTGCAGGAATCGTTGCCGGGCCGTCTTGCAATGTGAGTTCTCGGGCCGCATATGCGTCACAAATGCCGTCTGGCCATACGGAAAATCGCGGGTCTCGATACCGGCACTCTCGCGCACGAATGAGCGCGCACCGTCTGCACCGATAACCAGGTCGGCGTCGAGTGAATCGACTCTTGTATTGAACATGAGCGTGACGTCGAGATCGTCGAGTATCCTGAGAATAGCGTGCTGTATCAGAACGTTTTCAACAATGAAACCAAGTTGCGGGACAGCGAACTCGGCGGCATCGAAACGTAAGGCGGCACTGCTGTCCGCGGTGCCGAACTCGTCCCACACACACATGCGCTCATACGCACTGGCTCGCGTATCACTGATGTATGACCACGCGCCGATGGAATCGAGAAGCTCTGCGGAGCCAGTCGCAATAGCAGAAACTCGCAGTGCGACATCGTCCTTTTTCGAATGGGTCGGTCTGGGCGCCACATCAACTACAGTCAATCGAAGCCGATCGCGATGTCGACATTGTGCGAGCAATGCGGCGACAGTTAGACCCGCCATTCCGGCGCCGACGATCAGGACATCGAACTGCTTGTTCACAACAGCGGTACACCACGCGACAAACGCGGTAATCGACCGGCCAGCCCCATCGTGTGCTTTGCAAACAATGAACGCACTCCCGGAATCAGGTCGAAGCCCAGCATGCCAATATTTCGCAGTGTTCGCACCGGCCCGCGCGAATCGCCAAACAAGCGCACCAGGCCGTCTGTGAATCCAACCAGCTTTTTCTGGTCGTAACGACGCCAAATCGAATAATGCTCGAGTACTGACGAATCACCAACATCGACAGAATCGGCGGCAGTGGAGCCGGCTTCGGCAGCTTCTTTACAAGCGTCGGCAATACAATCGCACAGCGCGGCGACATCTCGCAGACCGAGGTTAAAGCCCTGCGCAGCGGCAGGATGTAGCCCGTGGGCGGCGTTACCGACAAGCACTGCTCGTTGTGCCGTCAGCCGTACGGCCTTGCTCAGAACCAGCGGGTACGAAAAGCGCCTGCCGACGCGTGAGAACGTACCAAGCCGGTTACCGAATTCCTGCTGCAATTCGGCGAGAAATTCATCGTCATCGAGCGCAAGCACTCGCTCAGCATCGGACTCGGGAACATTCCAGACAAATCCGGCGCGCCCGTCGGTGACAGGGAGCATTGCCAGGGGGCCGTGTTCAGTAAATCGTTCGTAGGCGCAATTCTGCAGAGGCTTCTCTGGCAGCAAATTGCCGATCACAGCGCGTTGACCGTAGCCCTTCTGCGTCGCTGCGATCCCGATCATACCGCGCACCGCCGAATTCGTGCCATCGGCCGCAACCAACAGGTCACAGGTCAGTTCACGTTGTGCGTTGTTATCATCTTCTATCGTTACGATAGCTGAGTCCGGTGCCAGCCGTGCATCGACGATACGTGCCGGGCACAAATAATCGAGCGCCTGGGCCTCGCCCAGCGCTGCTTGCAACACACCGCCAAGCATGCGGTTGACCACGACGTATCCAAGCGCCTCGACACCCTGTTCGTCTGCGTCAATGTGTGAGAAACCGAAGCGGCCCTTGTCCGACACGTGAATTTTCGAAATTGGTGTTGCGGAGGCAACGATATCGTCCCACAGACCCATCGCCTCGAACATGCGTTGAGTACTTCGCGACAGCGCGGTCGAGCGGTCGTCGAAACTCGGCTGCGTGGCAGCAGAGCGTCTTACGGGCTCTACGATTCCGACTCTCAGGTCAAGCGGCGCAAGCGCCAGCGCAAGACTCGAGCCGACCATGCCGCCGCCGGCAATGACGATGTTGTAGTGATTATCGCGTTGCGCGTTCACGTTTAGTGTTGCATTAGAGCTTCGATCTCATCGGGATCTTTCACGAGCCCTTTGGTCAGGACATCGGGTCCATTGCTCGTCACTGCAACGTCATCCTCGATGCGCACACCGATGTTGCGCCATCGCGCCGGAATTTTGCGGCTAGCCGGAATGTAGATACCGGGTTCTATGGTCGTAACCATGCCGGACTCCAGCAAGCGCCATTGGTCGCCGACTTTGTAATCACCAACGTCGTGGACGTCCATGCCGATCCAGTGCCCGGTGCGATGCATGTAAAACTGACGGTAAGCGCCATCCTTAATCAATTTCGGCAAGGATCCCTCAAGCAAACCGATCTTCTTCAGGCCCCTGGTGATCACTTTGACTGCCGCATCATGAGGCTCATCCCATTGATTGTCCTTACGCGTCTTCTCAATAGCTGCGAGCTGCGCTTCAAGCACGATCTCGTAAACGGCGCGTTGCTCAGGGCTGAATTTACCGTTGACCGGAAATGTCCTCGTGATGTCGGAAGCGTAGTAATCGAGCTCACAGCCAGCATCGATCAACAACAGCTCACCATCTTTCAGCGGCGCAGAATTATCAACGTAGTGCAATGTGCAGGCATTGCCGCCGGACGCGACAATCGGGCTGTACGAATGGCGCGCGTCATAACGGCGAAACTCGTGGATGAACTCGGCTTCGACCTCATACTCGAGCATTCCCGGCCGAACCATCTGCATCGCGCGGGTATGTGCGGCGACAGCAACTTTGGCCGACTTGCGCATCGCCGAAATCTCGGATCGACTCTTGTACAGGCGCATGTCGTGCAGCAAGTGATCGAGAGCGACGAATTCCTGTGGCGTGTGCACGCCTCGATTCCCACGCGAGCGCAACGAATTCACCCAGTCGGCGATACGCGCATCAAAATCCGGGTACATGCCCATCGTGTAATACACACGATCGCAGGACTCCATAATGCCAGGCAGGATGTCGTCAATATCGTCTATCGGGAATGCGTCGTCTGCGCCGTGGTGCTCGACAACACCATCGGGACCCATCCGCTTACCGTCCCAGCGCTCGCGGTCGGGATTGCGTTCGCGGCAGAACAACAGGTACTCGCCGTTCTTCCGTGCGGGCACTATTACCGCCACAGCATCCGGTTCCGCGAAACCGGTGAGATAGTAGAAATCACTATCCTGGCGAAAACGATATTCGACATCGCGGCTGCGCGTTCTGACCGGAGCGGCAGGCAATATGGCAATGCCGCCCGAACCGACCATTTGCATCAGATTCTTGCGACGTCGGACGAACTCCTTATTGTTCAATGCATGACCTCCGGTTCAACATCTGCTTCTTCCTCATTTCCCGGCTTGCCTCTAAATTTCGCAAGTTCCTCGTAGGCTAATTGTGCCGCTACGCGAAGATATTCGACCAACTCCGCGTACGCCGTTTCGTTCGCCTCATCATCGCCGCCATCTTCCGCCGTCGCGCGCGTAATTTGCAGCATGTCCTTAATGATTTCCTCAAGCGGTTCGGCGGACAGCCGCTGCCTGAGTGCATCGGCGTGATTACCTGATACAAGCCCATGCAAGAACCCTTCGCACCAGCGACCAAGCGCTGCTGCACGCATCGGCGCGTCTTCTTCGTCATCCGGAAGAAGCGGCTCAAATTGGGACCGGCGTTCCGATAATTGGCGGTATGTTGACTCAAACAAGCTGCTCAGCATCACCTCACATTCGGCGCGCAGCACATCGGATGAGTCCGTGCCCTCGAGGACCTGGGACAGCCACTCAAAACCACTGTCGACGCCGGCAACAGCAAGGCGCCCCGATAGCAAGCCATGTGTCTGCGCTGCATCCCAGGTAGCGCCACAGCTTTTGAGCGCGGCATCCAGCTGATCGTGGTCGATCACCTGCTCCATCAGGCCTGTCTCCGTGGGTGCTAAATCGGGCCTAATGATCCCACGTAATGCAGGTTCAGGCCATGCTGAGGACATTCAGTCGTATTCGCATTGATTCTGCTTGAGCGCGTGTCTATATTGCTCATATGGCCGAAGACATTAATGCAACTTTTGAGCACGAGTTGAAGCGACTTGAGAAACGCGTCGATGCGCTCGTACAGGTGTGTGATCAGCTGCAGGATGAGAACAAATCGCTCAAGCAGCGCCAGGACGTATTGACATCCGAGCGTGCAAATCTCCTGCAAAAGAACGAACAAGTACGAGCCCGTGTCGAGGCAATGATCGGCAGGCTCAAAGCGATGGAGCAAGGATCCTGAATATGAGTGACCCGTACGCACAGGTAAGTGTCAGAATCCTGGATAAGGAATACCAGGTTGCGTGCCCGGCAAACGAGCGCACAGACCTTCTTGATTCGGCAGAAGCGCTTAACTCAAAGATGCTTGAGATTCGTGACAGCGGCAGGGTCGTGGGGCTCGACCGAATTGCCGTCATGGCTGCTCTGAATATGGCGAATGATCTGTTGCACGCTCAGGCCCGTGACCGGTTGCTTGAGGGTGACTTGAGCGGCCGTCTCAAAATTATTTCCGATCGCGTCGAGAGTGCGTTGGGCGGGTCTCAACAGCTGGATCTCTGACGCGACCTGGGCAGGAATTCCGATATGGCGCCTCCTGCAGTGTTCGATACCGACCTGGAAACCTTTCGACCCTAAATCTTTACCTCGGGGTCGTGCACTGTTGGCAGCATTTGAGCAAGGCCGTTTACACGGTCAGCCTGTTGCTGCCACGGCTGACCCCACCTGTTGCTCCGGTTCGAGAGCGACGGTCTGTAACGGCACAGGCGGGAGGCGCTTTTGACTTCAATCAGAAGACCGATGGCCCGACTTCGCGAGTCGGCACTTGCCGCACGTCGTTCACTCACGAATGAAATGCGTGATTACGCGTCTTCGTAATTCTGCAAGTGCATCGCAAACTCGCACGAGTTTATTTCCTGCAAAAGCATTGCATGCTATTTGCCCGTTAATGACGAAGTTGACCCAATTACCATTATCGAGCGCGCATGGCGCGCAAAAAAGCGCGTTTTCGCTCCAGTAATCGACATGCGCGACAATATGATTTTTCGGCATCTTGCTCCGGACACCAAACTTGAAAGGAATTTTTTCGGTATTTGGGAGCCAGTTTCCGAACCGTTTGTTTCTCCACGCACGATTGATCTCGTCATCACACCTGTTGTTGCATTCGATAATCGACACTATCGAATCGGAATGGGCGGCGGTTACTGCGATCGCTGTTTTTCGTTTCTGCAACACTGTCGAAACTGGCTGCATCCAAAGCTGATTGGTGTAGCGTTTGACTGTCGGGAAGTCGAGAAAATTACGCCAAGCCCTTAGGATATACGGCTTTGTCAAGTTGTAACAGAGAATGCCTGGCCGGCGCCCCGCTTCTAGAGCGGGAGAAAATCAAAGCAAGCTACGCTGTCAACGCGTTTCTCTAATGGCTTCTTGGGACTTTGAAGTTTGTATTCGCTCAAGCATATCTGCATTGTTTCTGTCGCTAATTCCCGACATTCACATGTGCTCACAATCATAAAGCTACCGACACAGAAGAAATAAGAACACGACACGAACTTTCGCCGTGCAACAGCGTTGATGAATCGTATTTTTCAAGCCGTCAACTACGTCGCCTGAGTCGCTGGATTTTTTGGATTCGTTGTATATACTCAACGCCGGGTACCCGACACGGAGAAAACACATGGCTACTAAGAAGAAGTCAAGGAAAAAAGTTTCTAAGCGCAAGGTCGCGAAGAAACGTAAAGTTACGAGGAAAAAAGCTGCGCCGAAGAAACGTCGCGTAGCGAAGAAGCGGAAAGTTACGAAGAAGAAAGCCAAGCGTAAGGCGAAAAAGAAAGTAGCCAAGCGCAAGACTAAAAAGAAAACCAAACGTAAGGCTAAGAAGAAAGTAGCCAAGCGTAAGACTAAGAAGAAGGCCAAGAAAAAGGCTAAAAAGAAAGTAGCCAAGCGCAAGACTAAAAAGAAAGCCAAGAAAAAGGCTAAAAAGAAAGCGGCTAAGCGTAAGACCAAGAAAAAGGCTAAACGTAAAGTAGCTAAGCGCAAGACCAAGAAAAAAGCCAAGAAAAAGGCTAAAAGGAAGGTCACCAAGCGGAAGGCGAAGAAAAAAGCTTCCCGCAGGAAAAAACGTTAGCCTGTAGGCCGACAGGAGGATTGGTTTTCTTCCAAGCCAACACAAAGTGCCCGCTTATGCGGGCACTTTTGTGTGGGCTGCATATCCACTTGTGGCCCTAAATCGGTATACACTTGGCACCAGATATGGACGTTTCCGGGAAAAAACGCAACGCAGCGAAAGCGTCACTCGAATTTATCGAGCCAGGCACAATCCTGGGAGTCGGTACGGGCTCTACAGTAGACGAACTCATTGAGTTGCTGCCAACTGTCCGTGACCGGATCGACAAGCTCGCTTCAAGCTCAACTGCGTCGACTGAACTGCTCGAGAGAAAAGGATTCGAGGTTTCCACGTTGAACGAAGTCGGCGACGTGGATCTGTACATCGATGGCGCCGATGAGGCAAACAAGCACCTTCAATTGATCAAAGGTGGTGGTGGAGCGCTTACTCGCGAAAAATTGCTTGCCGGAGCAGCGCGACGATTTGTTTGCATAGTGGATGAGACCAAGCTCGTTGGCATGTTGGGTAATTTCCCGCTGCCAATTGAGGTTTTGCCCATGGCGCAGACTTTTGTTGCCCGCAGACTGCTGAAGCTCAGGGCGCATCCGATTTGGCGTGAAGGATTTGTAACCGACAACGGCAACCATATCCTTGACGTTCACGAACTCAATATCACCAACCCGCTCGAAATGGAGACCCGCCTGAATCAGATTCCAGGCGTCCTCACTGTGGGAATTTTCGCGCACAGGCCGGCTGACATATTGCTGATTGCGGACGATAGCGGCGTGAGAGAAATGCGCGCTTGATCGCCTCACGGGACTAATATCCTGCAAATCCTGTATTTCACCCTCGTTGCGGCTCTTTTGTACCTGGTCTCCAACTGGATCGTGGACTGGATTGAAAGGGCTGCAGGCCGGCGCTTCAAAGGCCGCTCTTTCTTGTTCTTTGGTATTCTGCTGGTCCTTGCGCTGACGACGTTTAGTCTGATTCGTGTCTATACGGGAAATCCCTGATTTACAAACATTTTTTATTTCGCTAGCCTGTTCATGCAGGCGTGTTTATATTAAGTGGGGGATCAAATATGACAGAGAATAATAATGCCGACGACGCACTGTCATCGGACTCATCGAATCCGGAAGAGATTCCTCTCATGCAGCGGGTTCTCGATAACCCGTTTCTACTTCTGGTTCTTGGAATTGCTGTTCCGGCGGTGTTTTACATCATTTGGGGCATCATCGAGATAACCCAGATTCCGATCGCGGACTGAATGGGGGGATAACACAATGGCTATCACACCACCGAGTGAGCGGATCTGGTGGCGGCAACCTATTGCCAAGATCGAACTGATCTGGATCATCATCGCCTTCACCTGGGGCCTGATCATGTTCTTTATGATGATCTATTGGCACGGTGCCGGCGAGCAGAATCTCTCGAATGAGGCTTACCAGATCAAACCGCAGCGATTTGCCGAGCATGCCCAGGCAATGATTGACGAGCACCAGGTCAGGGAGGAAAACGGTTTCCCGGTTGTTCGTCCACCGCCCGGTAGCGACGTCTACCTGATTGCCCGACTGTGGCAATGGTGGCCAATTCTGGAACTCGAGAAGGACCAGAGCTACCGCCTGCACCTTTCGTCCATGGACTGGCAACACGGCTTTTCGCTGCAGCCTGTCAATATCAACGTTCAGGTCCACCCCGGCTACGACATGGTCGTAACAATAAAGCCCAATCAGGCGGGCGAGTTCGGCGTGGTTTGTAATGAATTCTGCGGGATCGGTCACCACATGATGGTTGGCAAGATCTACGTCGTCGAGTAGGGGGGCGCCACGATGTCCAGTTTAATAGATTACCGTACCTGTCCGACGACCGGCCTTAAGGTCGATCGAGCGGCAGAAAAACTTATCAAGGCAAACGCCGTCGCTGCTATTGTGTTCCTCGCTATTGGCGGATTATTCGGCTTGCTCGTTGCGCTGACACGCTGGCCGGCCGTGCATTTCCTTCCGGCCGACTGGTTCTACCTGGCGCTGACCGCGCATGGTCTGGATGTGCTTCTCGTCTGGATAATCTTCTTTGAGATGGCCGTGTTGTATTTCGCTTCGGCGATCTTGCTCAACTCCAGACTTGCGGCTCCGAAGTGGGCCTGGGCCGGTTTTGGGCTAATGTTGTCCGGCGCCCTGATCACCAATGTCGCCGTGCTGCAGGGCGGTTCGAGCGTGATGTTCACCTCATATGTGCCTATGCAGGCCGAACCACACTTTTATCTGGGGATAATTCTGTTTGCGGTCGGGGCGCTCATTGGCACTTGCGTGTTCTTTGGCACCCTTGTGCTCGCCAAACGGGAAAAGACCTATGAAGGGTCAATCCCGTTGGTCACGTTCGGCGCGCTGACGGCCGCAATCATTGCGGTATTCACGCTTGCCTCCGGTGCAATCATCCTGATACCGACATTGCTCTGGTCGCTGGGATTCGTCAGCCATATCGATCCATTGGTCTACAAGACCATCTGGTGGGCGATGGGACACTCATCGCAGCAGATCAACGTCTCGGCGCATGTTGCTGTCTGGTATGCCATCGCCGCGATGGTGTTTGGCGCCAAGCCGCTTTCAGAAAAAATCAGCCGCATGGCGTTCCTGATGTATATCCTGTTCCTGCAACTCGCGAGTGCGCACCACCTGCTGGTCGAGCCCGGACTGAGTTCCGAATGGAAGATATTCAACACGAGTTACGCCATGTATCTGGCCGTACTCGGCAGCATGATTCACGGCATGAGCGTGCCCGGCTCGATCGAGGCAGCACAGAGAGCGCGCGGACTCACTAAAGGCTTGTTCGAGTGGCTGCGTAAGGCGCCCTGGAGCAATCCTGCGTTTGCAGGCATGTTCATGTCGCTCGTGTTCTTCGGCTTCATCGGCGGCATTTCCGGCGTCGTCATGGGCACTGAGCAGATCAACCTGATCATGCACAACACGCTGTATGTGCCCGGCCATTTCCACGGCACAGTCGTCGCCGGTACGACGCTCGCTTTCATGGCCATCACTTACATACTTGTACCGCTGATTTTCCGTCGTGAACTCATGATGAAGAAGTTGGCCTCGTGGCAGCCCTACGTTTTCGGCATCGGTGTTGCGGGAATATCCGTGTTCATGATGGGCGCCGGTACCCTCGGCGTGGCCCGGCGACATTGGGATATGACCTTCGCGGATGCGGCGCTGCCGTTTGACTATCCGTCGGCCGCATTCCTGATGATGGGCCTCAACGGCATATTCGCCGTCATGGCGGCGCTCGGTGGCCTGATGTTTGTCGTAATCGTCGTCGGATCGGTGTTCTTCGGCAAGAAACTTGCTGACGACGAGAAACCGTCGTATCCGGAGGTTCCACCAGCATCCGCTGCAGTTAGCCACTATGGCAGTTCCGAGTCTCTGAAGATTCCTGGTACCGCATTCCTCGTGGGCATCTTTTTCGTCGCGTTTGTGCTTTACTATTTCGTGAACTGGAAGTACCTGTCCGAGATCTGGCCATTAAGCTAGCCTACAAGCGAACAACCAACAGTCTTTCTACAGTTCTCGGCGCCCTTATCCTCTTCGGGATAGGGGCGTCGGCTTCTGCGCAGCAAGACTATGACCGTGAGGCTGCCCTGGCAGTCAGCCAGGGTGTCGTCGGTGAGATGATCGGCGACTATACGTTTCGAGACGTCGATGGGCAGTCATTTCCCCTGCAGGCACTCCGCGGCAAGCCGCTGGTCATCAGCCTCATCTACACAAGTTGCCACCATGTCTGCCCGCTGATCACCGCCAATATTGAAAAAAATCTCGAGATCGCGCACGAGGCGCTGGGAGAGGACTCATTTTCCGTCGTCAGCATCGGATTTGACTGGCAGATTGACACTCCCGACCGAATGCGCATGTATGCGTCAGCCAAGGGGATCGATGCGCCAGGCTGGCACTTCCTGAGTGGCGACGAGGCCTCCGTCGCGGCCATTAGCAAGGATATCGGCTTTCAGTATTATCCGAGTGCCAAGGGCTTCGACCACTTGTCACAAACGACGATCATAGATGCGAATGGCAAGGTATACCGGCAAGTCTACGGTGAGGATTTCGATGCGCCGGCGTTCGTCGAGCCATTAAAGGAACTGGTGTTCGATACGCCCCGCGATGCTGGCTTCGTTGACCATTGGGTAGACACTTTCAAATTATTCTGTACTGTCTATGATCCCAATAGCGGCCGTTACCAATTCGACTACTCCATTTTCATGACCATACTGACCGGCATACTTTGCCTCGGCGCGATTCTCATATTCATCGTTTATGAATGGAGACGCGCACGATGACTTCGCTTCGATGGCGTTACTGAAACGCACTATTCGCCTCCTGTTTGCCCGCGCCGAAGCAGTCTTTGACTGGAGCTTCGGGCAGCGCAACAATCCCCTCACTCACCTGGGGTCGCTCGGCTGGTACTTCTTCTGGATTGTCGCAGGCACCGGCATTTACCTGTACGTATTTTTCGACACCGGCATCACCGATGCCTACGCTTCGGTCGAGTACATCACACACGATCAGTGGTATGCAGCAGGCGTCATGCGCAGCCTGCATCGCTATGCCTCGGATGCTCTCGTCATTGTGGTCTTTCTGCACATTCTGCGCGAGTTTTCCCTCGATAGGCTGCGAGGCAAGCGCTTCTTCGCCTGGATCACTGGCATTCCGGCACTCTGGTTTATTTACATTTGCGGCATTACCGGTTACTGGCTGGTATGGGACAAGCTCGCGCAATACGTCGCAATCGCAACGTCCGAGTGGCTTGACAAGTTACCGTTTTTCGGTGAGCCGATTGCAAATAACTTCCTCAACAGCACAACGCTTGGCGGCCGCTTCTTCACGCTGATGGTGTTCATGCACATCTTTGCGCCGCTGTTCATGTTGTTCCTGATGTGGCTACACATTCAGCGGCATGCACGGGCCCGTGTTAATCCACCACGAACCCTCGCGATTGGGACAGCGATCACCCTCCTGGTCTTGTCTCTCGTCTACCCGGCAGTCAGCCAGGGCCCGGCGAACCTCGACGTCGTACCTGCAACTGTTAATCTGGATTGGTATTACCTGGCCGTCTATCCATTGCTCGATGTCATTCCCGGAGGGCAACTCTGGCTGATACTTGTCGGCGGTTCGATCGTCCTGTCGCTTATGCCATGGATACCACCCGCCAAGCCGATTCCAACAGCAGCTGTAAGCCTCGATAATTGCAACGGTTGTGGGCGTTGTTTCGACGATTGCCCGTTCAGCGCCATCACAATGGAACCGCGTAGCGATGGTCTCGCGTACGAAACTGAGGCGGTCGTCAGCATCAGCAATTGTGTGAGCTGTGGAATCTGCGCGGGTGCATGTCCAACCGCAACGCCATTCCGCCGTGCTGCGGAAATTGTCTCCGGAATTGAGTTGCCCGAGCACCCAATCGGAGCGTTGCGTGAGCGCACGCTGCAGGTGTCTGCGGGCTTCGATAACGTGCCGAGAGTTCTGGTTTACGCATGCGATCACTCCGGCGTGGATGCACTCGGCAACAGAAACACGCAAGTTATTACGATGCCGTGTGTCGCGATGCTGCCACCTGCATTTGTCGACTTCGTATTGTCACGTGGCCTTGCGGACGGCGTGATGCTCGCCGGTTGTGCTGAGGGAGACTGCTATTACCGCCTCGGAGACCAATGGACACGCGAGCGCGTGGCTGGGCAGCGCGACCCGTATCTGCGCAAGCGAGTCGATCGTGAGCGGCTGATCCTCAGCTGGCTGCCCTCCGGAAGCAATCGGCGGCGGGCACGTGCGCTGGAGGAATTCAAGGCATCCCTCGAAAAACTGCCGGCGAAAACGCCGCATCGTAGAGCAGACCGTGCGTAACGGGCTGCGCTACCTGATTCAGTTCACAGCATACGCTGCGTTCGCAGGCATGGTCGCTTATCTATCGTTTTGGCCAAGATACGAGTATTCCGCGCCCGAGGCGGCTGTCGTCAAACTCTCCTTAAGTCATGCCACCGAACGCGTTGAGCCGTGTGTGCAACTTACGCCGCAGGAGATTGCAGATTTGGCGCCAAACATGCGGCGCACACAAACTTGCGAACGCAAGCGGCTACCGTTGATGATTGAACTCGAGTTGGATGGAGAGATCGTAGTACAACTACAGACCGAAGCATCGGGATTGTGGGAGGATGGTCCTGCATCGGTCTACCAACGCTTCGATGTCTCGCCCGGCTCGCATCACATTGCAGTGAGACTGCGTGATTCGGCCAGAACCGGGGACTGGGACTATACGCACAACGAGGATGTTGAACTTGAAGCCGGGCGGTATCTGACGATAACGTTCAAGGCAGAAAATGGAGGCTTTGCGATTCGATGAGCCTGATTGAGTGGAAGAAAGAATTTAACATCGGCGTAGCCGAGGTTGACCATGAACACCGGCAGCTGATCGTTCTGATTAATGAGCTGCATGACGTAATTCAGGCGAGCGGAAAACGTGATCAGGTACTCGATTCACTGGGCGAGATCTTCGCACAGATCTCCTCGCATTTTGCACTCGAAGAAAAAATGATGCGCGAGTCACACTACCGCGCTCTTGCTGAGCACAAGGAAGACCACGAGACCTTGCTCGATGAGCTGCGCGATATCATGGACGCAGTGGAAGACGACGGCAGTTACGATGAGTCAAGACTTGCCGACGATCTGGAGCGCTGGTTTACCGAGCACTTCAAGACGCACGACGCAAAATTGCATCTGTCGGGGCGTACTTAGCCAGGCCAGGATTCATAATTGAATTGGTAATTGCTGAGATTGCGCCTTGAAGATCAATGGCGTTCACTCCTGCGCTACTGAACGCTGCCGAGCGCCACCCTGATCGCCTCTCCATTTATGCCGCTGGCTTCCTCGGATACGAGGAAAGCGATCATCTCGGCCACCTCCTGCGCCGTGGCAACGCGGCCCGCAGGATACAGTGCCGCTCGTTCCGCCCATACCTGATCGGTCGAGATATCCTGATCCTTCGCTTCCTGGCGGGCCGAACGTTCCGCCATCTCCGTCCGTACCCAACCGGGCAAAACCGCGTTGGACGTAATGCCGTATGATCCGCCGTCCTGCGCGACCGACCGCATCAACCCCAGCAATCCGTGCTTGGAGCTGGTATATGCACTGCCAGCAGACTCGGCAACCAGGCCTGCCGTAGAACTTGTGTAGACAACGCGTCCGTATCGGCGCTCAACCATTCCCTGCAACACAAGCCTCGATAGATGGAATGGCCCATCGAGATTGACTCGCATCGCCTCACTCCAGACCTCTGGTTGCTGCTCCCAGACGACCTTTTCATGGGCTGAACCGATGCCGTGATTACATATGAGGATCTCGATCGGCCCCAGTTGTTGCTCGGTGTCTGCGACCGCGCGCGCACAGCCCTCCAGGGTTCCCAGATCTGCCACCGAATACTCGAGACCCACCTCTGCCAGCTGCTGCTCATTTCGGGCGACACACATTACCTTGGCGCCGCGTGCCGCCAAAATTTCTGCGGTCGCACGCCCTATTCCTCGGCTTCCGCCTGTGATCAGGGCAACGCGCCCCTCGACTCCGGCCATTTCACAAATCCTCCCGTCGCTGGCTTTGGAACAGTATATAAGGTCCCCTGCAAGAAAATGGGCCCCTGATGGGGCCCATTTGTTGTTGGCTGGGGGACCAGGATTGAGTTGCGGCTGCGCCGCTGCCTCGCCAACTGCTTCGCTTTGGTCGAACAAGGTTCTCATCCTAAAGTCCCCCCCAACAAAAATGGGCCCCTGATGGGGCCCATTTGTTGTTGGCTGGGGGACCAGGATTCGAACCTGGGTTGGCGGAGTCAGAGTCCGCAGTCCTACCGCTAGACGATCCCCCAAATCCGGCGGGGTCGCAGCTCCAGTTTAACGCTTGGAGTACTGCGTTGCGCGGCGTGCTTTGCGAAGGCCGACTTTCTTGCGCTCAACCTCACGAGCATCGCGGGTTACAAAACCAGCTTTGCGAAGTGCGGGTCGCATCGACTCGTCATACGCCATAAGGGCGCGGGTCAAGCCGTGCCGAATCGCGCCGGCCTGACCTGTCGTGCCACCACCCTTGACCGTGGCATTGATGTCAAAACTCTCCGTCACCTGCAACAGCTCCAGCGGCTGCCTGACGATCATTTGAGCCGTTTTGCGGCCAAAGAACGTGTCTAGCGGGCGGTTATTCACTGTAATCGAGCCACTTCCCGACTTCAGGAATACACGGGCGGTAGACGTTTTGCGACGGCCTGTTCCGTAATAATTCGTGTCACTCATTATGTGTTCACTTCCAGTTTGATCGGCTGCTGTGCAACGTGATCGTGTTCCGGTCCTTTAAATACTTTCAGCTTGGAGTACATCTTGCGTCCTAGCGGCCCGCGCGGGAGCATGCCCTTTACTGCGGTTTGCAGCACGCGCTCCGGTGTTTCATCGAGCACCTTCTCAAGCGGTAATGACTTGAGATTACCGATGTAGCCCGTGAAACGGTGATACATCTTGTCTTTGAGCTTGTTGCCGGTCACGCGAATCTTCTCCGCGTTAACAACAACGATGTAGTCGCCCGTATCCACGTGCGGTGTGTACTCGGGTTTATGCTTGCCACGCAGGCGGCGCGCGATCTCGGTCGACAGGCGACCCAGGGTCTGGCCTGTGGCATCGACCACGAACCAGTCGCGCCGAACCTCTGCTGGCTTTGCAGAAAACGTCTTCATTATCTTATATCCATCGGGAATTCTAATGGTTCCGCCCGCAAGGTGCCGGAGGGCGAAAGGCGCGAAATTCTACTTCAGGCCACCGCCCAATGCAAACAATCCCGGCACTTTCAGACGAAAAACTACGCCGTAGAACGGCGTAATTTTTTCTCTATTTTTCAGTTAGTTATGCTTACACTGGACCGGCAAAAGCCGCTAAAAGCCGTATTCTAGCGACAATGCCGTGAACGTGTCCTTTTTTTCCGTATCCGGCAGCACGTCGCTGGACTCCGCATTGCTATAATTCCACCCATGAGTGACCGACATCTCACGCCGCTCGATCGCCTCCTCGCCGGTGCTAACAATGCGTTACGCACGATCGCGACCCCGGGCGGTCATTCCGCGCGCGAAAACCCTGCCGTGAACATCGCCGACGCCGACCTCACAGACAAGCAAAAATCTCATGCTGCAGCACTGATGCGAGTCAATCACGCCGGCGAGGTCGCCGCGCAAGGCCTGTATCAGGGCCATGCGGCGGTAGCTCGTAATGCAGCCCTGGAACAGCAGATGCAACACGCAGCCGATGAGGAATTCGACCACCTCACCTGGTGTGAACAGCGACTTGCGGAGCTCAATGCCAGCCCCAGTCGACTAAGCCCTGTTTGGTACGCCGGCGCATTTGTAATGGGCGCTGCGAGTGGCGTCCTCGGTGACCGCTGGAGTCTTGGCTTCATCGCAGAAACGGAAAAACAAGTCTGCACGCACCTCGACAGCCATCTCGAGCGGTTGCCCGATGAGGACGCCAAGAGTCGTGCAATCGTTAAAAAAATGCGTGATGAGGAAGAAGAACATGGCGAGACCGCGATCAATGCAGGCGCTGCAGAATTACCCGGGCCCGTGCAGCGGCTGATGCAATTGACGGCGAAGGTCATGACGAGGACGGCCTACTGGGTATGAATCCAGATAAAACATGGGCCGGCGCCCTGTCCTGGAGTTTCGAATAAATTCCGAGACAGGGCAGCAGCTTGCCCTTCCGGGCGAACTGTATTAAAAGAAGGGTGCAACAGCGTTGAGGAACAACCTATGCAAACGACAGCGAAAACCATGAGCGATGTACCGGCGATCAATCGATTCCTGAGTTATTGCCGCGTACGGACCGTCCCTTCCAAAACTGTAATGATTCACGCCGGCGATTTGCCCGACGTGCTGTATTACATTGTCGATGGTTCGGTCGAAGTCATGATCGAGGATGAGGATGGCAATGAGATGGTTTTGGCCTACCTGAACAAAGGCCAGTTCTTCGGCGAAATGGGCCTGTTTTACGAACAACCGATACGAAGCGCCTGGGTGCGGACCCGCAATGAGTGTGAAATTGCAGAAATGACCTATCCGCGTTTTCGTCAGATCGCGAGTGAAAGTCCCGGTCTGGTTTTCGAGCTGGCGACACAGCTCGCGACGCGTCTTGACCGCACCAATCGCAAGCTCGGTGACCTCGCCTTTGTTGACGTGACCGGACGGGTCGCTCACGCGATCATGGACCTTTGCAATGAGCCCGATGCGATGACGCATCCCGACGGCATGCAGATCAAGGTCAGCCGCCAGGAGTTAAGTCGCCTGGTCGGCTGCTCGCGCGAAATGGCCGGTCGGGTACTGAAAGTCCTCGAAGAACAGGGCCTGGTTACGGCCAGCGGCAAGACGATTGTCGTCTACGGCGCAAGGCCCAACAGAAACCTGTAGGAAACTGCCGTTGGAGCCCGCCATGCGGGCGGAAACTGCTTCGGAAATTCGGACTTTTGATTGTCGCCCACATGGTGGGCTCCTACTTTGATTTTCCTATTTCTGCCCTCATCGCAGCGATTGTCGCAGCGTAGTCGCCACTACCAAAAATCGCAGAACCTGCAACAAAGGTATCGGCCCCGGCCGCTGCGATCTCACCGATGTTGTCGACTTTGACGCCACCGTCGATTTCGAGGCGAATTTCCCGCTCGCTCTCTGCAATGATCGCCCTTGCCTCACTCAGCTTGTCGAGTGCCGACACAATGAATTTCTGACCTCCGAAGCCCGGATTGACCGACATGATCAGCACCAAGTCGACCTTGTCGATGACATGCTCGAGACAGATCAATGGAGTTGCAGGGTTGAATACAAGGCCAGCCTTGCAGCCCTCGTCGCGAATCAGGTCGAGCGAGCGGTCGATGTGGCGACTGGCTTCAGGGTGAAACGTGATGTAACTGGCCCCGGCTGCGGCGAAGTCCGGAATAATGCGATCCACGGGCTCAACCATCAGGTGCACGTCAATGGGTGCCTCGATGCCGTGTTTGCGCAGTGCCTCGCAAATTAACGGACCGATTGTCAGGTTGGGCACGAAATGGTTGTCCATGACGTCGAAATGCACCATATCAGCTCCGGCATCGAGTACTGCCTGGACATCGTCGCCAAGGCGGGCGAAGTCAGCGGATAAAATCGATGGTGCTATCAATGGTGTCACGTCGTATTCCTGTTTTTTGGTGTCGTAAATGTACCTGAGGCGCCCGCTTTCCGACAGGGGTCAGCGTATCGATCTGCGGGCTTTGAGCATCTCGTAGGCGCTACGCACTTCACGTGTGCGTTTTTCAGCCTCGGCGACGACCGCTTTGTCAGGGCTACTCGACGCTATCTTGTCGGGGTGGCTCCTGTTCATGGCGCGCCGATATGCCTTCTTGATCTCATCATTGCTTGCCGACTCTTCGATTCCCAACGATTGATACGCTTGCCTGATGCGTCGCGCGTCGGCATCACCCGCGGGTGAGTGTCGAAATCCCTTCTGCGCACGAATCATCGCTTCGAGTTGTGCCAGCTCGACACGGCCGATGTCGAATTCGGTGCAGATCGACCAGATCAACGCCCGCTCATTGTGATGCATCCGATCCTTGGCAAGCACGACTTCCAGCACGAGCCGCACGAACAAGACACGCAATTCCGCACGTCGTGCCGCAACCCGTCGCAGGTGACGCACTGTTTGCAACAGAGGAAACGAGGATCTCTTTCCATCTTCAAACCAGTTGATGGCGTTGCGGACCTTCGCCGGGCCAAGCCCGAGCCGGTGCATGATGGCGCGCGTCGCCCGAATCTCTTCCTCGCTGACGCGGCCGTCTGTTTTCGCGAGATGGCCCATTGTCTGAAAAAGCGGCCTGAGATATTCCTCAGGCAGACGCCTCACAGGGCCACTATGCTGATCAAAACTGCGGTATTGTGCGACGATAAATCGATCGACTTGGTGACCGAGAATGAAGCCGAGC
>Ga0255052_10000927_pt1 | contig 22811 bp, 20 predicted proteins | sample JV7_2_21_MG_FD_188632 | JGI IMG/M metagenome (GOLD analysis project Ga0255052, IMG submission 188632) | Seawater microbial communities from Jervis Inlet, British Columbia, Canada - JV7_2_21 | ecosystem: Environmental > Aquatic > Marine > Inlet | place: Canada: British Columbia | collected... | reverse complement strand
CGATTGGCCATTATTCAATTGGCCATTATTTCCTGGTGCCGTTATTCAGCGCTTTGTGCATCAGATAGGCGCCGTCCGGGCACAGACCACTGAATTCTTCGGTCTCCCGAATAATTTCGGGAGCACAGTCCCTGCTCATCATCTTATAGCCGAGATTTTCGAAATAACGCTCGGCATCGATTGTTAAGAGCCACAGGTCTGTGACGCCAGCACAACAGGCATTGGCTTCCAGCGCCGCAACGAGTCTTTTCCCGAGTCCCGATTTACGACCGCTGTCACTGACGACAAGCGAACGCAAAAGGCCCACCTGATCGAACTGCTGAAGGCCAATCGTACCCAGCGTCTCACTTTGTTCTGCACAAGGCCGTTCGGCAATCAGAAAACCCTCGAGCCGGTCCGGACCGAGATCGGAGACGGGCAATCCGGCTTTGTCCAATAATCGCCGTACATCTTGCCAGTCACTCTGGCTGACATCCCGAACAACGATCGTATCCGCTCTATCATTCATTGCGGTGCACTTTATCCCGGTTTGCCCGCCCCTGCTGCAACGCACTGCACAAGGCCTCTCCGGCAATCAGCAACCTTGGAGTCGGCCGGCCAATCTCATTCGCCGGCATCACATATCGATTGCCATAACGATTCGCGGCCAGGTCCGGCCAGCGATCCCATTCGCTGAGTGCATTGGCTCTGGCGTCGGAACTTACGAGCAAGATTTCTGGATTCCTGTCGAGAACGGCCTCGACCCCAACAAGCGGGGCCAGGCGAACGAGGTCCGAAAAAACGTTTTGACCACCACAATGCTCTATGAGTTCACTGACAAAATGATCGCCGCCAATCGTGTAGAGCGGGCGCTTATCAACCTGATAGAAGACGCGAATGGGTTCGGCCGCAGAGTACCGGTCGGCCAGCGTTTGAAGCCCCCGCCTGAAGTCCGCCGCCGCCTGCGTTGCGAGGGCCGTATTGCCGGTCAATTCGCCGATGGTTTCGAGGGCTGATGCAATATCCGCGAGGCTACGCGTTTGAATGACTTCGACGCGGTAGCCTCGATTCGAGAGTTCGCCGACGACATGCTGCGGCGTTCCGCTTTGCCAGGCGAGCAGCATATCCGGCTCGAGTAATGCGAGCTGTTCCTGATCAATTACGAAAGCGTCTCCAACAAGTGGTAAAGCCAAAACCTCATCTGGATAGTCGCTGTAAGTGCTCACACCGACAAGAAAATCGCCGGCGCCGGCCGCAAATACAAGCTCCGCAAGATGGGGCGCCAGCGCGACGATACGAAGTCCATCCCGCAGCTCGACATTCCGAGTGCTCTCTCCACTGCCGCGGTCCACTGCTGGCTCGCAGGCGACCAGCGATATCAGAGTGGCTAAAAGAAAGGCAAGAGTCGCGTGTCCGACCCTCACACAGACCAGCCATACAAAGTCATAGCTGCAATGACTGCGGCCCAGATAAACAGCAACCGAAAAACCAGGCCATTGGCGGCCGTCGCGCCGCGAACGCCACGATCACAGACGCTTTCATCCTCTTCCGCCTGCAGCGCCAGCGCGCCGATACCAACTCGGGCAAGCAATGCCTCACTATGCTCGCGCTGAGTCTTCGCGGTGTCGCCTTCGGGCGTGCGCCAGGCAGACAGCGCACCTTCAAAGCTGCCGGCCATAGCATAGCCAATGGCTGTCAGACGCGCAGGAATCCACGCGAGCCACCCGTGAAGCTGTCCCGCGGCTTCGAGGAACATTTCTGCGGTTCCATTGCCGGCCTCGTCACGCGAGGCATTAAACACAGCGCGGCGCCGAATCAGGTCAGTAACGCGGTAAGACCAGGCCCCGAAAGGCCCCAGCAGCACAAACCAGAAAATGACTGCGAACAGGCGATTGTTGGCCTGGACACATACAGCTTCTTCGACTTCGCGAATACGCTCCATCGGATCCGCTGGAAGTTCCCTTTCAGCCAGCGCTTTGGCGGTCTTGCGAATCTCTTCTTCATCTTCGGTCTCCAACGCTGTGCAATAGTCGTCGACGCCTTCGCCGATATCCTTCGGGCCCAGCGAGAAAAACAGGACAACAACGGCAAGAATCAGATAGGGAAATCCCAGTAAGGCATCACCCAGACCGAAAACGACGAGAAACACCGGAAGGACCATGATCACTGCGAGAATAATTACCGGTATGAGCGCCGGCCAGTTCGCAAACCGGTTACTCTGACGAAAGCCTATGTCGATGATGCGATCGAGCCAGCGAGGTTCACGAAGATGAAACAGTTGCGTCGCGAGACGCTCCACCACTAGTCCGATCAGAAGCGCAATTAATTTCATATTCCCTCGGTGTTTTTGCAGAGCCCATCATACAATCGCAGCCAGTCGAAAGCAGGACCAGGGTCTGATTTTCGGTCCGGAGAGACGTCACAGTGCCCGACGATACGTCGCGCACAAAGAGAAGTGTACGTTGTTTGCAGCGCGCTGATGACTTTAATCAGCGTGTTGTACTGGGGATCCGCATACGGTGTTTCGTCCTCTCCTTCAAGCTCGATCCCGATAGAGAAATCGTTGCATTCCTGTCGCTCCCGGTAACAGGATGCGCCGGCATGCCACGCACGACGATTGAACGGCACGAACTGTATCAGACCGCCACCGCGTCGAATAAACAGATGTGACGAGACCTTCAGGCCCCTGATTTCCGCAAAGTGCGGGTGCTCATCCCAATCCAGGCGATTCGTAAAAAGTTGCTCGACATACGGCCCGCCATATTCGCCCGGCGGCAGGCTGATGCCGTGAATAATGATGAGATCGGGCTCGCAATCGTCAGGCCGGTCGTCCTGATTGGGCGAAGGACACTGCTCGGCCGGGCGGATCAGGCCTCCGCGAGGACTAACGGTATAGACACACATCTGAATCCAGTAAGACTATTTTCAAGGCTGGTGGTCCAAGCTCAGGTCTGGACGGACTCCTCCGCCAGCATCGACTCGAGATTTTCCAGGTGGGGAACCAGCGGGTACTCGTTGATCATTTTGACGCGGCACAGAACCGGCGCGCCCTCAGGCCAGCCTTCCGTCGAATCGAGTTTCAGAACTTCCTTATTGATGCGGACGAGTTGCGGAAAGCCCTGTGTCAAAAGGCCGAAATGGCCCGCCTTTATCTGACTGGTGCTTGCATAAAATACGACAATCCGGGTCCGGCCGGTGACGGCTGGTATGTCTTTGCCGATCGTGCCTTCAAAAGACACGACAGGCAATGCACGGCCATTCCAGTTAATGATGCCCAGCATCCAGTTCTGGCATCCGGGTTCCTGAACCGGCTTACTATATCTGACGACCTCCGCAACGCAGGCACGCGGAATGATCAGACGATCTTCCGCGAGCGGCACAAGCAGACTGTATAGTTCCTCGGCTTCGGCATTCACGACAACTTGATTCCTCGTTCTTCCAGTAATCGCTGAATGGCCTCGAGAAGCTTCGAGTCCTGATACGGCTTGCCAAGATAATCGTTGACACCAAGTTCGATGGCGCGCGCGCGATGCTTATCGCCGACCCGCGAGGTAATCATGATAATCGGCACATCCGAGAACCGCTCATCGTTGCGGACGTGCGAGGCAAATTCATAACCGTCCATTCGCGGCATTTCAATATCGAGCAGGATGATGTCCGGCTTGTTGTCCTGTAACTGGCTCACCGCATCGAGACCGTCTTTGGCCGTCACGACGCGCATGCCGTTTCTCTCCAGGAAACGCTCCATCACGCGCCGCACTGTAATCGAGTCATCCACAATCATGGCGAGTGGCCGATCGTCGCTCGGGGCCGGCGCTGCCGTCTTGAGTTCCACAACAGGCGCGCCCGTGCGAACCAGGGCGTTGATGTCCAGGATAAGCACGATTCGTCCGTCACCGAGAATCGTCGCACCTGAGATGCCACTAACACTCGAAAGCTGGGGGCCCACCGACTTAACGACGATCTCACGGCTCGCAAGCATTTCGTCGGTAAGCAGTGCCGCTGAGTGTTCCCCGGCGCGAACGAGAATGACCGGCACGAACGAGTCATCATCGGGCAGCTCTGCAGACTGACCGCCAAGATACATACCGAGATGTCGGAAGCGGAAGGTCTCCTCGCCGTACTCGTAGCTTGGTTCACTTTGGCTCAACATGGTCTGGAGTTCTGCCCGTGCGATCCGGGCCACGCCTTCTACGGTCGGCAGTGGCAGTGCATAAATTTCATCGCCCGTTCGAACGATCAGGGCCTGCGTGATCGCCAACGTGAACGGCAAGCGGACCGTGAAATTCGTGCCCTGTTCGGTGACAGAGGATATTCTCAAAGATCCGCCGAGTTTCTTGACTTCGTTCGCAACGACATCCATGCCGACGCCGCGCCCGGCCGACTGTGTGACCGCGTCCGCCGTGCTGAAACCCGGCGTCAGGATCAGATCCATGATTTCCTGATCCTTCAATTTGCTGTCGGGCTTGAGCATTTCCTTCTCATAGGCTTTGCGTCGTATCGCATCGACGTCCAGGCCGGCGCCATCGTCAGCAACGTCGATTACCATCTCCGCGCCTTCGCGGTGCAGGCGAATCGTGATTCTGCCGGTGGCTGGTTTCCCTGCTGCCTGACGCTCTGCCGGTTTCTCAATGCCGTGTACGACCGCGTTGCGCATCATGTGCTCGAACGGCGGCAACATCTTGTCCAGGACCTGCCGGTCAAGCTCCCCCGAAGCACCTTCGACCGCCAGTTCCGCACGTTTCCCGGACTCGGCCGCAGCCTGCCTGACGAGGCGCGTGAGCCGGGCAACATGACGCTGGAAGGGCACCATTCGCGTCCGCATCAGGCCGTCCTGAAGTTCAGTCGTAACACGCGCTTGCTGCGCGAGCAGGGTTTCGGCCTCGGAGGTCAGCGACTGCAGAAGGTCTTTGAGGCTGCCCATATCATTGGCAGACTCGGCAAGCGCCCGTGATAGCTGCTGGATATTCGAATATCGATCCATCTCAAGCGGATCGAAGTCACGAGCCACCGGGGTGTCCTGGTGGCTATGTATAATTTGCGCCTCGGTCTCGATTTCGAGTTTGCGCAACTGCTCACGAAGGCGACTGACAGTCTGTTCGAATTCGTCGACGTGAAATTCGATCGAGCCGATCTGCTGACTGAGCCGCGAATGGTAAATACTGATTTCGCCGGCAGCGTTCAGAAGATCTTCAAGCAGATCGGGGTCGATGCGCGCAAATTCCTGGCGCCCCCCCTCTGCGGCTGGCGCTTGGGCGGGAATTGGCCGCTCGTCTGCAAGCTCTGCCTCGTCTTCCCGTTCTGCTGCCGCCGGCTCCACGGCCGGTTCCGGTGGAACCATTGCGACCTTGTGCTCTTCCTCCGCGATCTCCGGAGCGGTCTCAATTATTTCCTCCGCTTTCTTGATCTCCGCTAATTCCTCGTTCAGTGGCGTATCAACGATAACCATACTGATGACTTCTTCAGGCTCGATCGTAAATTCGACAGAAACCGTATCGCCAATTCCCGGGACGCCAACTTCCTCGGCTGGCGTTTCGACCTTTTCCTGGGCCGCAGCTTCGGCCTCGTCGGCCGGGATCACTTCGCTGACGTTGATCTGATGAATCTGCTTTTCAAGTTGGACTGCCGCGGTAACTTTCTTCCCGGCTATAACGGTATCCCGCATTCGATGCAGTTCATCGACGCTTCGCTGTAACACGTCATCGATCTCTTGTGACGGCGCAATACGACCATCGTCAAGGCTGATCAACAGTGCCTCGAGCCCATGGCTGAGATCGCCCATCGCCACGATACCCGCCATACGTGCACCACCTTTCAATGTATGCAAATACCGCTTGAGCTCTTCGACAGGTTGGCGGTTGTTTTTCTCTTTAAACCAGTCCACGAGGGCCTGGTCCGCTGCCTCTAAGAGTTCGGCAGCTTCTTCAGAGAAAATGGCGGCGATCTCTGCATCGTATTCGGCCTCAAACGGCTGCTCGACCACCGGCTGCTGGGGTTTGTCAACCGTATCTTCCGGCGGTATGTCTCTGACAGCGGCAGGCTCGATCGCGTTGGTTAGATTGTTGAGGTGTTCGATCAGAACAACGAAGTCGGATCGCTTGCGGTCTGGCTGGTTAATATCGCTGACAATCGTCTCGATAGCCTTCGTTGCCGCACGAAGTGCATCGATGCCTGACTGCAGAAAACCTACTTTGTAATCATAGACACGTCGGACAAGCCGGTTCAGTGCGCCGGCTACCGCAACACCGCGTTCGACATTCGCCATATTCGCACTACCGTGCAAGGTATGGCAGACGCGGTGCAACTTATCGGTAACGTGAAACGGCGGACGATGCCCCTTGCACGCCTCGTAGTACTCACGAATGACCTGCAAATGACCCGCGGTCTCTTTTGAAAATATGTCGAGCAGGACCGGGTCCATCTCGAGGCCTTCCGCCTCTTCCGCTTTCTCTTCACGTTCTGACGTCGCTATTGTCAGGACGGCCGCATTCGGGTCGCCTTCGGCGAACGCGTTCGCTCGCGCTATCAGAAGATTGATGTTCGATGTCGGTTCCGTACCGACTTCGAGTTGCTCGACAAGCTCCGGCACCGCTGCAACAGCTTCCGCGATAAAGTCAACCATAGGCGGCGTCCGCGCGAGCGTCCGATTGATCAGTTTGTTCAGAAGGCCTTCAACGCTCCAGCAAAACTCGCCGATGCGCTCGGCCCCAACCATCCGGCCGCTTCCCTTTAATGTGTGAAAAGAGCGGCGAACTGTAATCAGTGTTTCCATGTCTTCGGGGGCTTCCTGCCACTGCGACAGGTTGCGTTTGACACTCGCGATCTCTTCCTTGGCCTCTTCGATGAACAACTCCAGCAGTTCCGGATCGAGGTGCTCCGCATCCGGCGCGATGACCGGCATCGGGATGACTGCTGTTCCCTCCGCCGTGTCCGCGGCCGCCGCCTGTTGTTCGGCAGCGAATTTATCCATGTCCAACGTGGCAATTTTCATCGTTTTCGCGATCGGTACCTGCAAGTGTTCCTCTTTCTTGAGGCGCTTCTCGAGATCGCGCAATACGACCAGACAGGCTTCCGCGTTGTCCAGCATGTACCAGGGCTCGCTCCTGCCAGCCTTAACTGTCTCCATGTAGTACTCGATGCTAACGATGGCATCTGCCAGTCGATCCGTTTCTTTTTGCGTGAGCCTGCCGGGACCGCCGCCCTTGAGCGTCAGGGATATCAATCCGCCGATCCGGTCCACGACTTCCATGGCGCGGGTCTTGTTCAACATCAAGAGACCGGCTTTGATGCCGCGAATCAGGGCCGGGACACTATCGAGCCCCTTCGAGTCACGCCCCGATGAGAGGCTCTGGCTGAACGTTTCCTTGATTCGTGCGAGATTGATAATGCTCTCACGCATCACGGCTTCGGCAACCTGCCGGTAATCGGCGTTTTCCTCCTCCGGCAGCTCCGGTTCCTCTTCGCCCCGCACCGGTTCCTTGGCGACGATCAGGTGAACCAGTTGTTGATCAAGCCGGTCTTCGACCTTCAGAAGCGTCGTGGCAATTTCGATGATCGTCTGTTCATCGGCCGACCCGGTTTTCGCAACCACATTTTTGAGCCTGTCAATCTCAGACTCGATGTCACCGCGCAACGCTCCAAGCCCCAGAACACCAAGCGTGTCGCTGATTTTCTTCAACAATTCGAGCTGTGGCACGAGTTCGGAGGACTTGTTCATGCCGGTGCGGACGTAAATGTCCAGCACGTCCTTTACCCGCCCAAGATCTTCCTTGATCGCCGCCGCGACTGTTTTCATCAGCTTGACACTGGGCGCCGACAGATTCTCGCGGGCATGCTCGACCTGTTCGTCGCCAGGTAGCAACTCAACCAGGTTGAAGGCAGCACGAATCTCGCTAATACGCTGGCCCGCATTACTTGAGCGCGCGACGTAATAGAGAAGATTATTCATGAGATCCGTTACCGGATGATTGTCGAAAGCTTCAATGCCTTCATCAATCAGCAGTTTGATTTGCCTGTCTATCTGACCAAGCAGCCGTTTCAGCGCGACTGAAGTTTTCAGTCCGCCGTTTTGCAGTGACTCGAGTACGCCGCCAGCAACCCACCAAAGTTGATACATATCGTCGCGGTTCGCCGATTTCTCGAGTGCCAGCGCAACATCAGATAAGGTCTTTAAGTATTTTTCTACGTCGCCACCCTGGATCCAACCAAGCAGCGCGAGCTGGAATTTCGGCCGTAGTTTCGTTGCGACAGCCAGCGGGTCTTCGCCGGTCGTTTCTCTTTCTTCCTTGTCGGCCGGTTTGGTGCTGGGCGAGAGGTTAAGGAGCAGCAATGTTCCTTCGGAAAGAAGCGGCCGGCCACGGGCAGCACGCAAATCGTTCAACATCGGGAGTAAGACGAGCGCAATGTCCCGGCCTCCACCGATCAAGCGCTCGATATAGATAGGTAGCTGCACCATCGACCGCGTCAATGCGTCGAGACCGTCCTCCCTGCCCTTGCCCGCACGAAGGTTGGCAATGTAAGCACAGACCGCTTCCATTTCCTCGGCCAGCAACGCTGCGCCGTAGGTCTCGGTCATCTTCAGCACACCATTGACCTGGTGTAGCAACTGGCCGCTTCGGACCAGCGCGGCGGAACCGCCACGGCCATCGACACAGTCCTCGAGCGCAAGGTGTGCGTTGCGAATTGTCTCTATGAGCTCTTCGCTGACGATCGCCAGTGCACTGGCACCGAATTCGCCGGTGCTCTCGTCGCTGAGCTGCTCCTGGAAACCCGATTCGGTACTCATCAGATATCAGCCCGCAGCCTTCTCCTCCAATGCGCTTTGCGGTGCTGGTGAAGTCTTACTGGATAGTGCGCTGGTCTCGAGTGCCGCGCCTGGCAGGGTAAATCCAGCAACTGTGTGTCTTAGCTGGGATGCCAGTTCAGACAATTTCGAAATAGATGCCGCTGTGGCAGTTGTCGCCCTGCCGGTCTGTTCGCCGATTTCCTTCAGCTTGGTCGTGCGTCGCGTTACGTCTGCTGCCGATTCAGCCTGTTGCCTTGCCGAGCTCGAAATATTCTGCACGAGACTTGCGATCTGGTTGGATACCTGTTCGATTTCGTCGAGCGCCGCACCTGCATTCTCTGCAAGCAGCGCCCCGCCGACCACGTCTGTCGTACTGCGCTCCATGGAAACGACGGCCTCATTCGTGTCCGACTGAATCGTTCGGACCAGGACCTCGATCTGTTTTGTGGCATTGGTCGAACGTTCCGCCAATCGTTGAACCTCATCGGCAACAACCGCGAATCCCCTGCCCGCTTCGCCGGCCATTGAAGCCTGAATCGACGCATTCAACGCTAGAATATTTGTCTGCTCGGCTATATCGTTGATCAGTTCGATAATATTGCCGATTTCCTGTGAGCTTTCGCCGAGCCGCTTTATCCGCTTCGATGTTTCCTGAATGGTTTCGCGAATGGCATTCATGCCGTCGATCGTGCGCCGCACAGCTTCTCCACCTTTATGTGCGACATCGACCGAGTGTCGAGCAACGTCCGAGGACCTTTCCGCGTTACCGGATACTTCTTCGATCGATGCAGCCATCGATACGATCGATTCAGTTGCAGCATTGATCTCACGGCCCTGAGTATCCGCGGCTCTTGCCATGTGACCGGCCGTGCTTTCTGTTTGCTTGGCCGCCGAATCGACCATGATCGCAGTCTTATCGATTGTTGCTACCAGCTCACGGAGCTTTTCGATAGCGTAATTAATTGAGTCGGCAATCGCCCCCGTAATGTCTTCCGTTACTGTCGCTTCAACAGTCAGGTCTCCATCAGCCAGACTCCCGAGTTCATCAAGCAGGCGAAGAATCGCCTGTTGGTTGCGTTCATTCTGCTCCGCCTGCACCTTGGATGTGCGCTCGAATACCGCCGTCTTTGAGTGCATATACGCAAGTCCGCCGAGCATTAAGAGGGCTACGCCTACGCAAGCTAAGGGAATCAACGGATTTGCGAGTGGTCCGCCAACGGCCGAACTCGATGCCGAGAACGTTGAATCGTACAGAGACGCGGCAACGGTCGACAAGCCTTGACTGGAGGTTTCCAGGCCCGTTAGCTGCGGAGCGCTGGCGACAATCCGGCCAACCTGCTCTTCGATAGTCGTCAGTTCGCTGATGATCGGCACCAGGAACACCTCCCGTAATGCGTCATCGAGTACGGCTACATCGAGGTTTGTGCTGGCGCCTGATAATGCATCAGTGACAAGCCGGAGGAACGTCGCATCGTCGGCGACCGCGATTGCGACCGCTGCAGGATCCTGAGCCCCGGCGAGACCGTCCAGCGACTGCACAAGCTGTGCGCCACGCCGCTGGAATTCCTGGATGACCGCAGTCGCACCCGATCTCTCCAGAAGGCCGTCGCTTTGCTCGGCCATGATGGGCATATGCTCTTTAATGAAAGCGGAAGCCTCTTGCACCGCTTCGACATCAGCGCGTTTGGATCGAATCTCCTCCGCATACTGAGTCAGCCGGTCCCATGCTGAGTTGCCACCCGGAATTCCACCCGATGACGAACGTCGCAGTTCGGCGAGGCGTTTCAAATCGGCGTCCAATCTCGTAAATTCCTGCGGCGTTCCTGCGAGCGCGCCGCCGGCGTGCAGCGGAATCGCCTGTGACAAGGCAGCAAACTCGGACCGGGTGGTGTCTGACCCGCTCCCGTCGATTGACTGCAAGTACAGGAATCCGCCTGCTGCGACGAGGAGTAATGCGATCGTCGTTGCAAGGATTGCAAATGCTGGTGATTTATCGGTTTTTTGGGCCATGGTTCTGCAACAAGTCAGTTAATTTCGTATAGCGCCTTCACTCGGCGGCCGCCTGTAAAAATGTGCTGCTTTCAATTAGATCGTACAGTTCGAAGATCGGCCAGGTGTCCTGACCCCGATGGTACGCGCCCGTCAGGAATCGATCACAGCGGACGATCGTCTCCGGCCACTTATTCTTGAATTCGCTGTCCATAAAACGCCGGAAACCGAGGACTTCATCGACAACCAGTCCCGCTGGAATTTCGCGATGGTTGACCGAAATCACACGCGTATTCCGGCTTAAAGTCGTACGGCCGCTGCCGAGCAGCATTTTCAAGTCGATCAGCGGCAGCAGATGGCCTCGAAGATTTGCGACACCAAGTATCCACCGCTTCGCGCCCGGTATGCGGGTAATGCTGTCGGGTAACATCAACACCTCGCGAATCTGATCGCGGATCGCGACGAACTGCTCCTGACCGATGCGAAAGCCGATGCCGACCCACTCGGCAGGCAGTGCACCGCTTCCCTTGCCGGCGAGCGCGACACGGCTGCGGCGCTCCAGTTCCTGGAGCAGCTCAAAGGGCCGCGTAATGAGCGTCGCCAGATCCGCCGATGCGTTCATTCAGCCGGCCATTACCCTGTTAATTTTCGCGAGGAGTTGTTTTTCTGAAATGGGTTTGACGAGATACTCGACCGCGCCCTGGCGCATGCCCCAAATCTTGTCCGTCTCCTGGTCTTTCGCAGTAATTATGATCACGGGAATCCTTGAGGTCTCGGGATCCTGTGTCAGCTTGCGCGTCGCCTGAAAACCATTCATCCCGGGCATGATGACATCCATCAAGATGCAGTCCGGATGAGAAGTCTGGGCCTGACGAATGCCATCTTCGCCACTATCGGCCACTAGCGTCTGAAAGCCGCTCTTTTCCAGCATATTCTGGAACAGGTGCAGTTCAGTCGGCGAATCATCGATGATAAGAACAACTGCCATTGCAAAACCCTTAGTTAATCTGGTTGGAAATAGCGCCGAGTAATTCGTCTTTCGTGAAGGGCTTGGTCAGGTACTGTTCAGAGCCGACAATTCGACCCCGGGCACGATCAAAAAGTCCGTCCTTGCTCGACAACATGATGACGGGTGTTTTTTTGTAAATCTTGTTGTGCTTGATTAGAGAGCAGGTCTGATAACCATCAAGTCGTGGCATCATGATATCGACAAAAATCAGATCAGGCTGATGGTCTGCAATCTTCGAGAGTGCGTCAAAACCATCGATCGCCGTGAATACCTGGCAGCCCTCCTTCGACAGCAGAGTTTCCGCCGTTCGACGTATTGTCTTGCTGTCATCCACGACGAGAATCTTGAGGCCATTTAGACTTCGAGAGTTATTGTCTGACACCGATTTTCCTCGCCCAATCGCGAACTCTGCCGAGTTCGCGTGTTCACTCCAAAACCCTGGTATGCCTATAATTTTTACCGGGATATGCCCGTATGAGTACGGCTCAACAGCCGAAAACTGAACGAGCAAACCGACTTGTACCATATTGACAAAAGTGCCGCCATGACGCTCGCCTCTGGCAGCAATTCTGCTCGTGTTGATGGCAGCTACAGGAACCGCCGCACGACGCGAAATCCAGCCGCAAAATTGCTCGAATTCGGGCATCGCTCGCGATGCGGGTTGCTGCAGGAACCGACGAAAACGGTGGCCAGGCCTGGATTCTGGCGAATAAACGCGGGTATTGCACAAGCCCCCGGCGCTGTATAGTTGGCGACCTGACACGCAGCCCGGTTTTCCCGCCAATCAACTAATCGACCGGCTATTGAGGACCAGCAGAGCCACAAATATGCCAGACAAGAGAAATTCCGTCGGCGTCGTCATGGACCCGATCGAGAATATTGCGCCAAAGAAAGACAGTTCGCTCGCCATGCTGCTGGAAGCAGGAAGGCGGGGGGCCGAGATTCACTATATGTTGCAGGGTGACCTGAAGCTCCTGGGCGGCGAAGCCTTTGCGAGGTCAAGAATACTGCAGGTGCAGGACGACCTCGAGAACTGGTTTGAAATAGGTGCCGCGCAGGATATCAACCTGGGTGACCTGGATGTCATCCTGATGCGAAAAGACCCGCCTTTTGACATGGAGTACGTCTACACGAGTTACATTCTGGAACGGGCCGAGGAAGCGGGCGCCCTTATTGTCAATCGTCCTCAAGCCTTAAGGGACATGAACGAAAAAGCGTACACGGCATGGTTCGCAGATTGCTCACCACAAACACTCGTCACACGATCGATGCAGGAGATGAAGGCGTTTCTTGCCGAGCATAATCGTATTGTCGTAAAGCCGCTGGACGGTATGGGCGGCCGCTCTATTTTTGTCGTTAGCCAGGGCGATAACAATGCCAACGTCATTTTCGAAACGCTGACTGATAACGGCCGTCTGTTTGCGATGGCGCAGGTCTATATCCCCGAGATCAGCGAGGGCGACAAGCGCATTCTCTTGATCGACGGTGAACCGATTCCCTACGCGCTTGCAAGAATCCCGCCTGCCGACGACAACAGGGGCAATCTCGTTGTCGGCGCCGTCGGAACAGGGCGCGAATTGAGCGAGAGGGATCTTTGGATTTGTTCCCGCGTCGGCCTCGTATTGAGAGAACGCGGCGTGATATTTGCCGGCATCGATGTCATCGGCGATTTTCTGACCGAAATCAATGTTACGAGTCCGACCGGTATCCGCGAACTCGACAAGATTTTCGACCTCAACATTGCAGGCGATCTATTCGACGCTATCGAGAAGAAACTCGACTGATGCCGACAGCAGCTGGCTTGAGTGCAATGTGGCCTTGTTGGATCACCAGATCTCATGCCGCAGTACTCACACTAGCCTGTCTCTTGTGCTTCGGCTGCGATTCCGCCACGGATGACTTCCGGCATCAATTTTATGCCTTCGGCACGCTGGTCACGATAGACCTCTTTGATACCAGCCCCCAGTCGAACGCGGCCGCAATTGCAGCCATCGAGGCTCGAATCAGGGAACTCGATCGCAACTGGTATCCGTGGGGCGAACACTCGGACGAGCCGCAGGGTGAGCTTCAGCGAATCAATGCGGCGATCGTCGCCGGTCAAGCCATCGAAGTCTCTCCGATGCTCGCCGAACTTGTGCGCCGTGCGACTGAATTGGAACAACTGTCAGGTGGCAGATTCAATCCGGCAATCGGCCGTCTTACTGAATTGTGGGGCTTTCACGATATAGCCAGCTTACGTGCATCACCACCGGATGAGGTCGAAATACGGAATTGGCTGTCAACCTCGGCCAGCAGCGACAGTCTTGAGTGGAACGGTAATGAGCTCCGCAGCAATTCACCGCACGTGATGCTGGATCTTGGTGGTATCGCAAAGGGCTCGATCCTCGAACAATTTGTGAGAATTCTGCGCGACGTCGGCGTCGAAAACGCAATTATCGATATCGGAGGGGACCTCACTGTCCTGGGTCAGGTCAACGGCAGACCCGCCCGTATCGGAATCCGCTCACCGAGATCCGACGACACGCTCGCCTGGCTCGATGTCAGGGATGGAGAGACTGTCGTGACCTCGGGTGACTATGAGCGGTTTTTTGAATACGAGGGCCGGAGATACCAGCACATTCTGGATCCCCGCAGCGGTTATCCCATTCAACACACAATCACCGCGACGGTCCTGCACAAAGACCCCGTACTGGCGGATGCCGCGGCAACCGCGTTGCTGGTGGCCGGATCCGGCGCATTTGAGGAATTATGTACAGTACTGGGTCTCGACGAGGCGTTGATTGTTAGCGCTTCCGGTGACCTGCGTCTCACCCAAGCAATGGAGAAGCGGTTAAACTGGACAAACCGGTAAAATGCGTTCCCCGGCAACAATATAATAGACTAGGGGATATACTGAAGCATTGTGGCCCAAATGTCTGAATTATTGACAAATTCTGTTGAAGTCGAACGTATCGGGCTGGACAGGGGTCCTGTACCGGACCGCTTGCCCCCGATGCTCTTTCTGGCCGCCCTGGTGCACGGAATCCTCATCATCGGCATAACCTTCAACGCGCTGCCGGGCAGCGAAGCTTCAGAGTCGATCTCCCTCGAGGTCACCATAGTCGCGGACCCCGATCAAAAAATCGACCGGCCGGACAAAGCAGAGTATCTCGCACAGGCAAGCCAGCAAGGTGGCGGCAATACCCAGGAACAGGTTCGTCCCAGTGCGCCACTGCACAGCGATATGCCGATCGACAATATCGGCGAAGACACCGGCGACACCCTGTCTGAATCCACGCGGCAACACGAGACGGCCGACCAAGTTCTTATGAGCCGCACGGAACGGGATCGTACCGTTGTCGACAAGCCGCGCGACAACCCTTCTCCCGACGAATCCAGAGCTATTGTGCTTGAGTCCGGCGTCGCGCAAACACTGCCGTTGCCGCGGGAAGACGAGGCTAATCTGTTAATCCATGATCAGAACCTCAGGCAACTGGTCACGAGTGTCGATACCAAGGAATCCAATATCGCAGGCTACCTGGACCGATGGAAAAGGAAGATCGAGACGATCGGCGCGAAATACTTCCCTGAAAAGGGAGCCATGCAAGAGATGACCGGAAGCCCGACACTCGAAGTGACGATTAACGCCTCAGGGCAACTTGCCGAGGTCATCGTCCGGCAAACATCAGGCTCCAAGCTTGTCGATCAGGCCGCACTGAATATTTTGTGGCGCGCAGCCCCCTTCGATCCTTTCCCGAAGGCGATCCGGGTGGACTACGATCAACTCCGGTTCGCCTACAAATGGCGATTTAGTGAAATCAGCGTGTCATCTACCGCCAGGGTGAATTGAAGTTCCCCAAAGCGGTTGTCTCTGGCTACAGCAAGGTCGATACTGTAGCGATGGAACCCCAAAGTTCACTCATTAATCAGCTGTTAATCGCCATGCCGGGCATGCCTGACCCGAATTTCAACAGCACAGTTACGCTCATTTGTGAACATAATGACGAGGGAGCCCTTGGGATCGTCATTAATCGTCCTCTGAATCTGAACCTGGGTGGGCTGTTTGAACAATTGTCACTCGAGGAACCGGATGCGACCGCGGCCAAATACCCGGTATTGAGCGGCGGTCCTGTCGCCCGCGAACGTGGCTTCGTACTACATAATCCGGGCCCCGAATTTGAAAGTTCTCTGTCCGTGTCCGATGACGTTCAGCTTACGCTCTCGCGGGACATTCTCGATTCGCTTGCGGCTGGCAAAGGGCCTGACCGATCACTGGTCGCCCTCGGTTACGCGGGCTGGGAGCCCGGTCAGCTCGAGGCGGAAATGCTGGCCAACACCTGGATCAATGTCCCGGCAAGTCCGCAAATAATTTTCGATATACCGTTCGCTGATCGCTGGGCGAAAGCTGCGGACTCCTTAGGGATAGACATCAGTCGCTTGTCACCTCATGCCGGGCACGCCTGACACCAATCCTCCCGAAACAATAGTTGCTTTCGATTTCGGGCTTCGCCGGATCGGTGTTGCTGTGGGTCAGGACGTCACCGCATCCGCCAGTCCCATAGCAGCAGTCAGGAACAGTGACACGGGGCCGGACTGGCAAGCGATCGCCACCATTGTGACCGAGTGGCGCCCATCCAGGCTGATCGTCGGCATGCCCTTGCACGAGGATGGATCGCCCTCGGAAATGGGTGAACACATCAAGCGGTTTATTGCAGAGCTGCAGCGATTTGAACTGCCCGTCGAGCAAGTCGACGAGCGCTATTCTTCGCGCGAAGCCGGCGAGGTGCTGAAAACCGAGCGCGCCCTCGGGCTTCGCGGCCGAATAAGCAAAGAGGAAATCGATAGCGTGGCGGCCGCGCTTATTGCGGAGCGGTGGCTCCGAAAATCTGCATAAGTCTTTGCTGCCCATGCGTCTCACCGTTAGAATTGCGACGCCATGAATGTCACCGAATTGTTTGAAACACCGAGCCTCATAGCGGATACCGACCTGCAGATCTCCGCCGACGGTCGATTGCGGCACCTCCTGACGCTCAAGGGCCTCAGCAAAGCCCATATTTGCAGGATCCTCGACGAAGCCGAGGCCTTTCTGAGCCCTGCGGGGCATCCCGCGGTCAGGACCCGGGCTCTCGAAGGGCGCACGGTCGCCAACCTGTTTTTCGAGGCCAGCACACGGACCCGGGCATCCTTCGACCTGGCCGCCAAGCGGCTTGGCGCGGACGTGCTCAATCTTGACGTCAATACCTCATCCCGCAAGAAGGGCGAGAGCATTCTCGATACCATCTATACCCTGCAAGCCATGCAGGTCGATGTTTTTGTCGTACGCGATGCCAGCGCAGGCGTGCCGGCCTATATCGCGCGAAACGTCCAGGATCATGTGAGCATTCTGAACGCGGGTGAGGCGGAAGTGTCTCACCCGACACAGGGCCTGCTCGACCTGATGACCATGCGGCAGCACAAGCCGAATTTTGAAGACCTCACCGTTGCCATCGTTGGCGATATCGTGCACTCACGAGTCGCGCGTTCGGCGGCTGAGGGCCTGACAACGATGGGTGTCGGCGAGCTTCGCCTCATATCGCCGAAAGTGCTGGCGCCCGATCCCAGCGATATTCCCGGCGCAAAAATTCTGTACAAGCTCGATGATGGCCTCCGTGGCGCTGACGTCGTCATGGCGCTCCGCATCCAGCGCGAGCGCATTGGCAGTCTCGACGGCATCCCCGGCATCGATGAGTATTTCGCCAACTACGGCATCAGCCACGAACGCATGAATCTCGCTGCGCCAGACGCCATTGTCATGCATCCAGGCCCGATGAATCGTGGTATCGAAATCGAGTCCAGCCTGGCCGACAGCCCGCAATCGGTCATTACGAACCAGGTCACAAACGGCGTTGCGATTCGCATGGCCATCCTGACCGCTGTCACGCAGACCATGGGGTCATCGTGACAGAAACCGCGATCGTTGCGACAGAAGCTCAAAAACACCGCGGTACGATTTTTGTCGAAAACGGCGAAGTACTAAAGGTATCGACCTTTCCGGGAGCGCAGTACATCTTTCGCCTGGCGGCGCCACTCTGTGCGAGCCACGCGGAACCCGGAAGTTTCGTGCACGTACGGCGCGACATCGAACTGCCGATGCGAAGGCCCTTGTCAATCATGCGAGCCAACAGCGACGAAGGCTGGATCGAACTATTGTTCAAGGTCGTCGGCGAAGGACTTCGACTGTTTGCAGAAAAAAAGCCCGACGACATACTGAGCCTGATCGGTCCGATCGGCCATCCCTTCAAGCCCGACATTGATCGTCCCAACACATTACTAATCGGCGGCGGCGTCGGCATACCACCGATGATTTTTCTGGCCGAGCATCTCAACAACGACAAACGAGACTGGCAACCCCTGGTCCTCATGGGATCCGAGATTCCGTTTCCGTTCGAATTTCAGGAATCAGCTAGTGCATGCGACTGGCTGCCGGCCGACACCAACAGTGCGATGCCGTTACTGGAGCAATGGAAAGTACCGAGCCGCCTCGCAAGTTTTTCGGAATTCGCCGGCTGTTACCGCGGATTTGTTACGGACCTCGCGCAAATGTGGCTCGAAAGCCTCACGCCCGATGAAATTGCGAAATCGGAAATATTCGCCTGTGGCCCGACGGCCATGCTGAAGGCTGTCGCCGGGCTTGCCCGCAAATACAACATTCCCTGTCAGGTATCGCTCGAGGAATTCATGGCCTGCGCCGTCGGCGGGTGTGCCGGTTGCACCGTTCTCGTTCAGATGCCCGAAGGTCCCGCGATGAAACGCGTCTGCGTCGACGGCCCCGTGTTCGACGCCGCGACTGTGTTTCCGCCCGTTTAACGCGCCTCGAACGGCCATTCACGGAGATGCGATTCCAGTGCAAAATCGCGCATCCGGCGTGTCACTATACCTCTAGCGCCGATGCCTGTTGATAGGCCAGCCGTTCGAGACAGCGATGGCAGAGTCTTCATGCGATGAGGCCCGCGATGGCCAGCGAATCATGAAATGAAAAGGTGGGTGCTTAGGCGCCGAAATTGACCTTGGCTTCGAGGTTGGAACGCGAGTCGGCGTTGGTCATCGCTTCCTCGAGCGTGATCGTGCCCGCCTTGTAAAGGTCGAGCAACGCATCGTCAAAGTTTTGCATGCCCTTCTCATCGCTATCCCTGAGGGCTTCTTTGACCTCCGAAATATCGCCTTTGAGGATCAGGTCTTTGATATGTGGCGTGTTCAACATGAGCTCGACTGCCGCGACACGTTTGCCGGTCCTCGCGCGAACGAGCCGTTGTGAGATGATGGCGCGCAGATAGTGGCCAAGATCCATGTACACCTGAGCATGCTGCTCTTGCGGAAACAGATTGATGATACGGTCCAGTGTCTCGGGCGCGTTGTTGGAGTGAAGGGTCGCCAGGACAAGGTGCCCCGTGCCGGCCATATCGATGGCGGCCTGCATCGATACACGATCTCGAATCTCACCGATCTGAATGAGGTCCGGTGCGGCGCGCATCGCACTCTTCAGGGCTCGTTCGTATGACTTCGTGTCGAGCCCGACTTCACGCTGATTGACGATCGATTGTATGTTGGGATGCAGGAATTCAATCGGGTCTTCGATTGTAATGATATGCGACGAAGTTTTTTCGTTGCGGTGGTTGATCATCGCAGCCAGTGTCGTTGACTTGCCGGCTCCGGCCGCGCCCACCATTAGCACCAGTCCGCGTTTAAGCATGACCAGGTCTTTCAACTGATCTGGCATGGACAATTCGTCAAGCGTTGGCATTTCTGCCGTGATGTAGCGCAAGACCATTGCAACATTGCCGCGTTGATGGAATACGTTGACGCGAAAACGTCCGAGTCCGGCTTCCGAAATGGCAAAGTCGACCTCGAGCTCGCGGGTAAATGCCTCGAGAAGGTCTTCATCCATCAGTTCGATCGCCGCCTGTTTCACCATTTTCGGTGTCATCTCAAGCTTATTGACGGGCATGATCTTGCCGTCGATCTTGATCTTCGCGGGGGCAAACGGCGCAAAGAAAAGATCAGAAGCCTTTTTTTCCACCATCAGTTTGAACAGCGGTTTTACGTTCATTTCTTTTTAGCCAAATTTCCGTTTGCAATGCTCAAAACTGGCGCGCGCTATCTTCTTCCACAATCTTGAGGCTGGCGGTCTCCTGGTCGGTCAAAGAGGTGTCGCGTTTGCTATCCAGTTTGATCTTGAGACGCAGCTCGTTTTTCGAGTCAGCGTTTCTCATCGCTTCTTCGTACGAGATCGTGCCGTCCTCATAAAGGGCGAACAGGGCCTGGTCAAAGGTCTGCATACCGAGGCGCGTCGACTTTGCCATGATCTCCTTGATCTGGCCGACCTCCCCCTTAAATATCAGGTCCGCAATCAAGGGAGAATTGAGCATGATTTCCATGGCGGCAACCCGACCCACACCGCTTTCGCGGGGTATGAGCCGCTGCGAAACAAATGCCTTGGTATTCAGGGAGAGGTCCATGAGGAGCTGTTCACGTCGTTCTTCCGAGAAGAAGTTAATGATTCTGTCCAGTGCCTGGTTCGCGCTGTTCGCGTGAAGCGTTGCCAGGCAAAGGTGGCCGGTTTCCGAGAACTGGATGCCGTACTGCATCGTCTCCCGGTCGCGAATTTCGCCGATCAGTATGACATCAGGCGCCTGCCGCAGTGTGTTCTTCAATGCAGCATGCCAGCTGTCCGTATCAACACCTACCTCACGCTGGGTGATGACGCATCCTTTATGTGGATGCACGTATTCGACCGGGTCTTCGATCGAAACGATGTGACCTTTTGAGTTCTCGTTGCGGTGTCCGATCATCGCCGCGAGCGTCGTTGACTTACCGGAACCGGTGCCGCCGACGACAATAACGAGACCACGCTTGTTCATTACGATGTCTTTGAGGATTGGAGGGAGTTCGAGATCGTGCAACTTCGGAATCTCGGTAGTAATGGTCCTCAGCACAGCACCTACCATGCCCTGCTGGATGAATGCACTGACACGAAAGCGGCCTATTCCCTGCGGTGCGATCGCGAAATTGCATTCTTTAGTCGAATCGAATTCCTTGATCTGTTTGTCGTTCATGATGGAGCGCACCATCATTGCCGACTGATCGGCAGTGAGCGGCGAGTCGGTCGCTTTGTGGATCGTGCCGTCTACTTTGATCGCAGGCGGAAACCCGGACGTGAGGAAGAGGTCAGATCCCTCCTTCTCGACCATCTTTTTCAACAGGTTTTGCGTCAGTCTTATCGCTTGTTCGCGATCCATTTGCTCTAACTCCTCCGGGCTTCAACGGCCGACCGCCGTCGCCTCTAGAAATTTTCCTTGTTGCTGGCGCGGTATCGCGCCTCTTCCTTGTTGATCAGTCCTTTGGCCATCAGTTCGGCAAGGTCCTGGTCGAGCGTTTTCATACCCTGGCCCTGTCCTGTCTGAATCGCCGAGTACATCTGTGCGATCTTGCCCTCACGAATGAGGTTCCTGATTGCGGGCGTGCCAGTCATGATTTCATGCGCGGCAATTCGCCCGCCGCCAACCTTCTTTAACAAAGTTTGCGAGATAACGGCCCGCAGTGATTCCGACAGCATGGCACGAACCATATCTTTCTCCGCCGCCGGGAACACGTCAACGATCCGGTCGATGGTTTTGGCGGCGGAACTGGTATGCAGCGTGCCGAAAACGAGGTGACCGGTCTCGGCCGCAGTGAGCGCCAGGCGGATCGTCTCGAGGTCGCGAAGCTCGCCGACCAGAATGACGTCGGGGTCCTCACGCAGCGCCGAGCGCAGGGCTTCGTTGAATCCCAGCGTATCCCGGTGCACCTCACGCTGATTGATGAGACACTTTTTGCTCTCGTGTACAAATTCGATCGGGTCCTCAATCGTCAGAATATGATCGGGTTTGTTGTCGTTAATGTAATCGACCATCGCCGCAAGGGTCGTCGATTTACCGGAACCGGTCGGGCCGGTTACCAGCACGATGCCCCGCGGGTGCATCGATATGTCTTTGAAGATGGCCGGCGCGCCCAGGTCGTCCAGGGTCAGAATCTCCGACGGAATCGTCCTGAAAACAGCGGCCGAACCGCGATTCTGGTTGAAGGCATTAACCCGGAACCGGGCCAGTTTGGGTATCTCGAAGGAGAAATCTGTTTCCAGGAATTCCTCGTAATCCTTGCGCTGCTTGTCATTCATGATGTCGTACACCATGCTATTGACATCTTTATGGGTCAGCGCCGGCATGTTGACTCGCTTGATATCGCCATCGACACGAATCATAGGTGGCACGCCGCCGGACAGGTGCAGGTCTGATGCGTTGTTCTTTACCGTGAACGATAGAAGTTGTGCAACGTCGACGGCCATGTTTCTCCCTCTTTGAAGGTGCCGGACTTACCATAACTCGGCACTCGTTGGCTGACTAGTATAGCGAAGCACTCGGAGCAAAACGTGATTAGAGTCACGGAAAACTTTCGAAAAATCCAAGATTTGCTTGCACAAGCTGCGGCTGATGCTGGGCGCTCCAGAGGGGAAATCCGGCTTCTCGCGGTCAGCAAGGAAAAGCCCGTGGAATGTGTCCTGGAAGCTGCTTTAGCCGGCCAGCGCGATTTCGGCGAAAATTTCGTCCAGGAAGGGCTGATGAAGATGGGTCAGGCCGACCGGGATGACCTGATCTGGCATTTTATCGGTCACCTCCAGGCCAACAAAACCAAGCCTGTAGCCGAGCGATTCCATTGGGTCCACACGGTTGATCGCCTGAAAATCGCAGAGCGACTGAGCCGGCAGCGCCCTGCCTATGCCAACGATCTCAATATCTGTATCCAGGTCAATATCGACGAGGAAGCGGCGAAAGGCGGCGTTTTGGCGGCTGAAGTGCCACAGCTGGCTCAGGCAGTATCTGAATTGAGGGGCTTGAGGCTCCGCGGCCTGATGTGCATACCTGCTGTCCGGCAGGGTTTTGAGGAGCAGCGTAAGCCTTTTGCGAAAATTCGGATGCTGTCCGAATCACTGCGAGAATCCGGGATCAATACTGATACGCTCTCGATGGGAATGACGGCGGACTATGTGGCGGCGAT
>Ga0255052_10000926_pt1 | contig 22839 bp, 25 predicted proteins | sample JV7_2_21_MG_FD_188632 | JGI IMG/M metagenome (GOLD analysis project Ga0255052, IMG submission 188632) | Seawater microbial communities from Jervis Inlet, British Columbia, Canada - JV7_2_21 | ecosystem: Environmental > Aquatic > Marine > Inlet | place: Canada: British Columbia | collected... | reverse complement strand
TGAAGGATCCAGCGTTGGTGGCTGACTGTGTGGGGGCACTAAGGTCGGCAACATCGCTGCCGGTTACGGTGAAGCTCCGGACCGGTATTGACCAGCAGGATGATTACGAAATTTTCGCCGGCTTTGCCGGGGCCCAGATCGATGCCGGGGCACAGGCGCTCATCGTGCATGCCCGCAATGCCTGGTTGCAGGGGCTCAGTCCGAAACAGAACCGGGAAATTCCACCGCTGAAGTATGACTGGGTTTACCAACTTAAACGGGATTTCCCGGATCACGAGATTATCATTAATGGCGGAATCAAAACGCTCGAAGCCTGCCGCGAACATTTGCTTCATGTTGATGGCGTAATGCTTGGTCGTGAGCCCTACCAGAATCCCTACCTGCTGCATAACGTTGACCAGGTGATTTTCAATCAGCCAAAGGTGGAAGTTCCGAGTCGTATTGCAATGCTGCATCGAATATATCCCTACATCGAGCAGCAGCTTGGGCAGGGTATGCCGCTAACACACATGGTGCGCCATATAATCGGTTTATTTCACGGGGAGCCCAATGCGCGGCGCTGGCGACGTTATCTGAGCGAAAACGCCTATCGTCAAAAAGCGGATATCGAAATTCTTTACGAGGCTGAGCGGCTGGTAAGCTGAGACTGCTCGATGCGAAAAAATCTGCGCTATTTGATCTTGTTGCTAATACTGCTGTTCGTGGCAGTTAACGAGGTCTTGAACAAAACACGCTCCACGAGCTGGGAGAATCCACTTTGGGTGAGGATTTACGCAGTCAATGGAGATGGCCGTGAGGCAACGGATAAATATATAGATTCACTTGCTACGGACAGCTTTAAAACGATAGAAAAGTTTGTCAATCGTGAGGCCAGGCGTTTCGGAATCAGGATCGATGCAATCGATGTCGAGTATAACGGGCGCCTGCAGTCGGCGCCGCCACAGCCCCCCCCTGATCAAAGTCTGCTGGGGAACATATGGTGGAGTTTGAAATTCAGGGCCTGGGCCGCCCATCGAGCCTGGAACAGCGACGGCGATGAAGGTGATATTGAGCTGTTTGTCAGCTACTACGATATCGAAACCACGCAATCGCTGCGCCATTCAGTTGGCCTGCAAGGTGGGCTCATCGGCATCATTAACGGCTTCGCCGACAAGTCTTACCAGGGCTCTAACCAGGTAGTTATCGCGCATGAATTGATGCATACCCTAGGCGCATCGGATAAATATGCCCCCGATAACCAGCCGATACCTCCGCAGGGCTATGCTGAGCCCAACCGCAATCCTCTTTTTCCGCAGCTAAAGGCTGAAATAATGGCAGGCCGAATCCCGCTTTCGATGCAGGATTCGAGGATGCCTGAGTCGTTGAACCAGGTTGTGGTTGGAATATACACCGCCGCCGAAATCAACTGGCCCGTAGAGTAGTCGTTAGCTGTTGCGCAGGTAGACATAACTGGCGCCCGCGGCACCATCACGTGGCAGGGCAGGGCACCAGGCGAGAACCTGTGACTGTTTTGCCAGCCAGCGCTGTACCAGCGGTTTGAGTACGGCATCGCTTTGCGAACGATAACCCTGCCCGTGGATGATTAAGATCATTCGGTAACCGCGCTGCAGCGCGTCGCTTAAAAACGCTTCTAGCGCTGCCAAGGCGTCGACCTGTCGGTAGCCATGTAAATCGATTCTGGTTTCGGGCCGGATCATGCCCTGTTTTATTTTACGCTGTAACTTTGTTTGCAAACCAGAATTGAAGTGCGTATCCCGTGCCGGGGTGGACTCGTCTGGAAAGCCGGTCTCCTGCCATTCGATATTTGGTTTTTTTGTCCTGGGGGCAGGTTTTTTGCGACTGCGCTGTTGATAGACGTTGACACGATCGTTATGCAGTCGTTTAACCCCGGGAATCAGTTGGGCAAATTCGGAATCGTCATCGTCGTTCATCGAGTTATCACAAACCAGGAAGCAAATTTCCCGTATATTATCCGAAAATGTTCTCGGACCTGCATTCAAATCATATAGAATCCCATTCCGATGCATATACTCATTACCAATGATGACGGTTATCTTGCGCCTGGAATTAAAATTCTTGCGCAGGAACTCGTGCAGGTAGCAGACATTTCTATCGTTGCACCGGATCGAAATAAAAGCGGGGCCAGTAACTCGCTGACCCTGATGCGCCCGTTGCGGGTTGAGCAAGCTTCGGACGGCAGCTATTACGTCGATGGAACGCCGACCGATTGTGTTCACCTGGCACTTTCGGGCTTGCTCGACAACGCGCCCGACATGGTGGTTTCGGGGATCAATGCCGGCCCCAATCTTGGCGATGACGTACTTTATTCGGGTACCGTGGCGGCGGCAATGGAGGGTCGATACCTGGGCCTGCCCGCGATCGCTGTATCGCTTGCCGGCAAGCCGGCGACCCATTTTCACACAGCGGCGCAAATTACCCGGCGTGTCGTCGAGAGACTCGCCCAAAGCCCGCTGCCCGACGATACTCTGTTGAATATTAATGTTCCTGATTTACCAATCGACGATATCGCTGCCATTCAGGCAACTCGCCTGGGATTCCGGCACAAGTCCGAATCCATGGTAAAGCAGCACGATCCCCATGGCCGCCCGGTATACTGGGTTGGCCCTCCGGGTGAGGCGCAAGATGCTGGCGCTGGTACTGATTTCTACGCGGTCGAACACGCCACTGCTTCGATTACGCCGATGCAAATTGACTTGACCCGTCACAACGGAATCGAACCTTTACAAAACTGGCTGGCAGCACTGTGAGCCCTTCGGACCGAGAGCACCAGGGAATCGGGATGACATCTCAACGTACGCGCGATCGTCTGATCACGCGCCTGCGAGAACAGGGAATTGATAATGAACAGGTGCTTGATGTTATCCGTCGTGTGCCTCGGCATTTATTTGTAGACGAGGCGCTGGCCCACTGGGCCTACGAGGATACAGCACTGCCAATTGGCTATGGGCAGACGATATCGCAGCCCTATATCGTCGCACAAATGACCCACCTATTGCTGGAGGATGGAATGCCCAACTCGGTGCTTGAAATTGGCACCGGTTGCGGCTACCAGACCGCAGTCCTGGCGAATATTTTTCCGCAGATCTATAGTGTCGAGCGTATTGAAGCGTTATATCACCTGGCCAGGAAACGACTTACAGAACTCGAGCTTTATAACGTTCAGCTGCGTTACACCGACGGCATCGAAGGCTGGCCGAATCCGAGTTATCGGTTTGATCGTATTATCATGACTGCCGCCTGCAGCGAGATACCCGAGGCGTTGGTAGCGCAACTGAATGAAGGCGGCATCATGGTGTTGCCGATAGATAACGGTATTGATCAGACCATGACCAGGATAACCCGTGGCAGAGAAGGGCTGATTAGTGAAGCCCTTGAAAAAGTTGTGTTTGTGCCGCTGTTGCCAGGATTGAACTAGTGCAGATTTTTGAAAAGATATACCGCGGCGTCATGCAATTCTCACGCCGCCGGCAGGCCCCATACTATCTATCGCTACTCAGTTTCGTTGAATCCTTCATTCTGCCTTTTCCTCCACCCGATGTGATGCTGGCACCGATGGCACTGGCACGGCCGTCGCGGGCACTGCATTTAGCTGCACTCACCCTTGTCTTTTCTGTCCTGGGAGGCCTCGTGGGCTACGCAATCGGCGCCTTCCTGTTCGACCAGGCCGAACCCTATATTACTAGTTGGGGCTATCAGCCGCGATTTGAAACCGTCATCGGATGGTTCGGGCAGTGGGGTTTTTGGGCGGTGCTGGTGGCTGGATTTTCACCCGTTCCTTACAAGATTTTTACCATCGCTGCAGGGGTATTGAATCTTGCGATCATACCGTTCCTGTTGGCATCGATTATTGGACGCGGCGCGCGTTTTTTTCTGCTCGCCTGGTGCCTGGCAAAATTTGGGCCGGCAATTGAACCTAAGTTAGTCAGGTATATCGAATATATCGGGTGGGCCATTGTCGCTGCATTGCTAATAGCGATCGGCCTGTATAATTTTAATTCGTAGAAGTTGGATCATGAAATCAGCTTTTGCTATCGCCTTTGCCGCATTGCTGCTGGTTTCCTGCGTTACGGTAAAACCATCGACTACCGTTTCACGCGGGCCCGGATGGTATACGGTAAAGCCAAGCGATACGCTTTATTCAATTGCCTGGCGCTACGGGGTCGATTACAAACAGTTAGCCAGCTGGAACAAGATAAGCGTGAATACGCCAATTCATCCTGGACAGCGCCTGCGTTTAATAAAACCCAGCAGTCAAACCGTTGCCAGCAGCAAGCGCAGCAGCACCAAAGCCAAAGCCAAAGCCGATACTAAAGCCAAGGTAACTACCAGGCCAAAAAGCAATCAATCCAGTAGCCGCAATCCTTCCAAATGGATTTGGCCGACCAAAGGTAAACCACTGAATACTTTTCTCGCGTCTGACCTCGATCGGCGCGGCATCGACATCGCCGGAAAACTCGGGCAACCGATACGCGCGGTTGCAGATGGCAGGGTGGTATATAGTGGCAATGGTTTGGTCGGTTATGGTAATCTGATCATTATCGAGCACAGTGATACTTTTTTAAGTGCTTATGCCTATTGTCAAGAACGCCTGGTGCAAGAGGGAAGCACGGTCAAGGCAGGAAAAGTGGTGGCAAAAATGGGAAGCAGGGATAACACCGCGAAGCTGCATTTTGAGATTAGGCGAAATGGCAAGCCGGTAGATCCGCTGAAGTATCTACCTAACAAATAAAGGAACTTCTGAATGACCAAATCGACCGATAAGTCGCTTATCGAAGATACCGAAATATCGCCTGAAGATCTGGTGGAGGATCTTATCGAAGATGAGGAAGCTGCTGATCAGGAAGATGACGACGACGACGAAGAAGAAGAGGAAGCGGTTGAAGTTGAAGGGGCCACCTCTGTCGAAGTAGGTGGTGAAGACGCCACCGAGAGCGAAAAATTTGTCGACCGGCGAAAGCCGGAGACGGACCGACGCAAGACAACCACGCGGCGCACATCGGATGCGGATCCGACCCGGCTCTATCTAAAGGAAATTGAAGTTTCACCGCTGTTGACTGCAGAAGAGGAAGTTTACTATTCGCGGCTCGCGTTAAAGGGTGATACTGCGGCGCGCGATAAAATGATCGAATGTAACCTGCGCCTTGTCGTCAAGATCGCAAGGCGCTATATGAATCGCGGGCTGGCACTACTCGATCTGATTGAAGAAGGGAATCTCGGCTTGATCCGTGCGGTCGAAAAGTTTGATCCCGAGCGGGGTTTTCGTTTCTCGACCTATGCAACCTGGTGGATCCGCCAGACTATTGAGCGCGGGTTGATGAACCAGACGCGTACTATCCGTTTGCCGATTCACGTCATCAAGGAATTAAATACCTATCTCAGGGCGGCGCGAAAACTCACCCAGGAACTAAATCGTGAAGCGACATCCGAAGATGTCGCCAGGCTATTGAAGAAACCGGTGAAAGACGTTGAGAAAATGTTCAAGCTTGCCGATCGTGTTTCTTCCTTTGATATTCCGATGGGGGGCGAAGGTGAACGTCCACTGCTCGACGTTATCCCCGATGACAACAATGCAGACCCTTCCGTTATCCTGCAGGACGAATCCGTGATTCAGCATCTTGATAGCTGGTTGGACGAACTCGATGAAAAGCAGCGAGATGTCGTGGTGCGCCGTTTCGGCCTGCGTAATCACCCGCGCGGTACCCTGGAAGAGGTAGGGCTCGAGCTGGGTGTTACCCGTGAGCGCGTGCGTCAGATCCAGATGGATGCGCTGCGCAAGTTGCGTCGCATACTCGAGCACAGCGGCTACTCCCGCGAAAACGTCATCGAGGAATAACCCGTCCCCCCGGCTCCTGATTCTAGGCACCAGTCTAAATAATCCAGCCCAGCGCTGCTCCGGCAGAATGTCCGCAAGAGACGCTCCCAACCGGCGCGAGCGCCGGTTGGTCCATCCATGGAATCGCTTGGAGCTCGGCATCCATGCCTCGCTACACTCTTGCGAACATTCTGCCGGAGCAGCTTGATATGTAAGAGGCCTCCGCTGAAACCTTTTGTAACGTAAAGACTGGGTGCTGAAAAAGCCTCGATTTTGATGGGTCAGGCTGCAGGGACGCGGCCTGAGGCGAGCCGAGACATGGATGTCGAGTCTCGCCGTGCCCTTCAAAATCGAGGCTTTTTCAGGAAGCCGCAGGCCACCCAGTCAGTTACTAAAGGTTTCAGCGGAGGCCTCTGGCGAGACGCATTGGGAGGTCTGAGTTTTTGGGGTGGGGAGGGAATTAGGGGTTGAGGATGATGGCGGCGGTGACGTCGCGGTCTTCGGCGACGAGGATATTGAAGGTGCGACACAGGGCACCGTTATCCATTACCTCGAGGCCTATGCCCTGTTCGCCGAACAGCGCGAATATTTTCGAATCCGGAAACATCTGGCGCTCACCGGTACCCAGCAACACCACGGTCGGCCTTGATTCGAATATCGGCGCCAGGTTTTCGGGGTTGAGATGCTGCAGCGAAGAAACCGGCCAGGGACAAAGAATAGAATCGGCCGTCATTACCAGGCTATGACGATAAATGTCGTCATTTACACTAATCGTGTCCACGTCATAGGCGGTAATTCGATGACGGTTGGTGATGATATCTTCGGCGAGGGGCATGTGTGGCAGAATAATGTAAATAAGGGCCCTGATCAACGATGTCTATTTGCGGCTTGCGGTTGACAGTCGAGTGTAGTTTTCTTACTGTTGCCCGTTCGAAAATCCCCTGCGACGATTTCTGGAGACTTTGATTGAAACCGGTAAAACTGGGCTTACTTGGTGTGGGTACTGTGGGTGCCAGCACCGCGATGGTGTTAAAGAATAACGCCGTCGAAATAGCGCGTCGAGCAGGGCGCAAAATTGAAATCGTCCAGGCATCGAGACGTTCTGTTGCGGCTGGCATGCCGGCGGGCAGCGGTGACATCAGCCTTGTCGAAGACCCCTTTGCGGTCGTCAATAATCCCGAAATCGATATCGTAATCGAGCTCATTGGTGGTTACGACCTGGCACTGGAGCTGGTTATGCAGGCGATCGATAATGGTAAGCATGTGGTTACCGCCAACAAGGCGCTGATCGCGTTGCACGGTAACCAAATCTTCGCCGCGGCCCAACAAAAAGGCGTTAATGTTGTTTTTGAAGCCGCGGTAGCGGGAGGCATTCCGATCATCAAATCGATTCGCGAGGGTTTGAGTGCGAATCACATCCAGTCGGTTGCTGGAATTATCAACGGAACGGGTAACTTTATTCTCACGGAAATGCGCGACAAGGGTCGTGATTTTGACGATGTATTGCGCGAAGCACAGGAACTGGGCTACGCCGAAGCGGATCCAACCTTTGATGTCGAGGGAATCGATGCCGCCCATAAGCTCTGTATCCTGGGATCGATTGCGTTTGGGATTCCGTTGCAATTCGATGCCGTTTATACCGAGGGAATTAGCAATGTTTCCGCGGAGGATGTGATCTACGCCAACCAGCTTGGTTATCGTATCAAGCATCTTGGCGTTGCGCGCCGCACCGAAGCCGGTATTGAAATGCGTGTGCATCCAACATTGATCCCGGAAAAAAGATTGATCGCCAATGTCGATGGCGTCATGAACGCGGTTCTGGTGCAGGCGGACAGACTTGGGCCCTCGCTTTACTATGGCGCCGGTGCCGGAGCGGATCCAACCGCGTCTGCCGTTATCGCGGATATTATTGACGTCGCCCGCACGATTACCACCGATGCACAAAACCGGGTACCGCACCTGGCTTTTCAGCCTGATCAGATAGTCGATATTCCGATTCTGCCGATTACCGAGATTCAAACCGCTTATTATTTGCGCATGCGCGTCGATGACCGCCCCGGTGTGTTAGCAGAAATAACCCGCGTCATGGGCGAAAAGGAAATTTCCATCGAGGCGGTATTGCAGAAGGAGCCGGAAACCGGGGTGACGCAGGCGACGATTATCATGCTGACGCAAAAGATCCGTGAACATCAAATGGTGGATGCGATTGACGAGATAAAACAGCTTGAAGCAGTGCATGGTGATGTCCATCGAATTCGAGTAGAGACGCTGGATGGCGATTGAGCCAGGAGTATCGGGGCCGTGCCAGTCGGTTCGATAACCAGGCTTCGATCCCGTGACCTGGCTCAACTGGAAAACCTGTTGCGCAGTAATCAATTACCTACCGAGGATTGTGCCGAACAAACGCACAACTTCTGCGGGATTTTTGATGAGGACGATCTGGTTGCTGCTGGCGGTCTTGAAGCGGCAGCGAATTACGCACTGCTGCGCTCGATAGTAGTGCAGGAGCGATATCGCGACCGTGGCCTGGCACGAGCTATGTCGGAGTTTTTAATCAACCAGGCCCATTCCGAGGGCAGGAAAGCTGTCTACTTGCTTACCGAGACTGCCGAGAGATACTTCGAAAAGCTCGGTTTTTCCAAGGTTGATCGAGCAGAGGTACCGCTCGAAATTATGCAAACCCGTCAATTCACATCGCTTTGTCCGGATACTGCCAGTTGCATGGTCATGACATTATCCGCGAACTGATAAGCATCGGGCGGGCAGTAATATGAAACACCATGCTAGTGATAGCAGCCCGGGATTTATCGAGTTCATCATTCTGATTGCATTGATCATATCGCTGGTCGCGCTTTCGATCGATGCGATGCTGCCGGCACTGCCCGAAATTGCCGCTGACCTCGCAGCGGAAGCCTAATTGCCGGATTCCAGGAATTTCAAAATCTCGCTTTCAATCGCCTGCTTTTCAACGACATCGGGGTGGGCTACTGGTTTTTCAAACAGGCCCGCTATAGTTTCCGGCACCTTTATACCGGCGGCAGTCGCAACCGATTCTAATGCTTGTTGATCGGGGCCCGGTTCGCTTCCATTGATCGCGTTGTCCATAACCGAGGCGAATTTTGTCCACTCGGCAGTCGAATAAATAATATTGACCTGCTCCCTGAATTGCGCCGACTGGCAGGTTTTAAAACAGGTAGCCGTATGTGGGTCCACCAGGTAACCCTGCGCAAAGGCCTGTTTGATATATTGTTTGCCTTCCTCGTCTGCACAAAAGTCAGCCGCGAAAATATCTTTAATCTGCTCATGCTCCTGCGGCTCGAGCTGGTAACAACCCCGTTCATCGAGTTGCTGCATCAGATCCCGAGTGCGTACCGCGCCGAAAAGGTCGAACAGTACACGTTCGACATTGGAGGATTTAAGAATATCCATCGCAGGCGAAGTTGTCGTGATTAGATCACGATTGCTGATATCGTAGCGTCCGGTATGGATCCATTCGGTGAGCACGTTGTTGGCGTTGGATGCGATCACGATTTTAGCGATTGGTAAGCCGAGACGGTGGGCGTAATAGGCGCCGAGCGCATTACCGAAATTGCCGCTGGGAATATGCAGCACGACCTGGTCGCCTAACTCGATCGCCTGTTGTCGTACCAGCGCCAGGTAACAGTGAAACTGGTAGAGCATCTGGAAAATGATGCGCCCAAAATTAACCGAGTTGGCGGCTGACAGGGATATATTCAATGTGCTCAGGCGTTGGTTGAATGTCTTCGAAGAGAGCAGGGATTTAAGCGCCGACTGTGCATCGTCAAAATTGCCACGGATGCCGATAACCTTGATATTGGAGGCAGCCTCGGTAACCATCTGCAAACGCTGCACGTCAGAGGTTCCGCCATCTGGATACAGACAGGCAACGCGGATATTGGCGCGATCGCGAAAAGTCTCCAGCGCGGCCGGGCCAGTGTCCCCGCTGGTTGCGGTCAAAATCAGGTAGTGCTGGTCTCGTTGTTGCGCTAACGCTGACAGAATCAGGCCAAAAGGCTGTAATGCCATGTCCTTGAAGGCGCGGGTTGGTCCATGGTAAAGCTCGCTGACAAATAACTTTTCGTCCAACTTGACTACCGGCACCGGGTCGGTCGCATCATCAAAGCGATCGTACAAATCGAGCGCCTGTTGCAGGGTCTGCGTATCGATATCGATATCTAAATGCTGTAACAGGGCCAGGGCCAGCTCTTTGTATGAGCTGCGCAAATGTTTGGCCAGGAACTCGGGCCCAAGCGGTGGCATGGTTTCGGGGCTGTAAATTCCGCCGAACGAAGCAATCGGTGACAGCAGCGCGGCAGAAAAGCTCACGCCTGCATCACGAGTGCCGTCATTGCCTCGGGTTTCGGTGAAAATCATGCGGGGCTAGGGGTTGCTAAAGCTGCAAAGAAGCGAATTATATCTGGCTGCCTTGACCTAACAAGCTGTTTTACAAGGAAAACGCGCTAAAAGCGCCTAAATACTCGATAACAGGCAGCATTTCACTTCTACTAAACCGAATTTATGCGTAAAATTCGCCGATTGACCCGGTTGACTGTCCAGGCCGGGGAATCATGTTTGGCTGAGCCAGAGTACCCGTGCCTAATCCGATGTCTGCAATCGAAAAAATTAATTTACTTGATTTCAATCGAAGCGCACTCGAAGCGTTCTTCGTCTCCAATGGAGAGAAGCCGTTCCGCGCCCGGCAATTGATGCAATGGGTGCATCAACGCGGCGTTACCGACTTCAGCCTGATGACGGACATGTCCAAAAGCCTGCGTGAGTTTTTAAGCGCAAATTGCTGTATCGAACGCCCCAGAATTCTTGCCCATCAACGCGCCTCTGATGGCACGCGCAAATGGTTGCTTAGCGTCGACGATAGCGACAACGCAATTGAGTGCGTATTGATCCCGGAAAAGTCGCGCATGACTTTATGCATTTCGTCACAATTAGGCTGTACCTTGAATTGCAGTTTCTGTGCAACTGCGAAACAGGGTTTTAATCGCAATCTCACGACCGCTGAAATTATTGCCCAGCTGCACTTTGCACGTCACAGCCTGTTGGCAGAAGGATATGCACAGGGTGTCACTAACGTGGTCATGATGGGTATGGGCGAGCCGTTACTGAATTTCGATGCGGTGATCGCCGCAGTCGATATGATGTGTGATGACTATGGTTATGCACTGAGTAAACGACGAGTCACGATTAGCACCGCCGGCGTGGTTCCGGCAATGGAAAAACTCGAGCAGTCGACCGACGTAGCGCTGGCGGTATCGCTGCACGCTCCCAATGATCGTCTGCGCAATCAACTGGTACCGATAAACAGGAAATACCCGATTCGTGAGTTATTACGAGCCTGCCACAGTTATATTGATGGCTATAAGAGCCGCAAGATAACTTTTGAATACGTTATGCTGGACGGTGTCAACGACAGTCTCGAACACGCGCGTCAACTGGTGGAACTGATCAGGGATATACCCTGCAAGTTGAATTTGATTCCTTTCAATCCCTATGAGCATGCAATTTACCGGTGTTCCGAACAGGAGGCGATCGATCGTTTTCGTGACTATACCGCGAGCAAGGGAATAGTGACTGTAACCCGACGTGCGCGTGGCGACGATATCGATGCTGCCTGCGGACAATTGGTAGGTGCTTTTCATGATCGAAGTCGGCGCAGTGAAAAGTATCAACTAAGTTTGAAGGAAATAAAGGGGATACGCCTTGCAAACTAATAGATTAATCATGTTATTGCTGGTATCGGGATTGCTCCAGGCCTGCGTCGCGGTAGATCCCTCGAAAGGCAGGAACGAAGAGGCCAGCGATGTGAACACCGAGATGGGGCTCGGATACCTGCAGCAAAATAATTTTGAACTTGCCAGTGAAAAGCTTCTAAAAGCGCTCAGGCAGAATCCGGAAAACGTAAAAGCGAACTACGTCTACGCCGTGCTGCAGGATAAGCTTGACCAAAAGGAGCTGGCCGAGTATCACTATCAAAAAGCCACAAAACTGGATCCCAAGAATTCGGAGGCAGCCAACAATTTTGGGGCCTTCCTGTGCCGTAACGGCCGACAACTGGAGTCGGAAAAATATTTTAAACAAGCCCTCAAAAATCCACTCTACAAAACGCCCGAGTATGCATATACCAACGCTGCGATCTGCATGTTGCAAGTAAATGAGTTACAGCAGGGAAAAGAATACCTGCGTAAGGCAATTGCCGCTAAAAGCGATTTCGGTCCTGCCCTGGTGTCGATGGGTGACGTGCTTTACAAGGAAGGGGATTACAGCAATGCAAAGATTTATCTTGACCGTTATCACCTGACATCCAGAGCCACTGCGAGGAGCCTGTGGCTTGCGATCAGAAATACCCTCGAACTGGATGAGCAGGGAGATATAGAGGAACTGGCACAGCGCCTGGAAACAGATTTTCCTGACTCCCAGGAATACGTTGAATGGAAGCAGATTCAGTAGCATGAAGGCAGCAGATAAAAAGCATGAGCATGAGCCGCGCCAGACCGGTATCGGTCCTGGTGAGCGCCTGCAGGCAGCCCGGATACAGCAGGGCCTTTCGCTTGATGATGTCGCCGACCGCATGCATCTGAGCCTCAGTATACTGAAGGCCATCGAAGACAATAACTTCGAAGAGATTACCGCCCCGATTTTCGTTAAGGGCTACCTGCGCGCCTACGCACGTATCGTTTCACTGAATGAAGATGAAATGATACTGCAGTACCTTGACTTCTACTCGGAAGAAGATCCTCCGATAAGCTCGACCAGCAACATTTTGCCTGAACTGTCGGTTGGTGATGCCCGCATTAAATGGACCACCTACCTTGTGATTTTAGTGCTTGGCGTGTTGCTGGTGGCCTGGTGGTGGAACAGGGAACAGAATAGTGAAGTACCAATTTCGCTGGATTCGCAGTCCACGGAACAACGCTCGTCAGCCGATGCGGACGTAATCGATAGCGAAATCGAAGCTGTATCTGAAGACGCTACGGCAACAATTACCGCCGATGAGGTAGAGTCTTCGCAAGTGGAATCGGCAGAACCGGCAGCTATCGAACCAGCCGAAACGGCAGAACCGGCAGCTATCGAACCAGCCGAAACGGCAGAACCGGCAGCTATCGAACCGGCTGAACCGGCCGAATCCGTAGCTATCGAACCGGCCGAGATATCAGAGTCTCCTGCCCCGGAACCCGTCGCTGTTGAAGCCGAGACACTGGAGTCCGAAAGCGGGTCATTGGAAGCAACACCGGCTGTGCCTGTTAAGCCTGTTCGCCTTGCGCCCAGCGGTTCGGACAAGTTGAAAATTACCGTAAGTGCCGATACCTGGACGGACGTGAAAGATACCAACAACTACCAGCTGGTCTATGATTTATTACGCGCCGGCGATTCAGTGGAATTGTTGGGAGAAGCGCCTTTTACAGTTTTCCTTGGTAATGGCAATGGGGTCGAAATCAGGTTCAATGATGAGGCGGTAGATATTTCCAGGCGCATACGTGATGACAATACTGCGCGCCTGAAAATAGGTAGCTAGACCGGGGTAAAGCGTGGCAGATCAAATACAGGTCATTCGCGGAATGCACGATATTCTGCCAGCCGACATGCCTGCCTGGAATCAGCTCGAAGACGCGTATCGGGCTCTAGCAGAATCATATGGCTATCGCCAAATTCGTACTCCGATCGTCGAGAAAACTGCGTTATTCGCGCGTTCAATCGGTGAAGTCACCGATATTGTCGAAAAGGAAATGTATAGTTTCGAGGATCGCAATGGCGATAGCCTGAGTTTGCGTCCGGAAAACACGGCGAGCGTGGTGAGAGCGGGTTTGCAGGCTGGGTTACTGCAGGACCAGCAGCAAAGACTATGGTACTGCGGACCAATGTTTCGACATGAGCGACCACAAAAGGGACGCTATCGACAGTTCCACCAGTTTGGCGCCGAAACTTTCGGTATCGCGGGTGCCGATATCGAGGCCGAGCTAATTTTGCTGGCTGCAAGATTTTGGGAGCGCCTCGGTCTCGACGCCATCGAACTGCAAATAAACAGTCTCGGCAGTAATCGCTGTCGGCACAAATTCCGTACCGTTCTGGTTGAGTATTTTCGTGACCATTACCAGGTGCTGGACGAAGACAGCCAGCGTCGACTCGAAACCAACCCGTTACGAATTCTGGACAGCAAGAATGTTGAAATGCAAAGCATGATCGAGGCAGCGCCAACATTGCAGGATAGCCTGGATCAGGAATCACGCGATCATTTTAGCGAACTCACTGATATTCTCGATCAGACCTCGGTCTCATACCAGGTCAACCGACGCCTGGTGAGAGGGCTGGATTACTATTGTCACACGGTGTTTGAATGGGTGACCGATACCCTGGGCGCGCAGGGGACTGTTTGCGGAGGTGGGCGCTACGATGGTCTGGTTGAGCAGCTCGGCGGCAAACCAAACTATGCGGCCGGCTTTTCGATGGGCTGCGAGCGACTCATCGCGATGCTGCATGACCAGGGGAAGGCGGATAGTGAATCCGGTTGCGATGTTTACCTGCTAATGCGCGGTGAAAACAGCGTCGCCAGGGCACAGCAAATCGCCGAGTCCATGCGCGACCAGATGCCGGGGCTGGAACTGGTTGTCCATGCTGGTGCGGGCAGCTTCAAAAGCCAAATGCGCAAGGCCGACAAATCGGGCGCCCGGATCGCCCTGATACTTGGCGAATCTGAAATTGAGGCCGGAACCGTGGCCGTCAAGTTTTTGCGCGAGGACAAGGCACAAGCAGAAATTTCACAATCGGATGTAGTAACGCAACTGGCGTCGCTACTGGATTAATAATCGAGAGGACATCAATGGAAACCGAAGAAGAACAGGTCGAAAAGATTAAAGCCTGGTTTAAGGAAAATGGAGCATCGATCGTTTTAGGTATCGTAATCGGCGTTGGCGGTATCGGTGGATACAACTACTGGATGCATGTACAGGAAACCACCGCAGCCGAGGCCTCCAGCCATTACACGCAAATGATCGAAGCCTTGTCAGCGGGAAACAATGATACGGTGCAGAAGCAGGCTGATATTTTGCTATCGGATTATGCCTCGACTGATTACGCACTGATGGGACAGCTGGCGCTTGCGAAAAGTCATGTTGCTAACGGCGAGTTCGATAACGCGGAGGCTGCCTTGCAGCAGGTGGTCGGGAATGCCGCCCAAAAACCGATTGCTTACGTTGCAAGAACCCGCCTGGCCGCAGTGCAGGTACAGGCAGGGCAGTATGATGCAGCCCTGACCTCACTGGCGATAGAATTTCCGAGTGAGTTCGCTGCAGGGGTCGAGGAACTCCGTGGCGATATTTATGCGTTACAGGGGAAGTCTGCAGAGGCGATCGAAGCTTATCAAAAAGCCCGGTTAGCTGACCCCCAGCCTGCCAATGGCGAGTTTCTGCAACAAAAACTGGATGACCTTGGGGGTAGAGGTTGAAACCAGCGAATAAGCTATGCGTTTTGGTCTTGCTGTGTTTTATCGCCGCCTGCTCGGGAGACAAGGATAATAGTGAGCCCCCGGCACCCTTGACCGATATTGAAGCAGCAGTTGAGTTGGCACTAAACTGGAAGCTTGATACCCGGGCAGACAGCAATACAGCGGCCTACCGATTGCGGCCACTTATAATTGATAACCGCGCTTACACGATCGACACCAGCGGCATGGTAGTCTGTGTCGATATCGCCACGGGGCGGAAGCTATGGAAGTATGCGACTGACCTGTCAGCTCTAAGCGGGCTCAGCGGAAACGAAAATCTTGTTATCGCGACTTCCGGGGATGGTGATATTGCCGCATTTCAAATGGTTGAAAAAGGGCTGGAGCCACTTTGGAAAACACGCGTTAGTAGCGAAATTCGAGCGACACCGGTGGTTAATGATGATCAGGTTTTTGTGCGCAGTGTCGATGGCAAGTTGCAAAGTCTTGCGGCCTCTGATGGCAGTCAGCAATGGGTAGTGTCACGCCGGGTACCGGTGTTATCGCTGACCGGCAATAGCGAACCATTGGTCGACGCGCAACTGGTGTATGCGGGATTCGATGACGGTAAACTAATTGCCTTTGATCGCCGCAATGGCAAAACCAGGTGGGAAGCAACCATCAGTATTCCCAGTGGGCGCACCGAGGTCGAGCGCCTGGTTGATCTGGATGGTCAGTTTCTGATGCGTAACGGTATTATTTACGTGGCCTCGTTTCAGGGTCGCCTGGCCGCGGTCGTCGCGGTCAACGGTGATATACTCTGGGCGCGTGATTTTTCCAGCTTTCAATCGATGGCAATTGATGACAATGCCATCTATTTAAGTGCCGACAATAGTGATTTATGGTCAATTGACAGGCGTACCGGATCGGCTTTCTGGAAACAGGATGTTTTGCATGCACGAAAAATTACCGCCCCGGCGATTGTCAATGATAAATTGGTGGTGGCTGATTTGAGTGGCTATTTGCACTGGTTTGATACGGCTGACGGTAAACTGGTCGGTAGAATACAGGCAACCGGAACGAGAAATTATGTCCAGCCGCTAATCTGGCAAGACTCCGTGCTAACACTCGACCAGGATGGTTTTTTTTCCTCCGTCTCTCTGCAGCAATGATTCCAGTCATCGTTTTGATCGGTCGCCCGAATGTCGGCAAGTCAACCCTATTCAATGTCTTTACCCGCAGCCGCGACGCAATTGTCGCGAATGAACCGGGGTTGACCCGTGACCGACAGTACGGGGTAGGCGAACGCGCCGATAAGACTTTTATCGTGATCGATACGGGTGGTTTAAGCGGCGAGAAACAGGATCTGGATGATTTAATGGCAAGACAAACGGGTCTGGCGATAGAGGAAGCCGATGAAATCCTGTTTATTGTTGACGCCCAGGATGGCCTGACCAGTGGAGATCGATTGATCGCCGACCTGGTGCGCAAGGCCGGAAAATCCTGTTATGTGATAGTCAACAAGGTAGATGGCGCTAATCCCGATCAGGCACAGGCCGATTTTTTTGCACTTGGGTTCGAACATGTGCACCTGATATCAGCTGCACATCGCAAAGGTACAGGAGTTTTGCTCGATAAACTGCTGGAATCCTATCCGTCGCAACAGGCAGTTAATGGCAATGACGGAGGACCCATGGTAGCGGTCATCGGTCGTCCCAATGTCGGCAAATCGACCCTGATTAATCGTCTTGTTGGAGAGGAACGTGTCGTTGCCTTCGACCAGCCCGGCACGACCCGTGATACCATTTCGGTGCCATTTGAGCGTCACGGCAAGCATTACACGCTGATTGATACGGCCGGAGTTCGACGGCGTGGGAAAGTGCATCAGGCCATCGAAAAATTCAGCGTTATCAAAGCGCTCGAAGCCATCGAAAAATCGCAGGTCGTTATTCTTGTAATCGATGCACAGGAAGATTTGACGGATCAGGATTTAACCCTGCTGGGATACGTGCTCAACAGTGGGCGCGCACTGGTTATTGCAATCAATAAATGGGACGGCCTGGACCCGGACCAGCGCGAGCAAATTCGCAGTAGCTTGCAGCGCAGACTCGGTTTTGTTTCTTTTGCCGCGCAACATTTGATTTCAGCCAGGCACGGCACCGGTGTGGGCGATCTGATGGTGTCTGTCGACCAGGCATATGCGTCTGCCTTCATGGATATCAATACGCGCTATCTAACCGATTTACTCGAAGAAGCCGTGTTTAAACACAATCCACCGTTGCATCACGGCCGACGTGTCAAGTTGCGCTACGCCCACCAGGGTGGGCGTAATCCTCCGGTTATCGTCATCCATGGTAACCAGACCCAACATCTTCCGGATGCCTACCAGCGCTACCTGATTAACTTTTTTATTACCAGGCTAAAGTTAAAGGGCACCCCGGTTCGTATCGAATTAAAGTCGGGTAAGAATCCATTTTCGGCTAAAAATCGATCGAAAAAGCGTAATAAACGAGAATAATCAAAAAATATCTCACGATTTCGACAAAAAATCCGAGAAAAACGGCGGAATCGACTTAGACTTTGATGTATGGATCTAAAAAGAATTCTCGTCACCAACGCCAAAGGTGGATGTGGTAAGACCACCATTACCACTAACATCGCTTCGCATTACGCGCGCCAGGGGAAATCGGTGCGCCTGTTTGACCACGATTCCCAGGGTTCATCCCTGGCCTGGATTAATAGACGTCCGGATACCTCGGCAGTCATCACCGGGATCGATGCCTCCAAGAGTGCCGATCACCGACTTACCCGATCCTGGCAGATGCGAGTTCCTCCGGAAACTGATGTCGCGATTATTGATTCAGCAGCAGGGACTGATATTGATGAACTTTTGACCCTGTTTCAGCAAAACGATTCACTGTTGATTCCCGTGTTACCGTCACCGATCGACATCCATGCAACGGCGTATTTCATCAAGGACCTGTTAACCACCGGTCGGACGCGCAAAAAAATGATTCGACTCGCTGTGATTGCCAACCGCGTACGAAAAAACACGTTAATGTATCATTCCCTGGAGCGTTTTCTGTTCAGCCTTAACATCCCGTTTATTTCGAGTCTTCGAGACACGCAGCTTTACGTGCAGGCAATCGAGCTTGGCATCGGGGTGCAGGAAATCCAGACCTCACGCAACAAAATTGACAAGGAGCAGTGGGCGCCCATTTTTCGCTGGCTGGACACTCCGGTGGCAAGCGAGAGTGTCCCCGTTACGCCGCTATATCATACTTCCGGACGCTAATCCTCGTCGCGTGGAAGCGCTAAAGTAAACTAATTCAATTATTGTATTTTCAACGCGCAACGGCGTGAATCCCTGTGCTATCATTGCGCGGATTTTTTAGCCGTGGCCTACTCATGAAATTGAATCGTTTTACCTGCCTATGCCTGCTCGGCATTGCCTGCATATCTACCTCGAGTGCCAATGATTTTGAAGCTGCGCTCAGTTCTGAAACTGCACAATTTACCTTTCGCTCGGACTCCAGCCTGATCGGCTGGGGTGGTTCCGACCTCGCTCTCGGGCTGTTTTATAACGAGGATGACGACTTTATCGGCCAGGTAAGTCTGATACAGATGCGCCAGGCGTCAGAGGATAATCCACTGACTTTCGGTGTAGGCGTCAAGGGTTATCTCGGAACGCTCGATGATGTAGATCAGGATGTACTCGCCTTTGGGATTGGAGGTGAAATTCGCTATACGATTCCTGGAACCATGCCGATGGCGTTGTACCTGCGCGGATATTTAGCACCCGAGATCACCAGCTTTTCAGACACAGAAGAGGTCACTGATTTCCAGGTCGGATTTCAAATCGAAGCCCTGCCGCAAACGATCGCTTTCGTCGGCATCAGGCATCTCGAATTTGAGACCGACGACGAGGGCGATTACGAAGCCGATGACGATAAATTGCATTTCGGTGTACGCCTGACTTTCTAGTCCGTGACGGGAAGAAACAGCGCCGGATCGATCCAGTTCCCGTTTAATCCCAGGCTCCAGTGCAGGTGCGAGCCGGTAACCCGACCAGTCGCACCGACTTTGCCGATAAGCTGCCCCTTTTCAACCTGCTCGCCGAGGCTGACATCGATCTCGTTAAGGTGGGCGAACAGCGAGATCAGGCCCTGTCCATGGTCGATATAAACCAGGTTACCGCTGAAAAAGAAATCACCCGTTTCTATGACCCTGCCCGCACTGGGTGCAAGCACGGGTGTACCCTTGTCAGCGGCGATATCCATGCCGCTATGCGGTCTTCGTTTTTGCCCATTGAAAACCCTGCGCCTGCCAAAACTACCGGTACCGATACCCTCGACTGGACGCAAAAAATCGACATCTACATCAACCATCGAATAATGATTGCGCGCTTTCTGTTTGCGCGCCTTTTCGGCCAGGATACGTTCCATATCGCTGGCGTAGGGATTAACCTTGCGCTTATCGGTTATCGTAATATGTTGCGTGCTGTATTGTTTTTGCTTTATCTCGAAAAACTTCTTGAAGACCTGGTCGGCGCTACTTTTTTCGATAAAGTGTTCTCCCGCCTTCAGGCTCAAAGGTAAACCAACCAGGGCTGCGGGTTTGCCTTCAATTTTTGTAACCAGCACTGGTTTATCCAGAAAGCGGTAGCCGGAGTCGTTTCCAGGTTCGAGATTGATGATCGCAATGCCACCCGGAACCAGTAACTGGCGGGGTTGTGCCTGTGCGGACAACAAGTACGACACTGAAAAAATCAGCAATAAAATACGCAAACCTGATTCCCGAATTAAGAGATTACCAGGCAAGTATGCGAACTTTTACAGCAGGGTCAAGGTCCTAATGGTTACCAATGTGAGTGTGGCAATCCACCCCACGGTTGGTACTTCGATTCATTAAACTTTTGGCATATATAGGAATGATAGATCTCGAAAACAGGGTTGGACGAACGCTGATATTTGGCGGCCCTTACAGCAACCTTCAGGCAACAATCGCGATGCAGGCTCGTGCCTCGGAGCTCGAAATTCCTGCCAATCGCACACTCTGCACCGGGGATATCGTCGCCTACTGTGCCGAACCGGCTGAAACGATTGATCTGATTCGATCCTGGGGTATCCGCGTGGTCATGGGTAACTGCGAGGAATCACTCGCATTTAGTGAGCCCGACTGTGGTTGTGGGTTTGAACCGGGTAGCAGTTGTTCGACCCTGGCAGTGACCTGGTACCAATATGCTGATCGTCGGGTGACAACGGATCAACGGCGCTGGATGCAACAGCTGCCGCGCAGTATTGAGTTTGAGATGGCTGGAACCCGTTTCAAGGTAGTTCACGCAAGCCTGCCGAGCATTAACGAATTCGTGTTTGCGTCGAGCGAACCATCGGCCAAGGTCGCACAGATCAGGGAAGCCGGTGTCGATGTTATTATTGGCGGGCATTCGGGCATTCCTTTCGGTCAGCGCCTCGACAATAAGCTCTGGTTGAATGCCGGCGTTATCGGAATGCCGGCCAACGATGGAGGCAATCATGGCTGGTATATGCTGATCGATCCGGTTAATGATGGCCTGGGCGTAAGCTGGCATCGCCTTGACTACGACCATAGCGCTAGTCAGCAATCAACCATCGCTGCCGGAATGCAGGAATATGGCCAGGCCCTCGGCAGTGGCCTCTGGCCCAACATCGAAATTCTGCCCGAAACCGAGACCCGCCAAACCGGCCAACCCCTGAACCTGTCACCCCTCCGCATCTAGTTCTATTCCTGCCATTCTCCTGGAAGGTTAGCTGCTAGCGTTTCTTCAACTGAACCGACTAGTAAGCCGTCAAACGGTACGGCCATCGGGATCTCTTTGCGGGAGCGCCGTGAATACGTCCATGTAGGCTCGCGCGCGGAGTGCCGTATCACAACATCCCTGTTGCGCAGCGTCCCGCAAAGAGATCCCGACGTCCGCACCTCGATAGTGAGCTACCCCGGGGTAGCTTGGAACGGAATTTATAGTTCGACGTGCTGCCACGGCGCTCCCGCAACAAGACCCCGATGGCCGTGCCGTTCGAAGGATTTACTTCAAATCTGGGAAGACTTTAGGTTTTGGGAGGGTGAGTCGGATTGGAATTGTTCGACCCAGAGGAGGGTGGCGCCGGCCACGGCGACTGGCATTGCGAAGAAATTGATGATTGGGATGCTGGTCATAATCATGACTGCGCCGCCGAAGCCGAGTGCGATGCCACGCCGTTCACCCAAACGCTTCTTTTGCTCTGCAAACACGAGATCGTGGTTGCCCATCGGGTAGTCGAAGTATTCCAGCGATAGCAACCACGAGCCAAATACTATCCACAGCACGGGCGCAACTAGGTTGACTACCGGGATCAGGCTCACCAGGAACAGTCCGAGGGCCCAGAACATGATGTATACCAGTTTACGCAACTGAGAGCCAATCGCGTCGATTGCCATGCGTGCAAAGCTGATATTGGATGAAACGGCTTTGCCGGTTAACTCGATTTCGATCTTTTCCGACATCAATGCGTTGAAGGGTGCGGCGACGATGTTTGCAATCGGGGTAAAGCTAAAAAACACCGTTATCGCAGCCAGCACTCCAAAAAAAATCCAGATCAGCCACTCGATAAATTCGAGGAATGCGGGAACGAACGACATCAACCATTCCACCAGCAGGTTGAACTGGCTGTATCCATACCAGACCAGGGCGCCAAATAGCAGAAAGTTGATCATTAATGGCACAATCACATAGATACGGACGCCCGGTTTGTTGAGTAAACTCAGCGCGCGGGCCACAGCCTGGGTGCCCCTGGTGATGTCGGCAATCATCAGCCCGCTGTCCTCAGGAGAGTTCTACGGGTTCGGGTGCCTGCCAGCCCTCGGCACGATGTTCGACCACGATCCGGGTGTAAACCCCGCCGCGTACGTTGAATTCGGCGTTGACACGCATAAATCGTGGTGTGATGGCCGACACCAGGTCCGACAGTATCTTGTTGGTAACCGCCTCATGAAAAGCGCCATGATCGCGATAGGACCAGAAATAAAGCTTCAACGCCTTTAGTTCCAGGCATAGCTTATCGGGTACATACTGGATTTCGATGCTGGCGAAGTCGGGTTGTCCAGTTAGGGGGCACAGACAGGTGAATTCGGGCGTATCGATATGGATCGTGTAATCGCGCTCCGGATTAGGATTGTCAAAAGTGTCCAACTCGCTGGAGGGCTGAGTAGTCATATAGTTCTCGCAGGTTATAACGGGCCGGGTCAGTACAACGGGTTCCGCGGCGCGCTATTATATCCGGCTATTCAGAATTGGCAATTAATTGACCGGTTTTACTGTTGCCGGATAATGCAAATGATATACTCGGCACGCAAAAAATTTTACCCTGGAATCTCTCGCACAGATGCGTCTCAGTCAAATAAAAATAGCCGGCTTCAAGTCGTTTGTCGACCCGAGCAAAATCGTGTTTCCGGCCAACATCACCGGAATCGTCGGCCCCAACGGTTGTGGTAAATCCAACGTAATTGATGCGGTGCGATGGGTTATGGGCGAGTCTTC
>Ga0255052_10000925_pt1 | contig 22841 bp, 24 predicted proteins | sample JV7_2_21_MG_FD_188632 | JGI IMG/M metagenome (GOLD analysis project Ga0255052, IMG submission 188632) | Seawater microbial communities from Jervis Inlet, British Columbia, Canada - JV7_2_21 | ecosystem: Environmental > Aquatic > Marine > Inlet | place: Canada: British Columbia | collected... | reverse complement strand
TCGCTTGGCATGGAACCACCATGCCTGCGCGAATGTGCCTTGTGCTGAACATTCTGGTGACCACTGATCCTAATTTATAAGGCTGACAGAGCACTAGTGCGTTCCGGAAGCAGGTCTTGCCTGGCGCACAATATTACCACCCGAAATATATCACCGCGAAAAACACCCCAACAAGACCGTAGGGTGGACATTCATGTCCACCTCACTAACTGAGCAAAACTGTGAGTGGTGGATGAAAGTCGGGCTAAATAGAACAGCTCATATCCTCGCCGCAACACATCGGTGACTTGATTTTGCCGTGGCCGTTCGGGCACTTTGAGATTTGCACTTCGGCACCGCCTTCGAGTTCAAGCGTGTCATTTTCCAACGGGGCGTCGCATTGACCACAGGTGGCGTTGACGCTCATTCCGCATTTTTTACATTCATAGGTTGCCATGTGATTATTCCTCTTCGGGTTTCAATAAACGGGGGTTGGCTGACCCCGATTATAACCCTTGAGACTGATAACGAGGTCCATTCTTTACCCGGGTGGGTGTAACATACCGTTGCCGTTCTGGTTGATGTATTAGGGTCGCTTTCCCGACTTTGTCGGGAACTCGTACACAGGCAGAACGGTTTTTTGACGATTAGCGCCTGTCTTTACTATTTTGCTATCGAGGTAGCCAGGTTGCGGTAATATAACGCCCCCGGCTCTGGAGCGCCGGAAAACATATTGGAGGACGATGTTAATGAATACCTATTTGATCAGGTCAAACCAAGTTTTGAGTATTGCAATCAGGTGGACAGCGGTCCCGGTGATGATGGGGCTGTGCCTGGGACTCGCCCAGACCGCATTTTCATCAGGTGGCGGTATCGTGACCGATGACCCGGAGTCTTTAAGCAGCGCGGCCAGGACAGAACCTTATTCCCCTACGCGCAACGTAATTTTCCTGATCTCCCATTATGGGGTGATACCCATTTACACACCGCGGTCTCATTTGACGCTGGTGCGTTTGGCGCGAGGCTGTTGCCACCGGACGCCTATCGTTTTGCCAAGGGTGAGGAAGTGATTTCATCCACCGGCCTGCCGGTCAGGCTATCCCGTCCGCTTGACTTCCTGGTGGTCGCCGATCACTCGGATAATATGGGGTTCTTTCCCAAATTACAGGAAGGCGCCGCTTATGTAATGGCAAATGAAAAGGGTCGAAGATGGCATGAAATGGTGAATGCGGGTGGTCAGGACGGTGTCCAGGCTGCCACAGAAATCATCATGGATTTTTCCCAGGGGCGTTTTCCCAGGGACCTCGAATCGCTGCCTGGCTCAGGTGTATATCGCTCCACCTGGGATGACACGATAAATGCTGCCGAGGAAGCCAACGATCCGGGTACATTTACCGCTTTTATCGGTTTTGAATGGACCTCCCTGGTTACGGGAAACAACCTGCACCGGGTGGTGATGTATCGGGACGGGGCCACTCACGCAAGCTTAATGGAGCCATATACGGCATCGCCGCCCCTGGGCAGCACCAACCCTGTCGATTTGTGGAAATGGATGCATGGTTATGAGAATAAAACGGCCGGGCAAGTGCTGGCTATTGCCCACAACGGGAATATGAGCAACGGGATCATGTTCCCGGAGACAAAGGCTTTCGGCAAAAAAATCGATAAGGAACACGTACAGACACGGGCACGCTGGGAACCGCTTTATGAGGCAACGCAGATGAAGGGGGACGGTGAAACACACCCGTACCTGTCCAAAAATGATGAGTTCGCCGATTACGAAACCTGGGACCTTGGCAACCTCGATCTGAGCGAACTTAAAAAAGATGAGATGCTGCGTTATGAATATGCACGTTCGGCATTAAAAACGGGCTTAGGGCTGGAAGAAAAGCTGGGCACCAACCCCTACCAGTTTGGCATGATCGGATCCACCGACAGCCACACCGCTCTGGCGACGGCGGAGGAGGATAACTTTTTCGGAAAACACTCCGGCGGCGAGCCCAACAGGGATCGCTACAAGCACCCCATGGCCAAGGTTGGGGATAATGAGTACAAGGGTTATGCACCGGTCGCGTCGGGCTGGGCGGCGGTGTGGGCCGAAGAAAATACCCGCGCGTCCATTTTTGACGCGATGCAACGCAAGGAAACCTATGCCACCACCGGTAGCCGTATGATCGTGCGGTTTTTTGGTGGTTGGGAATTTGGAGCTGAGGATGCCAACAACCGGTTGCCGGCCCGGGTCGGTTATGCCAAAGGTGTGCCGATGGGTGGTGATTTGCCCGCCATTCCCGAAGGCAAGGACGCACCAACCTTCCTGGTGGCAGCTTTAAAAGACACCATAGGTGGCAACCTCGACCGGATACAGGTTATCAAGGGATGGCTGGATGCTGATGGCGATCTGCATGAAAAGGTCTATGACGTGGCCTGGTCCGGGGGGCGTGAACCCGATCCAGCCAGCGGCAAACTTCCCACTGTCGGCAATACCGTGGACGTGGCCAACGCCACCTGGACCAACACCATCGGCGCAACCGAACTGATCACCGTTTGGACGGATCCCGATTTTGATGCAGGTCAGCGTGCCTTTTACTACGCCAGGGTGATTGAGATCCCAACGCCACGCTGGACAGCTTATGAAGCGGAGTATTTTGGCATTGACATGCCGCAGGAAGTCCCGATGATCACCACGGAACGTGCGTACACCTCGCCGATCTGGTACACACCGAAGTAATACGCGGGCCGGACAGGAGAATATATGTTGTTGAACAAGTGGCTGCGCGAGCCCCTGCTGCATTTTCTGCTGATCGGGGCCGCGCTATTTCTCTTTTATAGCCTGCAAAACGATCCGGTCGACAATGACCGCAATCGTATTGTCGTCACCGAAGCCGAAATCGACCGCCTGATCAGCCTGTGGGAAAAACAGCGACAGCGATTGCCTGCCAGGTTTGAACTGGAAGGACTGATAGAGGCGCAAATCCGCGAACAGGTACTGTACCGGGAGGCGCTGGCCATGGGTCTCGACCAGGACGATATCATTGTGCGCAGGCGGATGGCGCAAAAAGTGGAATTCATATTTTCGGATATTGCATCGCTTGTCGAACCGACAGAAGCCGATCTGGCAGAATATCTGGTCGTTCATGCGGACAAGTTCGAGATACCCGGCCGGGTCAGTTACCGACAGGTCTACCTGAATGTTGATGATCGGGGTGAACAGGTGCAGGAGGATGCCACACGGCTGCTGGTGGAACTGCAAAAAGCGGAGCCCGATGCGGATATCAGTACTGCCGGTGACCGGTTCATGTTTGGCCAGGACTACGACCGGCAGAGCCCCCGGGAGGTATCACGAATATTTGGGGAAGTATTCGCTGAGCAGTTGTTTGAGCTGCCGGTTGGTGACTGGACAGGCCCCGTCCAGTCCGGTTACGGACTGCACCTTGTGCAAATAAACGACAAGACGGCATCACGCCAGCCGGAGCTGACAGAAGTTCGTGACAAGGTGCACACCGAGTGGCTGGCGCAACAGCGCCGTGACGGTGATGAGGCGTTCTATCAGAGTCTGCGCCAGCGCTACGAGATCATCATTGAAAACAGCGATACAAATGACAGCCCTGCCGGGGACGGCACCGCGAGTGCGAATCAATGATACGCCGGTTTGTATTCAGTTTGGCCTTGTGTTGCCTGTCCGGCTCAGCCGTCGCGGACGAAATACGCCCCGGCTACCTGGAGCTTAAGGAAGGTAGCCCGGACGTTTTCTCGGTGCTATGGAAAGTACCGGCCAGGGGCAATAAGAAATTGAGCCTGAAAGCAGGGTTACCGCCTGACTGCAGAAACAAGACCCGGCCCAATACGCAGTTAATCAACGGTGGCTATATAGAACGCTGGATCGTTGCGTGTGATGGCGGGTTGGTTCAGAAAACAATATCGATTGAAGGACTGGAATCAACCAATACCGACGTGCTTTTGCGTATGGAGTTTCTGGATGATACCTCACAGTCCGTGCGTCTTTCACCCGCCAGGCGCACATTCCAGGTTCCGGCCAAAGCGTCATCCGTGCAGATTATCGGGACCTACACGTGGTTGGGCATTGAACATATCCTGCTTGGTGTTGACCACCTGTTATTTATCTTTGCCCTGCTGCTCATCGTAAAGAGCCTGCGCAGACTGTTGTGGACCATTACCGCGTTTACCCTTGCCCACAGCCTGACCCTGGCGGGCGCCACACTGGGCCTGGTGCATGTACAGCAACAACCGGTGGAGGCGGTCATCGCTTTGAGTATCATGTTTTTGGCAATGGAGTACGTGCATGGCAGACACAACCGGCGAGGTGCCGCTGAACGCTGGCCGTGGCTGGTCGCGTTTGTATTTGGTCTGTTGCACGGTTTTGGTTTTGCCGGGGCGCTGGCCGAGGTTGGTCTGCCGCAGCATGCGATTCCAATCGCGCTGGTGTTTTTCAATATCGGTGTTGAGTTGGGGCAGCTGATGTTTGTATCCGCTGTCGTGCTGCTTGGGCTGGGGCTGAAAAGACTGACCAACCCCGTCCTGATGAGGCGGGCCGAAATGGCCGTTATCTACACGATTGGCGGTGTTTCCTCGTTCTGGCTACTGGAGCGGGTCAACGCATTCTGAATCCGGTTGACGCGGTACGCGGGTTTGCGCATATACTACAAATGATTTGATATCTTTCAAGAGGCCATCATGCTGGACTATTTCGCCCTTGGTATTCTGATTTTTGTCGGAATCACACTGTTCTACGGGATCATTGCCATCCACGATATTCCCTACGAGATCGCCAAACACCGCAACCACCCGCACCAGGACGCGATCCACGTAACCGGCTGGATCAGCCTGTTCACGCTGCATGTCATCTGGCCGTTTCTGTGGATTTGGGCGACTTTGTACCGGGAGGACCGGGGCTGGGGATTCAGCGAGGGTGCGTCTCCCGAAAACCAGCTCAAAAGGCTGGAAGGACAGGTGGGAGAGTTGACGGCCAGGTTAGCGGTGTTGGAGGGTAATGGTGGCGTAAAACCAGCGTCAGAACCTGTGCAGGTTGAACCCGAAGGGGGGGATGAATAATGGATTTGTTACTCATACTCACCTACGTGGCCATATGTGTCGTGGTTTTCAAAGTGTTCAATATTCCATTGACCAAGTGGACGGTTCCAACGGCGGCGCTCGGTGGTATTGTGCTGATTGGTGCATTGATTTTCACGATGAACTACAACCATCCCTATTCTGAGATTAGCCGGGAATATTTTGTGACCACGCCGATTATCCCTGCAGTGACAGGTACCGTCGTCGAAGTGCCAATTAATGGCAAAGCAAAAATTCAAAAAGGGGACATTTTATTCAGGATAGATCCTGTACCTTTCCAGAACAGGGTTGATTCATTGACAGCCCAGATCATATTGGCGGAAGCTGATGCGGAGCGGGCCAGGATACTGTTGAAAACCAGTTCGATCAGCCAGCGGGATGCGGATACAGCGTTTACCCGGTTGGAAAACCTGAGCGGTCAACTCGCAACCGCGCAGTTCGAGCTTGAGCAAAGCGTGGTCCGCGCTCCCACCGATGGCTACGTGACCCAGGTGGCGTTGCGCCCCGGTATGCGCGCGGCATCGTTACCATTACGCCCGGTAATGATATTTGTACATGATGAAGGCCAGTATCTAATCAGTTGGTTCAGACAGAACAGCATGCTCAGGTTGCAGGTGGGTGATGAGGCAGAAGTCGCATTTGACGGGATTCCCGGCCAGGTTTTTAGCGGGGAAGTTCAGTTGGTGTTTCCAGCAATCGTAGAGGGCCAGATACAGCCCAGCGGCAACTTGATCAACCCGAATTCCGCCCCGCTTCCTGGAAGACTTCCGGTCCTTATAGATATTACTGATCCCGAATTTGAACCCTATAGAGGCAAGGTTCCCGGCGGTGCATATGCGCAGGCTGCGATTTATACCCAGCATTTTCATCACGTGGCAATCATAAGAAAGGTACTGCTACGCATGTCGGCCTGGATGAACTACATCTTTCCGTTTCATTGACTCGTCAAAAATCACGGCGGGAGTTTTATAACTCCCAGGGATTTTTCTGTTGCCTGATAAGTGATCTGCCCGTTGCCGGGCACCGATTCTTATGCACCATCGCATTACCTATGCACTAACATGGTGCAGTATTCCTCCCATTTGGCACGGTTCTATCCGCGCCGGACTTTTATTCCTGTTGATTGTCCAGTGATTTGAGCTTCATCTCCGCTGGCGCGATTCCTGCATATGAATACCCAATGTATTGGGAGGCGTGAGTTCACGAGGAATCAGACATGCAACTAGTCACCGCTATTATCAAGCCATTCAAACTCGATGATGTTCGCGACGCACTGGCCGAGGTCGGCGTCAACGGCATCACGGTGACGGAGGTCAGGGGTTTCGGGCGCCAAAAAGGCCATACCGAGTTGTACCGGGGCGCCGAATACGTGGTGGACTTCCTGCCAAAAATAAAGCTGGAGACGGCGGTCACCGATGAGCTTGCGGAAAGGGTGGTTGAGGCCATCATTCAGTCGGCAGCGACCGGCAAAATTGGTGATGGAAAAGTTTTTGTGCACAAACTTGAAGAAGTCGTGCGCATCCGCACCGGCGAGACGGGTGCGCAGGCGATCTGAGCCCGACCACAACGACTTCATAAAGAGAACACGATATGGAAAGCCAGATTTTCGAACTTCAATACGCGTTGAACACTTTCTACCTGCTGATTTGCGGGGCCCTGGTCATGTGGATGGCCGCCGGGTTTTCACTGCTGGAATCGGGCCTGGTGCGGTCCAAGAACACCACCGAGATACTGACCAAGAACGTGGCGCTTTACGCGGTCGCCTGCCTGATGTACATGGTCAGCGGATACGCCATCATGTATGACGGTGGCTGGTTTCTCAGTGGGCTTGAAGTCTTCAGTATTGAGCAGGTACTGGGTGATTCGGCCAGCAACGGATTTGCCGGGGACGGTGTTTTCTCCGGCGCGGCCGATTTCTTTTTCCAGGTGGTATTTGTCGCAACCGCGATGTCCATCGTGTCGGGTGCCGTGGCGGAAAGAATGAAACTCTGGTCATTCCTGTTGTTCGCCATCGTCATGACCGGGTTCATTTACCCGATCGAAGGGTCATGGACCTGGGGCGGGAAGGATGTGTTTGGGCTGTTCAGCCTTGGTGACCTGGGGTTCAGTGATTTTGCCGGTTCCGGCATAGTGCACCTGGCCGGTGGCGCCGCAGCGCTAGCCGGCGTATTACTGCTTGGCCCAAGAGCAGGGAAATACAGCCGCCTGGGCCATGCCAATGCCATCCCCGGCGCCAATCTGCCGTTGGCTACGCTGGGTACGCTTATATTGTGGATGGGCTGGTTCGGTTTCAATGGTGGCTCGGTACTCAAACTGGGAGATGCCGCCAGCGCACACACCGTGGCGATGGTATTTCTGAATACCAATGCGGCGGCTGCGGCTGGATTGGTGGGGGCTTTACTGACCGCCCGTATGCTGTTTGGCAAAGCTGATCTGACGATGTCGTTGAACGGTGCCCTGGCCGGCCTGGTGGCGATTACGGCAGAACCATCGACACCCACCGCATTGCAGGCATCGCTGTTTGGACTGCTGGCCGGAGGTGTGGTGGTGTTCAGCATCATATCGATGGATCGTTTGAAGATCGACGATCCCGTCGGCGCAATCTCGGTTCACGGGGTGATCGGATTACTTGGTTTGTTACTGGTCCCGCTTACCAACGCGGAGGTCAGATTTGGCGGTCAGCTGGCAGGCGCGGCCACCATCCTGCTGTGGGTATTTGGCAGCAGTTGGCTGGTTTGGCTGGCATTGAAGTCAAGCGTCGGCCTCCGTGTCAGCGCAGAGGAAGAATACGAGGGCCTCGACATCGGTGAATGCGGTATGGAAGCCTACCCCGAATTCACCTCATCCACGTAGGGTGGACATTCATGTCCACCAATCACCCTCACGTAGGGTGGACATTCATGTCCACCAATCACCCTCACGTAGGGTGGACATTCATGTCCACCAATCACCCTCAACGGTGGACATGAATGTCCACCCTACCGTGTCGAGTGGCCGATTTGCCAGGGGGAATGCGGCATTGAAATGTCCTGGATTTCTTCCAGGAACGCCTGCGCCTGCAGTGGCAGGTGGCGGCCCCGCCGGCTCACCACGCCATAGGTGCGCTTGGGAAAATATCGACTCATATTCCTGGCCACCAGGGGGTCTTCTTCACGCAGGCAGATACCGGTGACGATGGAGATACCGAAATCCAACTCGACGTAGCGTTTGATCACCTCCCAGCCACCGACCTCGAGTACCACGCTGAAAGGCACGCCGTGCTGCTGGAAAATCCGGTCAACCATACGCCAGGTCGTCAGTCTTCTCGGGGGCAGGATCATGCCATAGGGGGAAATATCCTCGAGCCGTATATGTTGTTTTTCAACCAGGTCATGGCCCAGGGGCAGGATCAAAGCGGGGTCAAAAGAATACATCGGTGTATAGCTGATGTCGCTGGGGACATCAAGCATGAACCGACGGCGAAGTCGACCTCGTCCTGCCGGATCATCGCCAGGCCGTCCCGGCCGGTCACATTGCGCAGTTGCACGCGGATATTGGGATAGCGTCGACGAAAAGTTGAAACAAGTTTGGGCAGTATGTAGATGATGGTCGATTCACCGGCAGCAATGACGACTTTACCCGACTCCAGATTTCCCCGGACCTCTTTTTCGAAGCGTTCTCCAAGACCATCCATGCCTTCTACCAGCGGACGGGCCATATCAAGCAACTTTCTGCCATTGGGTGTTAACTGGATGCGTGGCCCGCGGCGCTCGAACAGAATCGTCTCAAGCTCCTCTTCCAGTGCCTTGACCTGCAGACTGATGGCCGATTGGCTCAGGAACAACTCATCGGCTGCGATGGTCATTTTGCCGGCGCGGGCTACGGCACAAAATGCCCTGAGTTGTTTGAGTGTGTTTCCCTTGTAGTACCTGGTGGTTTTTCTTGTCAATATGATGAATTCAATGTTTAAAAAATCCAATAATAGATTTTGAAATATTTATATTGTCAAAGATAAAGTTTTGCCGTTATTCTTACCCGAAGTATTGCTAAATATAGGAAGCTATCGCGATGATTTTGCCTGCCATGCGCGGCCCCAATCCGGAATTGGAAATGATCGATCCGTTGCCTGGAGGCTACGACAAGATCCTGACACCTGGTGCGCTGGATTTTCTGGCCAGACTGGTTGACCGGTTCACGCCGGAGTTGACCCAGTTGCTGGCCATGCGAACACAACGACAAGCGAAATTCGATCAGGGTGCGGTCCCCGGATTTGATCCGGAAACCGCCTATATCCGCGATGGCGATTGGCAGGTGGCGGGGATTCCCCCAGGGCTTCAGGACCGGCGCACCGAAATTACCGGACCGGTCACCCGCAAAATGGTTATCAATGCACTGAATTCCGGTGCACAGGTCTACATGGCGGATTTCGAGGACTCCACGGCGCCGACCTGGGCAAATGTTATTGAAGGTCAAATCAACCTGTATGACGCGATCCGCCGGCAAGTAGATTTCACTACCGCCGAAGGAAAGCGCTATGCGCTCAATGACAGGACTGCCGTACTGATGGTTCGTCCACGCGGCCTGCACCTGCCGGAACGGCACCTCAGGCTGGCGGGCCGTGCTGTGCATGGCGCGTTGGTTGATTTTGGTCTGTTCCTGTTTCACAACCACGCGGAGCAGTTAAAACGGGGAAGCCACACCTGTTTCTATCTGCCCAAGCTTCAACACCACACCGAGGCAGCCTGGTGGGAAAAAGTAATCGCCTGGTCCGAGCATCAATTGGGTCTTGAGCATGGGACAGTGCGTGTCACGATTCTGATTGAGACGCTACCCGCGGTGTTCCAGATGCACGAAATCCTGAACGCCCTGCGGGACCGGATCCTGGGTCTCAATTGCGGTCGCTGGGACTACATTTTCAGCTACATCAAGACATTCCGTAATCACCCGGACCGGGTGCTTCCCGACCGGGACCTGGTCGGCATGACCGTGCCTTTCCTGGGTAGTTATTCAAAACTGTTGATCCAGACTTGCCATCGCCGTGGCGCGTTCGCAATGGGCGGTATGGCGGCGCAAATCCCGATCAGTGGCGATGACGAAGCCAATGCTGCCGCCATGGAAAAAGTCCGCGCAGACAAGCAGCGCGAGGCCAGCAACGGCCATGATGGCACCTGGGTTGCACATCCGGGTCTGGAACCGCTCGCACGGCACGAGTTTGACCGGGTTTTGCAGGGCCCCAACCAGCTCGACCGGATGCTGGATGATTTTTCGGTCAGTGCCGAAACATTGATCGAGCCCAGTGAAGGCACCATCACCGAAGCCGGTGTCCGCAAAAACATCCGTGTGGCCATCCAGTACCTGGCAGCGTGGATGTCGGGCAACGGCTGTGTGCCGATAGACCACCTGATGGAAGACGCGGCCACGGCCGAGATAGGCAGAACTCAACTCTGGCAATGGGCCAGGCACGCCGCACCTCTGGATGATGGAAGACAGGTCACGCGGGACTGGCTGGAAGGGCTGTTTATTGAAGAACAGGAACTGTTGCTGGCATCAAGTGCAGACAACCAGGCCCGGTCTACCCGAAAAGCAACGTCTCTGCTACAGCAAATGACATGTAATGAGGAACTGGTGGAGTTCCTGACTCTTCCGGCCTATGAACAACTTCACAACTGAAACACTCACCAGGCAATCAGGATAAAAGGAGAACGCAATGAACGAACACGCCGATTTAAGTACTGACTGGGAAGCCAACCCGCGCTGGAATGGTATACGCAGGGAGTATGGCCCGGAAGACGTAGAGCGGTTGCGCGGGACCGTGAGGGTGGAGTATTCACTGGCAAAGCACGGTGCGGAAAAACTCTGGCGTCTGATGCAGGAACAGCCCTACGTCAATGCGCTTGGGGCGCTGACGGGTAACCAGGCCATGCAACAGGTAAAAGCAGGGCTGAAATCCATTTACCTGTCCGGTTGGCAGGTCGCGGCAGACGCCAATCTCGCCGGCCAGATGTACCCTGACCAGTCACTTTACCCCGCTGATTCGGTTCCAGCCGTCGTTCGCAGGATCAACAATGCCCTGTTACGTGCCGACCAGCTCAATCACGCCGACGGTGATGATTCCGTGGACTGGATGGCACCGATTGTGGCCGATGCAGAAGCCGGTTTTGGTGGTGTGCTCAATGCCCATGAACTGATGAAGGCCATGATTGATGCCGGTGCGGCAGGCGTACACTTCGAAGACCAGCTGGCCTCGGCCAAGAAATGCGGCCACATGGGTGGCAAGGTGCTGGTACCGTCTTCAGAAGCCGTCGCCAAGCTGACCGCCGCCCGGCTCGCGGCCGACATCATGGGCACCCCGACCATCCTGCTGGCACGTACCGACGCCATGGCTGCCGGCCTGCTGACCTCGGATATCGATGAATATGACCATGAATTCGTAACCGGTGAGCGCACCGTGGAAGGCTTCTATGTCACCAGGCCCGGTATCGAGCAGGCCATTTCGCGGGGTCTGGCCTATGCTCCCTATGCGGACCTGCTTTGGTGTGAAACCGGCAAGCCGGATTTGGAGCAGGCGAAGAAATTTGCCGAAGCTATCCATGATAAATTCCCGGGCAAACTGCTGTCGTACAACTGCTCTCCATCGTTCAACTGGAAACAGAACCTTGATGACGCGACCATCGCCAGGTTCCAGAATGAGCTCGGCGCCATGGGTTACAGGTACCAGTTCATCACGCTGGCAGGTTTCCACGTGCTGAACCACGGCATGTACACGCTGGCACGCGGGTACCGGCAGAGCCAGATGAGCGCATATGTGAAACTCCAGGAAGCGGAGTTCGCATCAGAAGCCGACGGCTACACGGCCACCAAGCACCAGCACGAGGTCGGCACCGGTTATTTCGACGCCATCACCCAGGCCATTAGCCACGGGACATCATCCCTGTCCGCACTGTCCGGTTCAACCGAAGAGGAGCAATTCAAAAAAGCCATGTAGGGTGGACATTCATGTCCACCATTAAACAAGAAGTCGCGTAGGGTGAACATTTATGTCCACCATTAACAAAAGCGTCACGTAGGGTGGACATTTATGTCCACCGGTTAACCGCTTGACGCCACCGCGCTGTGGACATAAATGTCCACCCTACGACTCACCAAACCCATATTTATTATCAATGCACGGCACTTCAGATTCCGCCCAGTTTTCTGGATAAATACCGGCCGCCTGGTAGTGATGAAAACTGCTGAATGGCCATGCCGACACTTTCTTGCAATACTCGTGCTTGACCGGATTGTAATGCAGGTAATCCAGATGATTGGCAAAGTCTTTTTCATCCCGGATTTTGTGTTCCCAGAAGCGGCGCTGCCAAATTGAAGATTCTCTGCGTTGTTTTTTTGCACTTGATAATTTACCTTTGGCAAAATCCTGGTTTGAACAATCCCGGATGACAAACTGCTTGATCAATTTCCAGCGCAGCGAAAAATCTGCATCGTCTTCCGGAAGCGTCCAGACGCAATGCAGGTGATCTGGTAGTAACACCCATGCGTCGATACAAAAAGCATGGCGTATTCGTGTCTTTTGAATCGCTTGTCTCAATGCTTCGCGGAAAACGTCTTTGCAAAATATGGCTTGCCTTTCCCAAGCGACCACGGTGAAGAACCAGGTAGCCCCGGGTGTTTGGTCGCGGCGATAGTTCGGCATGAGGTCAGGTTGAGCCAGGTTCGCATTTCAGGAAATGGCAAAGAGCCCCGAAGCACTGTAGGTAAGTTGAGTCTTTTTGCGTAGGTTGGACATTCACGTCCACCGGTCATCAATCATGACAAGTACGTATGTCCGCCGTTCAAAATATGTCGGTGGACATGAATGTCCACCCTACGCTGGAATCCTCTTCGATTATGCCGCGCTGGTGATATTATCGCCAAGCTCTTTTAGATTTTTGGGATCGTAAACAATCGGCACCCGGGTCGCGAAGCTGTTCAGTCGCTCTGAATAATAAAAATTCCTCGCTTTGCGCAAACGCAGGACGGACTCATGAACAACCACCGGTGATTTTGTCACCTTATCATTTTTGCGCACGTGGATTTCACGTGGCTCCGTGGCGGCGCCGTCGCCGTGGTAGTGGATAACATAATCGTCCTCTTCCAGGTTGTATGCCCTGAACTGGTTCAGCCTCTGCGTGAATGTCACAGCCGGTGACTGGATGACCTGATCGAGCCGTTTGACCATGTAATCGAGCGTAATGTTTCCAAGCTTGCCGTCGAGGTAACTCCCGCCGATATCGGCATGCACGCCTGCGAACCAGACCTCCTCAACGTTGCTGCGTTGGTTGGTGAGTGTCGGTATAAACGGTTCACGGCTCTCGTCGATCGCCACCAGGTGCACGGCGTTTTCTATATTTCGTGCCAGGGTCAGATCCCGGAACAGGTTGATCTTCTGGAAATTGAGCGGCCCCAGATCGATCGGGATACCGAAGGCGCCGACGGTGTCGAAAACACCGAGGAAGCTGACCGGGAGGCTTTCTTCACTTTCCTCCCTGGCCTTGTATTTTGTGAATAGCAATTCTTCCTTCCTGGTAATCTTGTTCTTCACCTTGCGGTAGTACAGCGTAACTTCCTTTGGCAGGCCGTATTCATGGAGCTTGCTGGCCAGCAGGCGCGCACTCGCCGCACCCCTGCTGAACCCGAATATGCAGATGCGGTCGCCCGGCTGATAGTGCTTGCAGATGTTCGCATAAGCATGATCCCGTATGCTCTTTTCCCCCGCCCCGAACGCGCCCTTAAAGTAGCCCATGCTCTGGATATTTTCTTCATCATTGCCGACACCGCGAAAATAAAGCCCGAGATGTTTCGATGTCTGGCGTATAAACGGGATACTTTCCGCTTCTACCCGGCCTGAGAGCGAGGAAAAAAGTTTGTAGATATTGGTGACCGCACCGTCGTTGTCACGACCGTTTTCATCATTCCAGGTGCCGTCCATGAAGACCAGCAGATTGCGCGGCGTTCCCGGGCCGTTTAGACCGACAGTATAGGTTTCCTTATGAACCGTCATGTCATCATGTCCTTCTCATTCAACGGTAAACCGGTTGAACTGGTTGGTTCTAATGGTGTTCTTGAGCACGCCCGACGTGAGGTTGTAATACTGGAACACGGCATCGTAGCGGTTGGTGCCGACAAATTTAGCGAAAAATAGCACCAGTTCATCGTTACCGTCATTGTCGATGTCATAGATGCCGGACATAAATGGCAGAAAATAGCGGCCCGCTTGTGGCCGTGGCCGGAAGGTTCTGACGATTGTGCCGTTATTCCTGTTGAGCACCCAGATGTTGACCATTGTCTTGTCTTCACCCGCGGCCGGATTGCCTTTGGCCGCCTGCGTGCCGAGGGCTACGACGACATATCGCTGGCCTCCCGACATATTGACGCTGATACCCAGGCATTCAGAGTTGAATACAAAAAAAGGTGAGACAGTACTGGTGACTGTGAAGAATTCACCAAACTGATAGCCCGGGAAGCCGGGGATCACGGTCGCAATTCCCCTGCTTTTCAATATAAGGACCCGTCTCCAAACGACTTTGCCTGTGGGATCCTTTGCAACCAGGATAAGCTGATGTCGCAGCTTTCGCAGACCGTCTTCCATCTCAGTAAGTACGGTCGTGTTCATGGTCGCCACGAAGATTCGCAAGCCGCCGGACTCGGCAATATGTGCGGGCACCGGCGGCGTGTTGGGTGTGCCACATAAAGCACCAAAAAATCCCCCAAAACCAAGGAACTGTGCTTGTGCTGCTGGCGTCACCGCGAACCCGATCACGACACATAATATTGCCCAGTAAACGACCTTTCGACATGCAGTCAGTACCGTTTCCATTTTCTTCTCCCTCAAAGTTTTAAAGGTGTATATGACCTGTCAAATGTGCCTGTACCCGACAATCCCGGTTCAAACCCAGTGCCTTGCGCACTGGCTCCCAGCGATGGGTCGATCAAGCTCTGGCAAGGTGTGTTCACATTGCAGTCAGATAAATACTCAAGCACATACTACAGCTAACCCTTTAATTACACAAGAATATTTCTAAAACTGCGTGATTATCCATAACACCAATACCGCTAAAAAGCGGTCCCGGTCGACGCTGGGGAGTACGGTATTGCAGTGCAGAAAAGCCGGGGTAATCAGTGCCATGCGATTGCCGGGCACCGGTATGTTGTTCATGTTGCATGAAATCGGCCATGCCCTGGTCCACCTGCCAGAATTACCCAAAACCACCCTCATACGCTTGATGATACGACAACAAATCATTTTACGGTCCGCCTTGGTGAAATGTCCGGGTTAGGGGCCGGGATCAAGGCGTTTTATTTTATCGCTATCTACCGGTAGTCCTCTGAATTAAGTTGAGCATCTGTCTTCCAATGAGGTTTTCGGGATGCATGGATATCATGCGCTCAACGATGGGCCTGGCATGTTCGAACATGCCCCGTTTCAGGTAATGGTCTGCCAGCCCGTACTGGAACTCCAGGCTGCCGGGCTCCAGCGCCAGCGCGGCTTTCAATTCACTCTCCGCCCGTCTCATATCTTGCAGTAGCTGATAAAGAAGCCCGAGGTTGTAGTGGATACGGGCCCTGTCGGGTAGCCCCATGGCGGCTTTTTCAAGAAATCCGACGGCTTCGCGGTACTTTTGCATTTCCACCAGCAGGAGACCGAGTGAATAGGTGACGTCATATAAGGCCGGCTGTTGTGCGACGACTTCCCGCAGAAGTTTTTCCGCCTCATCATTTTGCCCAAGCTGGTTGTAGACAAGAGACAGGTTGACCTTGGCCGGGTAGAACTGATCATCGATCCGGATAGCGGCCTCAAATTGCCTGATGGCGTCTTCCGGCCGGTCCAGCTCGGCATACAGGTTGGCCAGGTTAAAGCGGGCATGGGAAAAATCAGCCGCATAGGTCATGGCCTGTTCAAACTCGTGCAACACGGTTTGAAAAACCAATTGCTGGTCCGTGTTCAGGTATTCGGACATCTCTCCCGCCAGACGCCTGGCGGCCTCGATACGGACATTTCCGATCGGGTCATACAGCATCGGCGCCAGTTGTTTTGCCAGCTTTTCCTTATCGGGCAGGTCGATTGATTCCACCGCCGTGCGCCGGATGCGGGCTTCTTCATCCATCAAGGCAATTTCCATGGCTTGAATGGTTTCCTCGCCGGGATAGTTCACCAGCAGGGAAAGGGCCGTGGCGCGCACGATGACCGGGTAAAGCGGGTCTGCCGCCAGGCGGACCAGTTGTTTGCCGGCATCGGCATCCCCCCGGCGGCCACTGGCGATAATGTTGCCGTAATGGGGTGCACGACCAGGCCCGTACCACTCACGTATGGTTTGCTGCGACCATGTCGGCTCCTGATCAACGTGACAACGCAGGCAGGCATCCGGTGAGCCCAGCACCGCATCGAGGCTTGGATCGGGTATCCGGAAGCTGTGGTCGGGGCGATAGTCAACACCCATGTAAAACCGGCCCGGCATATGGCACTGGACGCATTGCGCACCGCTTCCGACCGGGAACAGAATTTCGCCGTCTGCCGATTTTATCGGCTCACCCGGTCCACCTTCGGGTTTATGAAAGTGATGCTCAGAGGTATCGTACTGTGCTGCCCGGTGACACTGCAGGCAAAGATCGTTGCCCTGCTTGACCAGTTTGATGGAATGCACGTTATGGCAGTCGCCGCAACGCACTTCGTGACGGTACATCTTGCTCTGGGTAAACGAGCCATATACGTAGACCTCTTCAAGGATCTGGCCGTCGGCAAAGTAGAGGTCTTCGGTCAGCAGGCTGGGTAGAAATTTATCCAGCAGGTCCGTTTCGACATGCGTATAGTCGGCGATCGCGCCTCGGCGGGAATGGCAGGGCGCACACAACTCGACCTGTTCCCTCGAACTTATATCAGAGGTCTGCTTGAGCAGGTCAAAATTTACGGCCTGCGAACGGGCCATTTCCGGCATCTGCGCCCATTCAACATGCTTCGAACCAGGGCCGTGACAGGCCTCGCAACCCACGTCGATATCCGACCATGTCGTGCTGTAGCTGTCCGTTTCGGGGTCGTAGTTCTTTTTCAGGTTGGTGGAGTGGCACTGGGCGCACATGCCATTCCAGTTCTGGGCGGCATTGGTCCAGTACAGCCAGTCATCGGGGTCAACCGGTCCCTCGGGCGGTACACGGAACCACCTGTTGTCCCTGGAATCCCAAGCGATATGCAGGGTCTGCAGCCGGCCACCGGGAAACGGGACCAGGTACTGTTGCAGCGGGTACCAGCCAAAGGTATGCGTGATCTCGAAATCGCCCATCTCGCCGCCCGGTCCATTGGTATGCACAAAATACCTGCCGTCCTCGGTGTAAAAGCGTGAAGTGATCCCGTGCAGTGTGAACCGCGCATCATTAAAATCTCCCAGCACGGTGGTGTCGTTGGCTACATTCATGGCCAGGTCGTGGTGGGAGCCTTCCCAACTGTCAAACTCACTGTTGTGGCAGTCGCGGCATTCAGTGCTGCCGACAAAGGCCGGTTCAGGACTGGAAATAACACCACCGCCCTTGTTTTTTTCAAATGAAAAATAATAAACCGGCAAGGATACGACAATGAAAATGGCTGCAATAAGCCCGCTCCACTCCCATGCCGTCGTTTTATTGATTGGCCTGTTCACGTCTTGTTCGCGTAAGTAACCTGGTTTGCTGCAAATTCAGATCGCTTCCGGAGCTTACTGGTATCCACACTGAGCACATTATTCCTGATCTCGACCGGGTATAAATCCAGTGCATGTGGCGCCGGCGGCTTGATGACCTCACCGGTGATATCGAACTCTGAAGTATGACAGGGGCAGATGAACCGGTTCTTGCCGGATACCCACGGCACGGTGCAACCCAGGTGGGTGCAACTGCGTGACAGGGCCAGGAAACCGCCATCGTCGAGCCTGGCCAGGTAGAATTTCCCACGAACAAAAGCGCTCACTGTGCCGGGTTCAAAATTGTCCGCGGGTCCGGCGATGATGATGGCATCTTCTTCGACTGCTGTTGTTCCGGGCTTTCGGGGTCTGAAAAACGCGGTGGCCACGGCAACGATTTCAGCAAAGGTCACCGCACCCAGTACAAACCACAGCCTGTTGAGAAAAGAACGGCGGGTATAGGTTTCTTTTTCCATATGGTGCTCTGTCAGCCTTATAACTTAGGGTCAGTGGTCATCAGAATGTTCAGCACAAGGCACATTCGCGCAGGCATGGTGGTTCCATGCCAAGCGAGTGTAACGCTGTGATGGGCATTCTGGTGACCACCCGCAGGGCGAGCCCACAAGCTATCATCTGCTGCGTTAGCCGTTCTCGACATAGAACCACCATGGCTTCGAACTGCTGCCTTGCAGCTAACAGCTTGTGAACTCGCTGATCCTAAGTTATAAGGCTGACAGAGCACTAGCCAGCCCACATCAGTTGCATGCCCGTTCCGCGGAACCAGATCCCGATGAACGTCAAAACCACAAAGCTTGTCGCCAGCAAGGTAAACAGCGCTTGTATTGCTTCGTTATTGTTTGCCTTGAACCCTTTCTTAATCAGCAAATAAAAGCCTGTGCAGATGGCCAGAATGACCGCAAAAGGCAGCAGTCCAGTGCTGATCATACCGGGTGGACCTACGGCCATTTTTCTGAAAACAAACTCGTCGAGCAGTACAGCGGCCACGGTTGTTGCAGACGCAAAAAATACGGCCATGACGGCCATGATCCGGCCCTTTTTGGAACAGAACCAGACCCCGGTTGTTTCAGCTTCATAATTTATGTACGGGATGGACACAAGACCGAACAGCAGCAACACGGGTATGACCAGCAATGCAAACACAGGATGAAAATGCATCAGCATTTCCTGGATACCCATGAAGTACCAGGGTGCCTTGGTCGGGTTGGGGCTCAGGCCCGGATTGGCCTGTTCGGCCAGTGGTGCATTGAACAACATGGCTATCGCCAGAATGGTGGCGAGTACAACCAGGGCCATCGTCACCTCGCGTATGATCAGGTGGGGCATCGCCTCTACCATGGCGCCACGGGTGGTGGGCTCTTCTTCCGGCGGGCTTGGGATCACCAAGCCATTAGCCTTGCGTATCCGCCAAAAATGGAAGGGCAGGCCAAGCAGCATTAAACCAGGCAGGACCGCGGTGTGAATGGCATAAAAATTCATCAGGGCCCTGGAACCGGGCTCTGGCCCCCCGAGTATCCATTCTTTTAACCCTGCTCCGACCACGGGAATGTAATCGAGCATGGCTGTGCTGATGGTAATCGCCCAAAAGGCGATCTGATCCCATGGCAGCAGGTAACCGGTAAAGTTGGAAAAAATGACAACGGCAAACAGCGTCAGGCCGATGATCCAGTTGAACTGTCTGGGTGCGACGAAAGCGCCCGTGTAATAAACCCTCAGTAAGTGTAAGAACACGACAAACACCAGCCCATTGGCGCTCCACCGGTGCATATTGCGGATCAATTGCCCGAACGGGACCTGGTTGTTCAAATACAGGATGGAATCGTAAGCCCGGTCCGAAAAAGGTTCATAAACGAATTTCAACATCAGGCCCGTGCCAAACAGCAACACCACCAGCACAACGGCTGCACCACCCAGACCCCAGGTCAGCGACAGACCCAGGGTTCGTTCCGGAACCGTCCAGGGCCTGAAATGCAGCAGAAAGCTGCGGAAATAGTCCCGCTGTCCATCTTGGACATGACCCGGTTTGTGGTCACGCGGGAGCACGGAAAGCCGGATGCGTTGCAGGATATTCAAGGGGAGAAACGCTCGTATTGCGCGTCGTGGCCATACAACGCACAGCCGTACAACTCAATATAATCAACCCGGGTTGAGATGCCCTTCCCGGAGGCGTGAATGTATATCCTGTTCACGTAAGACGCTACCCCGTTGATATCGGCAATCGCCCGATAATCTTCGCCTTCCTGCTTTACCATGATGGTCCGGCCGAGATTCGCCACCATGTCCAGGGTGGCAGTGTTATCTATTTTATTAAGTTTTACAGTGAAACCATAGGCGAATTTTTTTTGCACCCAGGTCAGTTCCCTGGCTTGTCCCTGTTCAGCCAGTCGCACCCAGTAGGCCACGACCGGCTCCTTCGAAACAAGCATACCGTTGGCCCCAACCTGGGCGTCGTATTGAACGATGTTGGCGTTTTTGTTGCGTTCAATATGAAACAGGGCATCACGATGCGGTTCGTTGGCAGCAACGATGGCCGGCGTAACCATGATCACAATCAGTAACAATCCAATTGCCGCGCGCACTGTTTGCTCCGTAACCTAAGTGCTGTCGACCCATGCACTACACTAGCATGTGGGTCGGGAGACGCCCCTGCAAATTAAACTGAAGCAGCAGTCCCCGGAGATAGCATCTCAAACACCCATTGGCGGGTCAAGAGGACCGGCAGCGGTACCTGAGCCATGCTCTGTTTTTCACATTGTGGCTGCCCGATTTTTGACCGGTTTCAAAGGGTATACTTAGGTTGATGTACAAACATGCCTTATCATTCCTACCAATCAGCATATTGACTGCAGGCACGAGTTCGACTGGTGCAATTTGCGGGCTTCCAGAACATGGTTGATCCCCTGTTTGACGAATGGCGTGCCTACCAGAAGCTGTTGGAGCATGACTACATGTATCACGCTGCATTCTTCAGCCGCCTGGATCAGGAATTACAGCGGCGATTCCAGCACCCGCTGGCTATCCTCGATCTGGGGTGCGGTGACGTATCGCCAATACGGCCGGTGCTGGAAAACCAGGATATCGGTCTTTACTGCGGTGTAGATCAATCCGAAACGGCATTGTCGATCGCCAGCACCCTATTGGCCTCGCTGGATATTCCGGCCCGTCTGCACACCGGCGATTTGCTGGATACTCTGCGGACGATAGATGGCGGCTTCGATGTGATCGTGGCCAGCTTTTCCCTGCATCACCTCGAGACGGTGGAGACCAAGAAACAGGTGCTGGAGGAATGCTACCGTGTATTGAATCCATCGGGCCTGGTCGCGATTATCGATGTCTTTCAGACCGGGGATGAGACACGGGACCAATACCTGCATCGCTGGATCGAATTTGCCAGAGAGAGTTACCTCGCATTGGATGCCGCCGAAATGACCAGCCTGGAGGATCATGTGCTCTGCAATGACTTTCCGGAAACAATGTCTACCTACCGGACAATCGCTCGTGCTGCTGGATTCGACCGGTTCGAGGTCCTGATGCAGGACAGTGAAGAATTTAATCACCTGGTGACACTAATGCGGTAGCGCCAAGTGCTCTCAATTTTACTGCACTATATGCGGCTTAGCTGTTGTCGCGGTAACCAGGTTCCACGACGGGTTTGCAAACCACCTGCCACAACAAAATTCCCAACCCATTTTTTCCAGCATTGCATCAACGATCCGGCGATGTACCTGTTGGCCGCTAACCTCGTTGATCTGCCGGATAGCGGAAGGGCTGGTGATGTTGAGCTCCGTAAGATAGCCATCAATAAAATCGGCACCGGCGAGGAAAACCCCGTACTCGCGCAGAAAAGGCGCGATGGTCTCGATAATGTGTCTTTCCCTGGCGGTTAATTCCGTGGGTACGGATTTTGCGCCCTGGTGTATGTTGGCGAGATAGCTGCCGGCACGGGGGATACGGTTGACCAAGCCGATCGGTTCGCCGTTGACAAGATAAACCCGTTTGTCACCCTGCTTAACTGCTGGCAGGTATTTCTGTGCGAGCAGGAAGCGGGATTTGCCCAGCGGGTCAAGCAGTGCTCTTTTAATGGCGTGGCGGTAATCACCTCCCTCATCCCAATCCACCTTTGTAATACCGCGTCCCGAACAATCGTTGAGTGGCTTCAATACAACGCTCTGGTGTTCCCTGGTAAAACGCTCCAGCAGATCGGTGTTCATACTTATCAGGGTTGGCGGTGTAAATTCCGGCCAGCGCAAAGGCAACATCTTTTCGTTGAAGTCTCTGAGTGCCTTGACATCGTTGAATTGGGCGACACCCGGGTCGAGATGATCAAGAACCAGCGTCAGTTGGAGATATTCGGTATCAAAGGGCGGATCTTTGCGCACCAGTACCGCATCAAAGCGGTTCAGGTTTGACCAGGCCGGTTCCGCGCGTTCCAGCGGTTCAGCGCCGGTGACGGGAAATACCCGGCCCATAGGCTGGTCGTGCACCAGTGCCAGGCCTTCCTGTTGTATCCAGAAAACCTCGTGTCCCCGCTCGATGAGATCCTGCATCAGGAGCAGGGAAGTCTCTGTCTTAAGGTTCAGCGTTTCTGCCGGGTCCATAACAAACAGAAATTTTGCAGATGTCTTTATATCCATAATACTAAAAATACCGAATTAATAAATTAAAAAAAACTTTAAACAGAAAGGTTACTCAATGCTCCACTCGTCTGAACAACAGTGCTGCACCAGGAATGTCATCAGGGTGTCCATGTTTGCAAAGTCCGCTTTGCAAACGAGATTGCGGCTGACACGTTGCTGCGTAAGCAGCCCCGAGTGCACCAGCGTGGCAATATGGTGCGAAAGCGTTGATGCCGGTATATCGAGTCTGTCCCTGATTTCACCTACCGGTTTGCCTCTGTTACCCGCCTGGATCAGGTCACGATATATGGCCAGCCTTGTCGGATTTCCCAAAGCTTCGAGTTGTTTTGCCGCGAATTCAAGTTCCATGACTGGAGATTACACCATGTAGAAAAAGATATCAACGAATATTCCAGAATATTCGAAATAATGTATATTGTCGCAAATCTGAAGACTGGCGGGTATCGGTGTTGTTGAT
>Ga0255052_10000924_pt1 | contig 22851 bp, 23 predicted proteins | sample JV7_2_21_MG_FD_188632 | JGI IMG/M metagenome (GOLD analysis project Ga0255052, IMG submission 188632) | Seawater microbial communities from Jervis Inlet, British Columbia, Canada - JV7_2_21 | ecosystem: Environmental > Aquatic > Marine > Inlet | place: Canada: British Columbia | collected... | reverse complement strand
AGCTAGCCTAACGATCTCTCTTGCAATCCTGTGACTATTAAGAAAACTCTGTCCGAATTTCTTTTTGGGTCGCACTTTGTACCTCTTTAGAAGTGTACGAATCTCGTCTGACAGATGCCTCACCTGAGTCTTCGTTTATCGTCTTGGTGGACGGTCACGATAATCGCGTTCATTCTCTTCCCGTTTTGGTGGTCTTACAAACAGCCAGCGTTTAACATCCTCTTTCAGCTCGTCAATTATTCGAGCTGTGATGATCTTTTTGGGATTCTGCAGTTTTGTCCGGGATGCAATATCGTCAAAGCTCTTGAAGGGTTCTCGTTTCCGTTCCTCAAGAATAGCCCACATGAGTGTTTGTCCAATTCCTGGAAGAAGTTGTAATGAATGCATTCTGGTGGTTATTGGACTAGATTCGTTGAAGAATTGAACGTACTTGTGCTCATGTTTTGTTACTACTATTTCAATTACAAGAGCCAGCTCTGCCACACTCTCGGGAACAAGATCATCGTAGAATATTCTCCTCTTTACATGGTCTATCTTACTCTGAGTATTTCTAGTGATTGCTACTCGTTCCTGCGGATGCGACTTAACCCCTCTTTGAGGAATCATTTCAAGTAACGTAAAATGAGTTTCTCCAATACCCTGAGCTACAATATCGCCTCGAGGGCGAGAATCACGGAGGTATTCTTTTGGTGGAACAACTGACAGGATATATGCATGCGTCTCAAACATCCTGTTTTGCGGTCCTTCCATCCGTAAACACTCCTATCGCTATAAGGGTACATTAAGAAACAGTTGGACCTGATTAGATAAAAACTAATCGGACTCGGAACCGTTATGCGCCAATCAATATTAAGAGAAAACTATGACCTGTTTTTAATAATATGGTCCACAATCTCAATCATCTGTTCATCAGAAAGACTAGTTGACCGTGATGTAAGAATAGACTTGAGTTCCTCAATAGTTGTGGGAGCAATATTCACTATCTGTACTGCCTGGGTTCGGTTCAAATTATAGCTCTTGATTAACTTCTCAGTGACCTTAAGTGACACAGCTGGGGTCATTCTTGAAAATGTACCAGCGTGTTCAAGAGTAATAGATTGCTGAAAAGAAAGCTCTCCTTCCTTCCCCCTCTGGGTAAGTAGCTTCTTTACCTGTGGAATAGTTACTTCTTTTTCGCTGATAATCTCCTTAGGCATTTCTTCTATTCACCCTCTACTAGGTTGGAGATGCTGGCGTCTAATTATGAGTGTCTTTGTAGCCTTACCAAGTCCTACGTCGACAACTATCGCCCGTCCTCTCAAGCCTGTAACGACACCAGTTTTGCCTTGATATCTGCGATGTGGCATACCTTTGTGAAAGCCAGAATCAATGACAATGTCAACACGCTGACCTACTTCATAGTCAATCAATACTTTGCTCGGTGAGCTGAGTCCACGCTGTCGTACTCTCTTACTCATCAGGCTGCGTGTTCGGGCTCTGTAGCCATGACTCTTCTTGACCATGGAGTATCACTCACAATATTTTCATACTCGAAGTTTGAATATTCTAGAATCTACACCCGAGTTCCAGCAAGACCTCTTGGGTCACCACTTAAGGATTTCGCAACAGCTCTTGGAAACTTCGAGGGTTATGGTGAGTTTTCGTAGATTGCGGTCACATTTAGTTCCTTACATACGCAACCTGTATCAAGCATACTTGCGATTGAAGGAATTGTTCTTCCGTCATCTCCAGAGATTAGTTCTTTCACATAAGTTCCTCCCTGCACTTTGAAGAACGCCTCTATCGTTTTGTCTGAATGTCTCTTAAGGCGTATCTCATGGATTCGTTTCTTTCTAACTAGATCACTTCTGCGATGTGAAACGCGCATAGGTGTTCTCTGGTCAATTTCAGTGTCTGAGAATTCTTTCTCCACTCTTTGCAGATCCGTCTCGTTCACAACGTCTTCAGTTTCGATAACTGCTGTGTACTCTTTGATATTTGTGGAAGCGTCTTCCTTGAGCTTTTGAGAATGTTGTCGATTGGTGATATGAAGGTCTTGAACCTGGATTCGTTTCTTAGCTTTCTTGTTTATTGTCTTCGTCAGTGCTTTCAAGTTGGGGGTTCTTATCTGTGGTTCAGAAATCTCTACAACGAAAGGTCTGCCCTCTCCCAACATTAGCGCATCTACATCCTCCCTACCTGCTGCATGAAACTTGAATCTCGAACCTTTCGTCAACTTCTGGGCTATGACTCCAACATATTCTGAGATGGAATCAGGATATCTCCTTCCTGTTCCGTCGCATTCGTCGCAGCCCTTCCCCATACACTCTTTGCAGTCCCATTTACTCTGTGGAATCCCTCTCACAAGTTTACGATATCTGCCATAGATGAAAATTGGGTTAATCTGCAGCAAGACCTTATCGTTGACAATATCATACAGAAACACAAGGTGAGGTTTCTCAAAGTTCACTTCCTTCCCAAGAACATCATAAATTTGCTTACCAAGCTCACGACTATAATCCGACTTCAAGGCCTCAGCATGAAGGAGAGAATGATCCGCTCTTAACTCATCTTGCCTATCATCCAGTATGGGAGCTGTCAACGTTCCAACTAAGAATGTATCAAATTCTATCTCTTTGGTGAGTTCTGCTGCTTTCTGGGCTGTTCTGCCAACATTTTCGAATACTGATTGACCATCCACTGAGCAGAGATGGCATTGACTTTCCTCAATAAACTCGATTGAATTCTTTTCGGCAATTGCATGAGCTGGTGCAAACATTCCTTTTCCGGCCAACAGACTGATTGTGGTTTTTCCACGTTCCCCATTTCCTGATTTTAATTCTTCATCTGCAATCATTGACAGGATCAACTTCAACGATCGACCTCTATCTTCATTCGATGTGTTGGTACTGAGCCAGGCGAATTGACGACCAAGGCACCTATCGCAGAGTGGATGCTTCTCGAGCATACTTATGGTAGAGTCAAGTACTCTGCTCTCAGTAGGTATCGTCATGTATCGTTTCCTCTCTCAGTTCCTAATATTATCAGTTCATAAATCTAAAGGAAGGGATTGATGTATCTCACAGCCTTCAGACCAACCAATACCATACGTGGGTCAGAGAGGAGCTTTAGTATCACTCTTCTCTGCAGGTCCATATCCCCTTCTTTTCTCACGATATTCAGTAGTCCTAATTCATGTGCATCTTTGATAACTGAATCAAGACCTTTGTCAGTGAGTGACGAGAGTGCCTTTTGAGTCAGATACATGGTTTCGAGTTCTCTATGAAATTGAGACCTACATCGATTGTCATATTTGGAGAGTGACTTTCGTGATAAATCCCCCTTTTGAAAAGCCTCATTTACCGTTCTTCCAGCCTCAAGAGCTGTCAATCCACCAATAATCACGCCGCCTCCTGTGGTTGCCTTCACCATACCCGCTGCATCTCCAACCACTACTAACCCATCGGTCGAAATTCTTGGAATCGGCTTGCTAACTAGTACGATACCTCCCATGCCTCGTTCTATTACGGCATTCCTGAGCCTTTTATTGATGAGTGGGTGATTCCGCATCGCAGCATCAAGTCTGATCTTCGATTTGTTTTTTGATGCTAGTCCAACTCTTGCTCTTCCTTCTCCAAGTGGGATGATCCATGCAAAGAAACCGGGGGCAAGTCTTCTACCATAGAACATCTCTACCAAGTCCTCATCAACTTCAATTCCTTTCACTTCGTATTGATAGGCTGGATACTTGCTACCTTTTGATAGGGTTGATAATCCGCTCTCTTTTGTTAAGACTGAACGTGCACCCTCAGCTATGACGGTTATTGATACTTGGTAATTTTGATCCTTGGTTTGTATGGTCCGTAGTCCATCTTTTTGTTTACTAATCTCCGACACCTTGCAATTAGTGGTAATTTTGACTCCTTTACCTACAGCCTCTTGAGCTAGCCAGGAGTCAAATCCTCTTCTATCTATGACAAGGGCCTCACGTTGACCTCGCTCCACTAAAATGGAATGACCTGATGGAGCATAGATTCGAGCCCCTGAGACCGTGTTCTGAACAACCTCATCAGGCGGTTTGAGACCCAGAGATTTCAAACCTGAGGAGCTAAGGAGCCCTGCACAGTGGTCTGGTTTTCCAATTTCTGGATGTTCCTCTAGCACGAGTACACTATGACCATTCTCAGCTATCTTTGAGGCTGCAAGTAAACCTGCAGGACCACCTCCTACAATGATAGCATCTTGACTCAAGTAAACACCCAGATTATCTGTGCTTTGAGCACCTTTTTTAACTCTCTCCTAAGATGAACCAACGAGTTCAAGTCACAAGGAGGCTGTCATGTGAGACCCCGAACATTCACCTACAAACAGGTCATTGCCGTACGGACAGATCTTGAAATGAGCAGAGGAAAGATTGCAGTCCAAGTCGCGCATGGGTCTGTGTCTGCTACAGAACAGACCAGAGTCCACAAACAAGATGTTTGGAAAGCATGGTTACGTGAAGGACAGAAGAAGGTGGCAGTCAAGGTTACTTCTGAAGAAGAGCTTTTGGAGCTACGTCGTCAAGCTGTTAATCACAGCCTTCCTCATGCTCTAATCAGAGATGCTGGGATGACAGAACTACCTCCCGGAACTATTACAGTTCTCGGTATTGGTCCAGCAAAAACAGAGCTAATTGATGAGGTGACTGGTGACCTCAAGCTGCTCTGAGGAATTGAAATGAAAGACGCGCATCCTCTTGAAAAATCGTTGGGGATGGAGCTATATTCAACAGAGTCTTCGGGAATTGGAGGGAAACTGAAGACACGGTTTGAGGACTTTGTCGTTCAAGAGATTACGCCTGACAATCAGATTCTCAGCATAGAAGATTGGCCAACTTCCACGAGCTCTCCGCAGACTATTGATGGTGAGCGATCAAGATTCCTGACATTTACAATCCAAAAGATGGGCCTTGCGACAATGGACCTCTCTAATATTCTAGCTGCATCACTTAGGATTTCACGGAATTTTGTCACATATGCAGGTCTCAAGGATAAACGAGCAATCACAGTACAAACTATGAGTGTTCCCTCTAGTACTACAGAAACTCTTTCGTTTCTTGAACTCTCTCGAATTGCAATTCGCGACATTCGTTACACCCGTCACCCAATTCAGATTGGTGACCTGTGGGGAAACCGCTTTACGATTCTCCTGAAGGACATTACCACTGATCGTGATACTGCGTTAAAGGCTACAGAACAGCTCCTGAACACCCCTGTATTGAACTATTTTGGAGTTCAACGATTTGGTGTGACACGACCATATACTCACCTTGTAGGCAAAGCCCTAGTTCTCCGAGATTTCGAGAGCGCAGTTCGCATAATGTTATCCACTACTAGCGAATACGAGTCTGAAGAATTGACGGACATTCGAATGCAATTATCAGAAAATCTGATTCCAACACAGAAGATTATAGACTCTTTCCCGAGGGAGTTGAATTATGAGAAGGATATAATGATGCACCTGATGAAGCATCCGGGTGAATTCGAGAGAGCAATCAAGAAAACACCCCCCAAGTTGCTCACATTGCAGGTTCATGCCTTTCAGTCGTACATATTCAATCGACTAATTAGTGAACGTGCCAGGTTGAAACTGTCAATTGACAAACCACAGGTCGGCGATTTTCTCATTAAACTCAACGAAACGCACTCAGGAAGAGACTCTTGGCTCTTTGTTACTGATTCTACCCTTGAAGAGCGAGAAAGGCAAGTAGCATTGGGAGAGTATGGCCTTGCAGCTCCAATACCGGGATATTCGACCAGATTACCTCCGTCAATACAAACCGACCTTGTGAAACAGGCACTCAAGGATGAAAATGTTCAATTACGCGACTTCAGGAATACAAGCATAAAGGCATTAGATGCTCCCGGAGGATTACATCTCACAGCGATAATCATGACAGATCTAGAACCTTCACATTCAGATGATGGACTATTAGTAAAATTCAGTCTACGAAAGGGTTCATACGCAACGGTTGTGATGCGAGAGATTATGAAGACCCACCCGATAAATCGCGTCTAGTACCTTCTTCTTCCCAACTCTTCCATTCGCTGATCAAACTCATCAGGGGATTCATCTTCTTTCTCAGTCTTGATCCCGTCATCTTGATATTCAAAGAGGACCGATTCTCCCATCACCGCTGATACTATGAGACGCAATTCATCGGTAGTATAGGAGATTCTATCGCGATCCTCATCACGTAGCTTTACGACACTCTCTTTGGAACCATCAGGAAGGTACAAGCTATTCACTCCAATCTCGTTTGCAGGGTGTATGAATTCCCGAATAGTCCTTCGAAGCTTAGTCGGACCTTCAACTATTAGCGGCTCACCAAACTGCTCAGTCATTTCACTGACTAATTCCTCCTCACCAAGAATGAGCTCCTTACCTCTCTTTTTCACTACAAGAATAAGCCTATCACCAGCCTTGGCTGCTCTCTGAAGTGTGAGATCCACAAGACTCGGATACTCTTTTCCTTTCTCTAGCAGCCATTTACTGAATTCAATTTCAAAATGTGTAAGTTCTCCTCGATTAAGCCTTGCCTGACAATTTGTGCAAAGCATATCCGATTCCAGATCAAAGGTACAGACAGGTAGTCGCATCTATTTTTCCTCGCCAATCTCGAAGGCTCAGTTAGGACAGCGCTCCGGGCGAGGAATAGCTTAGAATCCGACTACTTGGACAATGCAATGTCAATCGTTGATACGTTCAAGTCACTACCTTTGTCCGTTTGGACGGTGGTAGTCCCGATTTCTATGCTCTTCACTGTGAGGTCGGTGATGAACCTGTGACGCGTAATCTCTGCAACATCTACAGCTCTACTGATTAGCCTGCCTCGAGCCTTTATGGCCACTTCCTCTGCTCCCTTGTTAAACAAGGTCACACAGGCTAGGACATAGGACATGACATTCTTGTTACCCACTAAGATGCAATCCAAATTGTCCCGTAGCTTTTCAGTGTCGGCTTTTTTGCTACTCGAATTTTCGCCAGTGTTTTCCTCCGTCAACCGAAGTCTCTCCGCCTACAACTGTTGCCAATTATAGACATGATTAAGTCCCAGTCTGATATAGATTTCGTTTCTCTTCTTAAGACAGAAATCATGACATTTACACTATTTTTGAATAATTACGCAATCGCAATTGACGTATTGCAAAACCTTTTCTTGGATTGGTATTGGCACCGCTCAGGGAAGTAATAATTATTGACAAATCTAACATTTCTTGGATCCTGTAGAGAAATTGGACGTTCTGGATTCTTTGTAGAACAGAACGATGAGAGCATTCTAGTGGACTATGGTGTGAAATTTACTACTCCTCCTTCATTTCCAGATATGGTCCCGACTGATAATCTGCAAGGAATAGGGTTGACTCACGCTCACCTCGATCATTCAGGTGGTATCCCAAGAGTATTGGCTGAGAGTGATGCCTCATTATTCTGCACTCCTGCCACTCGTGATTTGTGTTCATTGTTACTCCGTGACATGTACAAGATTTCTAGGGGCCCTTTGCCTTATTCTCGTAAGGATATTGCACTGGTCAAACGACAAAGCCAAGCAACTGCCTACGAGCAAACAATTCCTATGGGTCACCATTTCGAGATGACGTTGTTCAATGCAGGTCACATTCCTGGTAGTTCAATGATTTCAGTCAGGGTCAACGGAAAACGAATTCTATTCACTGGGGATTTCAATGCGAGTGAGTCTCAATTAAATCTTGGTGCAAGAAAGAATTTACCGAAGCATGATGTCGTTGTCACTGAGAGCACCTATGCTCGTCGAATCAATCCAAAACGAGAAGACATTGAGATTGCCCTCGTTGACACAGTGATAGAGACACTAGAACGGGGCGGAACCGTTCTGATTCCAGCATTTGCTGTGGGCCGAAGTCAGGAGATCATGTGCATTCTTGAAGGTCATGAACTTCCGCGCAAGTATCCAATGTACATTGATGGGATGGCCCGCGGTGTCGATGAGATTCTTGTGAAACATCCAGAGTATCTTCAGAGCCCCCAAGCATTTCAGCGAGCTGTAAAGCGAACCCATATCATCCGTGATAATCGAGATCGTACAAAAGCAGTGCAGAAAGGAGGAGTCATCATCTCTCCAGCAGGGATGTTGAAGGGAGGTGCATCACATATCTACTTCAAAATGCTTCATGATGACCCGATGAACTCTATTGTTCTTGTTAGCTACCAAATTCCCGGTACTCCTGGTGCGGAAATGCTAGCTACGGGTAAGGTAACAGTAAGCGGTCGGCTCTATGAGGTGACTGCAGATATTCGCCAACATCATCTCTCTTCTCATTCAGACTCCAAGGGTATGATGGATATGCTCACCAATATTCCAGGAGATCCTGAATTCTATATAATCCATGGTGAATCAGAGTCGTGCGACGCATTAGCTGAAAAACTGGAAAAACGGAAACGTGTGGCACATGTTCCAGAGATCAACGAAAAAGTTGAAATTTAATCCTCTGACTCTACAGTTCGTGCCTCAACTATCTGGCATTTGATTTGCTGAATAATCTCTTCAGCTTTCTGAGGCTCAACAACAATTGTGTACAGGTACTTCTTCGTGCGGAGTTTCAGCTTGACCTGTCCACTAGCCCTCTTGACTCTGCACTCTTCTGCTTCCTCCGACATCTCGAGGAACTTTTCGACATCATAGATCTGTTTTGGCATTGTTAAGCACCGTTCTGTTGTTGTGTGTTGGTGGTGGGCCGGAGGAGATTCGAAACAGAATCGAACCGGTAGCTCCACCTGCTGATGGCACGGCTGATGTTTGTGTTATAACTCTAACGCTGTGAATATCAGATAGATATCTCATCAGTCAGTTATAGCGGACTGGGGGCTACCTAGTCAGTGAGATTGAACGTCATTTTTATAACCAATCAGCGATTCAAACCAGAACGCATGGGCCGGTGGTCTAGCCCGGTTATGAGTAGGTCAAACTCCTTGGCCTTTTAATTAACGTCGCCGTCACATGGCGAATACCACGAGTCCAAATCTCGTCCGGCCCACCAATTCTATCATTTCTCTTCAGACTAGTTTTCCTCATTGTTAGCTGATTTCAGGTCATCCCATTTGAGATTCAAAGTATCCATAGCCCAATGAACATGACGATGGTGGTCTACACACAACGAAACCCACTCTTCTGGGTCTAGTGAACGAAAATACTTCTCTCGGAGTAAACGAGTAGACCTGTCAAATAGGAGGAGAATCCTGTCGATTTCCTATAATTGATTGAGTGATGCAGTATGAAGTATGGCATATACCCATATTGTTTCCTTTATGGGAATGGAAGCAAGGGAATAGACTTTCATGTAGACCTTGCATTAGCAGCAGAAGATGCAGGGTGGGACGGGTTCTTCATCTGGGACCATATATGGGCATGCTGGGATGGAACAATGGGAGTTGTAGATCCCTGGATTGTGATGGCTGCTGTGGCTGCCAAGACGGAGGACATTAAGATAGGACCAATGGTTACTCCGATTCCGCGAAGACGACCTTCCAAGCTTGCACGGGAAACTGTTTCGTTAGACCATCTCTCAAACGGTCGATTAATCATGGGGGGTAGGTCTTGGAGGTACAAAGGAATTAGATCACTTTGGCGAAACCTCTGATCTAAAAGTTCGAGCAAAGATGTTAGACGAAGGGCTCGAAGTCCTTACAGGTCTCTGGAGTGGTGAACCATTCTCTTTTGAGGGAGAGTGCTATCAGCAGAAGGAAGTGACATTTCTCCCAAAACCGATCCAGAAGAAGATACCAATCTGGGTTGCAGGCACCTGGCCAAAGAAAGCACCTTTCAAAAGAGCAGCACGATATGATGGAGTATTTCCTCTTGCCGGTGGGGAAGATGGGATTACCATTGAGGGAATAAGAGAGTCACTCTCAATCATAGAGAAGGAACGAGGTAATCTCCTGAACTATGATATTGTGGTTTCAGGTAATACTTCAGGCAATGACAGGAAAGCAGACTCTGAGAAGCTTCAACTATGCTCTGATGCAGGAATGACTTGGTGGCTAGAGTATCTCATAGATTGGGGAAAGACTCCAAAAGATATGATGAAACGAGTCAAGCAGGGACCATCTGAACTCTAGCGATTGTGCATGTCCCTTTGATCCTTTCTTTGCGATAATCTTAGCTTCCACCAACCACATTCCTGAGTTTTTGATACTCTCGACCATGACTTTTGTGTACATACTCATTACATATTTACAACATGATATTGGAATACACAGATGTGAATAGAACTAAAACAACCTTCGCCGTGTGACGGCGACGTCATAACCGGGCTAGACCACCGGCCCTAATCGGCCATGGGATCTAGAATTACTTCTTAGCACGCCTCTTTGGTCTGAGGTCCTTGGTTTTGCATTTTCTGCATTTTTTCGCCTTAAGTGGATTAGTTGCTCCACAGTATCGGCATACGGACTTGTACAGTAGGTAATGCTGTGCTAGCCTACGTTTTTCGATGTCAGCTACTGGCATCTTTTGAACCTCTTTTCAATGAAGGCGAACTGATAGTTTCTAGTTAGCCCGCTCGGCTTTCCAGTCGGGTTGTGTTTTAAAAGCTTGTGCTCTTTCCACAAAAGATTCAATCGAACCTTCATAGCGCTTCCTTCAGGAGTCTCGCAACATCGCTGGGTTTGTCAGCAACTGCAACTCCCGCATCATTTAATGCCTTTATCTTCGCAGCAGCGGTCCCTGAACTTCCACTGATGATAGCACCTGCATGTCCCATGCGTTTTCCCGGAGGGGCAGTTCTACCTGCGATAAATCCAACAACTGGAAGGTCATAATTCTTCTTGATATAGGCTGCAGCTCTTTCTTCTGCATCACCACCAATTTCACCAACTAAGACCAGCGCCTTGGTGTCTGTGTCTTTTTTGAACAGCTTTACTGCTTCAATTGTGGTGAGTCCGACGCATGGATCGCCTCCTAGACCAAGCGCAGCAGATATTCCAATACCTGCGTTTGTCATTCCAGCCGCAATCTCGTAAGTCAGTGTTCCACTTCGAGACATGAGCCCAACGTCACCATCTGAGAAGACATGACCTGGCATGATTCCGACCTTCTGTTTTGCACCAGGTATGATAATTCCAGGAGTATTTGGTCCAATCACAGTGATTCCTTTCGCCTTTGCAGCATGGATTAGTCGAATTTCATCCTTTACTGGTACATGCTCTGTAACTACGACAACTGGATTGAGATCTTCAGCAATCGCCTCAAGAGCAGCATCTCCAGCAAATGGAGCTGGGACAAAGATGATTGAAGCGTTCGCTCCCGTTGCTTCTTTTGCCTCAATGACGCTATCAAAGACAGATACCCCATTGACTTCTTCTCCGGACTTGCCAGGCGTGACTCCCGCAACAATCTTAGTACCGTAATCGAGCATAGCTGCAGAATGAAATGTGCCCTGCCCGCCTGTTATCCCCTGTACTATGACCTTGGTGTCTTTGTTCACGAGAATTGCCATCTAAGCAACCTCCTTTACTAGCTCAACCACTTTCGAGGCGGCTTCTTCCATCGTCTGGAGAAATGGTATTCCTGCTTTTTCCAGAATTTCTTGCCCCTCTTCTTCATTAGTACCTACCATCCGAATAACCATGGGCGCAGTGATATCTCCATCATTTCTTGCTGCCAGAATTCCCCTTGCAACATCATCGCATCTCGTGATCCCAGCCATTATGTTGACTAAGATTGCTTTCACCTTTGGATACATTAACGCGATCTCAATACCCTTCTCAACTCTCTCAGCATCTGCTCCTCCTCCAAGATCGAGAAATGTGCTTGCATCTCCTCCAAAAAGTGAAACTGTATCTAAAGTCGCCATTGTTAGACCAGCGCCATTGCAGATACATGCGATATTTCCATCGAGTTCTACATAGGCCATATTATTTTCAGTTGCTAATCTTTCACGTTCATTCTGCTTTGCAGGTTCGCGTTTGAGCTTCTCAATGATGTCCTTGTGTCTATAGAGCGAGTTGTCGTCGATATTCAACCTAGCATCTGCAGCAAAGAATCTTCCATCCTTAGTAAGTATCAATGGATTGATTTCGGTAAGTTCAACATCGTACGCTTCGACGATTTTCCAAAGTTTGACGAAAAAGCTTCCAAGCTTGTTAATCTGCTTCCCCTTGAATCCCATGGAAATAGCCATCTGCCGGGCCTCGAATGGTTGAAATCCAAGACTTGGGTCAACATGCATTTTGATGATCTTCTCTGGACTCTCTTCTGCAAGTTCCTCAATTGACATTCCTCCAGCTGCACTGCCAATAACGACGTACTTGCGTTCATTTCTGTCAATTGTGATTCCTGCGTAAATCTCTTGTTCGATGTCCAGTTTTTCTTCAATCAGAACAGCCTCAACTGGAAGGTCGTTGATACGCATCTTCAGAATCTCTTCAGCAAACTTCTCTGCTTCAACAGGAGTATCAGCGAATTTTACACCGCCTGCCTTACCTCTCTTTCCTGCAAGTACCATTGCCTTGACAACAACGGGCTTTCCAACATCTTCAGCTCTTTCCTTTGCCTCTTTCGGAGTCTTAGCTAAGCCTCCAGGAGGAGTTGGCATCTTAAAGGCTCGGAAAATATCCTTTGCCTCGTGTTCAAATAATTTCATGGAATTCACCCTTGAGGTCTGAGCCGCCACACGGTTACTGACGTAAAAAACTCTTACGACATGGACTCTAAAAGCATTACGAGATTGTTATGGAGTTTCTTGCTCTCTTTTCTTGCACCATGCTTCGAAGTCATCAATTTTAGAAGAATTGAGTTGATGTATTCTAATTCCTCTAAGCAGTTCTCAATAATACCTGGTAGGTCCTCTTCACAGATGATTTCTTCGATAGTCTTAGCTGGAAGTCTTTCCAAGACGCGTTTCACAACATCCTTCTGCACAGTCGATCGCGCTAAGATTACACTCGTGAGAATAGTCTTGAGATTGCTCTTTTCATCCTTAATTGCTTGCATCACTTTTTTGGCATCTTTTACTGGTACACCAAGAACTACAACGCTCTTACCTAGGTCAGTACAATCCACACTTTCTTTATCACGAACTATCAGTTTATCCGTTTCAAGTTCACCATACACCTCGAGCCCGCGTAAGGCTTGAAGAATCACTCCTGCAGCATATGGTTTTGAATCTTCATTATCCAGAGCGTATCGCGCAAACTTCACAAGATGCTTGCAGAGTCGATGTTTTCTAATTCCTTGATATTTCCACGATTCACACGAACATGAAACACCATCCTTGGATCGTAAAGTCGCATAATGCCATATCTCTCGGCTTCCACTATGTACGAGACCCTCAATCTTATCGGGTCTCACTGATACGAGTTTAACACTGATATCTGGAATTTCCTTTGCTCTTGAATACGTGGACCTTGTGGAACGCATAGCTAGACGACTATCTACAGCCGCTTCGTTCTGAATATCCGTCTGACTCAAATCGGTCACACGGTTACTACTCCCCCAAAATGTACGGTCTATTATTGAGAATGGATCTTCCTCATCTTCAGTTTTTCCACATAGTTGTCTGAGGACTAAGTCTTGAATATTCTCAGTTTCATCCATTACACTATCTACTTCTCCCAGACTGGGTTGCAAATTGCCTTCCGAATCGATTTCGAAGTACTTCTCAATCACCCTGGTCTTCTCGGATTCATTATCAACAACAACAATACCGAATGCTTCGTTGTCTATTCCTCTCCTTCCTGCAGCCTCAAGGACGTCACTTAGCTGCCACTCAGATAGCATAGTGACAGCGTCCTCTTGCGAGATCTCCTTTCCAAACTCCTGCATGAATACACCCATCAGGAATACAACAGAGGCTCGAAGACCACTTGCGATGGCAAAACGAGTTGGCATGATGATGACAGGAAGTAGTCCCTCTTCCCACGCGGAAGACATAATCCTTCTATGGGTCATTCCAACACCTTCATGAAAGAATGCAACGCCTCTAGACACAGTCTTTCCCAAGTTTTCTGTGGTTTTACACTGAGGATATTTTTCTCTAATTTCCTGGGACAGATATCTGAGGTCATCTCTATGCTCAGGAGAGAGTTTTAGATCAAGAACTGCTGAACCATTTTTTATTTCAATACCTGCTAATTCCAGAGCTAACTCTTCAGAAGTACTGGTGTTTGCACAAAGAATCATCACTTGACCTTGACGATAATGCACGAATTGAGTCAGATCTGCAATGGCATCTCTAGAATTTTCAACAGCTTTCACACTGAATATCACTTTCACGTCTGTTTTAGGGTCATGAACCAGCTCTGCATTCAGCCATTTATTGAGTTCATCAATATCTTCTAGAGGTGGACAAATTGCGACATATTGGATATCGGGTTTTCTCAAGAGCGTCACAAGAATGGTTTCAAGATTTGCCCCAATGCCCCGTTGACCAATCAAATCCAAGCGGTCTATCAGGACGTATACTACTCCATTGAAGAGGTCTGGATTGACTCGTGTTGCAATGTCAAAGGAAGTATAGGTTGTGACAATCACTCTACCCGACACAGCTTCTTTAGTGGCATCCCTTCGTCGAATAATCTGAGAGGCTTCAATACCAAGACGACTGCATTGGTGACTAATGGACTTGAACCTCTTTTCTGCTTGATATGGGTTCGGGCAAAGAACAACTGCCCGAGCTCTATGATCAGAGGTCACTCGATTCAGTAGTGCAATTTCACCAACAAGATACGCTTCGTTATAATCGTAAGTTACAAGGAGCTGACTTTTTCCTCTCATAATCCTCTGGTCAACTGCAAGGGACTGGAAATTACTAAGTGTAGCAAGTCCCTGCCTTCTGAGCAACTCCAACAAACGGAGGGCGACCTGTTGGAGTTCCAGTTTTCTTAGAGTGCTCAATAAAGCCCGCTCCGTAATTCAAATGTGCATAACGCAGTATGAGGACAAATCATGAAATCCTATTAGTTTTGTGTGTACTTGAATAATATACCATTAAACCAGTTTAAGAATACGCGACCCACAAGCCTTCTCTTATACTCCCAAAGCGTGTGTAACCGACTCGTCCATACCAATCTTACGTAGACACATATAAAGCCTCAAAAGCATCCGCCAAATTTCTATAACAACCAACAGTGAGAGGCTGCTATATCTCAGCGTTCTCAATTGAGGATTGAATGATTATGGCTTTCGTTGCTACCAGTGATTCATCTTTTAAAATCATTCTGAAGAAGGACTACAAAATAAAACCAGGTTCAACTTTCATATGTGGCTTTCATGGTCTAGGTGAAGTTGGCTTCTTGAGCACAGCTCATCTGACTAGGACCCTTAAGGCAGAACGAGTAGGTTTCATCAAGAGTGATATGCTTCCCCTTTTCGTTTCGATGGAGAATAAAAGACTCGTACTTCCGTTTGAACTCTACTCATATGAACCGAAGAAAATGATATTTCTTGTTCCACGTTTTCAACCGCATCAATCTGAACAGTGGGGTTTCATTGACCGCTTAGCTTGTTGGGTGGCTGAGAATAAATTCGCAGAAACATTGCTCCTTGGTGGACTAGATGCGAGTTTCAAGGAAGACGGTGAAGACATGCGAAGCGTTCCAACAACTGCATATGGAGATTTGCTTGAGAAGTGGTCCGTTCCTCTCCTCGAGGAAGGTCTCTTTGTTGCTGGTCCATTGGCTCTATTCTTGGCTGAACTGGAAATGCATGATGCTCCCGCTATTGGTCTACTCACCTATGCAACTAGAGGAAGACCTGATCCCCGATCAGCTGCTACAATGTTGGAGAAAATAAATGATGTCTATGGCGTTGGAGCCAATGTAGAGCAGCTACTTGAGGAGTCACGTGAAATCGAAAGACTCGAGAAGATGCGTAAGTCCATTGAATCCTCAGAACATTCAAATGACATGTTTGTCTAGCCTAGACGTCGGATAAACCAACCGATGTCTACAAGGTTCTTTCCAACGAGTTTCTCTCTACTTAGACGGTTCAATATTGATGCATCAATTGAGAGTGAAGCGACACCTAGACATTCACGGTCCTTATTCAAAACAAGTACCCTCTGACCTCTTTTCAGGTCTGGATTCAATTCTACAACAGATTCCTTGAGGATACTTCTACCGTAGGTGAATGCCTCAGCACTGTGTTTTGTTACAATAATGAAGGCGTTGGTTAATTCCTTCAATTCACCAATAATTTGGAGGCTCATTCTGAACCGGCCCTTGGCTATAGAGCCTAGTTCCTTTCCAATGAATTGAATGTCAAGCCTTTCACCCTCCTCCTCTGTCACCATGTACATCCATTCAGTTGGTATGAGGAAGAATGTCTTAGAACCACCTCGCGACAAAACGACAGGTACAAGGTCTCCCAATAGGCTCTTTGTTACTCCATCTCCGAACTCACCATCAATCTGCTCTATCACAGAAGTCCACTCAATAGGATCAACCAGTTCTAGAGTCATTCAACCTTCCCCTCCTTCTTCATCATCTTACAAATGAAGAATCCCTCAGTCCCATGTAAATGTGGGAGAAAGCGTCTTGAATGTTTTAACGATTCATTCAATTTAACACCGAAAGGTTCAGAATATCCCGGTATTCCAAAATCAATGGGTATCTCAACAACTTCTAACTCGGGATATCTATTCAGTATATCATCTACAATGTATTCGTTTTCTTCTGGAGCAATGGAGCAAGTTGTATATACGATTGTTCCACCATCTGAGAGAACATTGACTGCAGCATCTAACAGCTCATCTTCTCGTGTTGCACAATATCTGACGTCAGCCATTGTCTTGCTAGTCTTTCTAGTTGGGTCTAAGGGGATCAACCCTTCTCCTGAACAAGGTGCATCTAGAAGTATTCTATCAATTTCGAAACCGAGATAGTCAAGTTTTCTTGCGTCACCGCGAAGAATTAACGAGTTGGTCACGCCACATCGGATGATGTTACTCTTGAGACTGGCCATCCGTAATCTGTCTTGTTCAACCGCGATGACCATCCCAGTGTTCTGCATCATTTGTCCAATGTGAGTTGTCTTGCCCCCAGGTGCAGCAGCCAGATCAAGGACTGTTTCACCCGGTTGAGGGTCCAATACACTCGTTGCAGTCATCGATGGTACTCCCTGCACATAATAGAATCCAAGCATGTGTTCCATCAATGCTCCGGGAGATGAACCATCGAAATCTGCATAGAAACCCTCCTCTAGCCATGGAATCTCTTCAATAACTACCGATTTACTTCGGAGGCGGCTAAGAACTGTTTCATTTGTGGTCTTTAGAGTATTGATTCTGATTGACGAACTGATAGGTAGTTCACAGGCTTCGAGGAAATTCAGGGTCTCCTCCTCACCCCACAGTGCAAGGTAGCGTTCAATCATATATTGGAGATATTCGTGCTTCTTTGCCAATTCTTTGGCCCTGCTACGTATCTCCTTTGTTGACATTCTCAAAGTCTCCACGAATAGATTATGTTTACTCACCGATATCTTCGTTCCATAGAGTCGGATTTTCTTCGATAAATTTCTCCATGATCTCAATGCATTCAACATCGTTGAGAACCGCTATGTCAACACCTCGCTGACGTAAGTACTCCTCCGGTCCTTGGAAAGTTGTATTCTCTCCAACAACGACTTCTGGTATGCCATATAAGAGGACAGCTCCACTGCACATGTCACAAGGTGAGAGGGTCGAAAAAAGAACTGATTTTCTGTATTCCTTTGCTGTTAATCTTCCTGCGTTCTCCAAACAATCCATTTCCGCATGGAATATCGCACTACCTTTCTGTATTCTTCTATTGTGACCTCGTCCCACGATCTTTCCATCAATGACAAGGACAGATCCTATTGGTATTCCGCCCTCTGAGAGTCCTTTTTTGGCCTCATCGATTGCTGCTTTCATATACTGTGTTACATTTTCCATCTTTCTCACCAATTTAGTAATTATCAAGAGCTTTCTTGAGTGCAGATGTTTCAGGCGGAATCAGCTTTACCTCTGGTGTGAGTCGATCGGGTGTAGCCAAATCCTTGAAACCAGAACCTGTTATCGGTACGACTACACGGTCAGATTTGTCAATGGTGCCTTGGTCAATTAAGACTTTCAATCCTGCTAAGGCGGCAACACCACTGGGTTCAGCAAACACTCCTTCCAACTTCCCTAACATAACAAGAGACTCCTCAATCGTTCTATCTGATACTGCAATTACCTCGCCCTTAGCAAGTTTGAGATACTTCAGAGCAGCATCACCATCCCACGGGAAGGGGTCAGCGAGACCTCCTGCAACGGTCTCATTCGAATCCCAGGGGGTGATCTTTAGAGGCTCTTGGTCCTCTTTGAATGCTCTTACAATCGGTGCACATCCCTCTGGTTGAACAACAACAGGTCGAGGAAGATGGTCTATCAACCCCATCTGTTGAAACTCCCAAAGTCCCTTCATAGTACCTGCCATGAGCCCTCCGCTTCCTGTGGGAAAGAGAATCCAATCTGGTGGATTCCACCCAGTCTGCTCTGCAATCTCAAAACCTAAGGATTTTGTGCCTTCAAACTGGAAACAATTAAACGGTCCAAAGGATGGTGAAGGGGTCCACCCAAATTCTGCACAGGCTGCTAGAAGCAAAGTAGTAGTAGGATCTATACCATCTTGCACTTTCTTAACTCTGAATACTTTCGCTCCGAGTGTCCTCAGATGTATCAGTTTTCCTTTTGGAGCGTCTTCTGGGACAAAGACCACAGCTTGAAGCCCTGCTCTTGCCGCATACGTAGACATGGAAGCCGCTGCATTCCCTGAGGATGCTGCGGAAACAGTCTTCACACCATCTTCTAGTGCTTTACTGACTCCCACACAGATTGGTCTATCCTTGAAAGAACCTGATGGATTGACAGTTTCAATCTTGAAGGAGAGATTCTTCATCATCCATTCTTTACCCAGTCGTTTGCTCTCTATGAGGGGTGTTCCGCCTTCTCCCGCTGTCACTATGTTTTTTCTCTCATTGATTGGCATTAACTCGAAGTATTTCCAGAGTCCAGGAGACCTCTTTGATAGAATCTCTTTCGTGATGGATTCCTTAATGATTTCAAGATCAAACTCGAAATCAATTCTACCTCCACATCCATCGTTTGGAGGTACACTGGACATATCATAGGACTTGCCACACTTCGCACATTTGATGCTCATCATTTTCGACAAAGTGACACCAACCGTTCCCTTTAGGATTCGTCGCAGTTATTTGGCTTATGGCTTAACCATCTAAGGGAAACATCTAACAGTCTAATGACTAAGTCAGGAACAATTAACAGAAGTTGATCAGATGGGAGATACATACGAGGTTGAGGTCAAGATTTCAATTGATAGTTTTGAAGAAATAGAACATCGAATTCTGGGTGTTGGAGCAAAGAAGATCAACCAAGAAGTTCAGATTGATTCGTATTTTGAACATCCGTGTAGAACCTTTTCAGAAACTGATGAGGCTCTGAGGGTGAGATTAAGACGACCCTTTGACAATGCAGAACTTGAATCCCCAACCGATTTAGTGGAGCTCACATACAAGGGTCCGAAAATTGATAGTACGACAAAGACACGAATTGAGTCATCTGTTAAACTCAATGATGCCGAGGAAATCACATCCCTTCTTGAGAATCTCGGATTCAAGCTTGTAGCAACAATCACGAAGAAGCGTCAATTCTATCGCCTACCATCGATAACTATCAGTATTGACGATGTAGAGGATGTTGGATTATTTTTGGAACTTGAGAGTATTTCGAACTATGATGAGATCGTTAAAGCACGAGAAAACATCTTTGCGATGGTGAAAAAACTGGGTCTAGAACCAACTAAATCTATTCGTGAGTCTTACCTTGAACTCTTTCTGAGTCGTAGGTCTTCATCCTAACTCACTTCTTAGTTGGTTAACAAATGCTTCTAGCGTTTGATGCCGATACCCTGCTTCAATTCGTCCTCTATCCGTATACATTAACTTTTGAAGTTTCAGCAATTTTTCATTTGCGTGATTTAGGAATCCCTCAATCCCCACCCCGGTGCTTGCAGCTTGTGCCACAGCACGAAACACACCTATAGCCCCCATCGCATCGAGTTTGTCAACATCACTCAGTATCTTCCCTTCCAGTGAGTTTGGTTCAAAACCCTCACTGAATCTGTGAGTTCTTATTACGTCCACAACATGGTCTATCTCTGAATCTGTGAACTCGCTCTCACTGAGTACGCCTCTCCCCATCTCACCTGACAGAATAGAGTGGGAAACTGCTGTTTCTTCTTCCCGAGGTCGACCCACATCATGAAGAAGCGCAGCAGCTCCCAGCACTTTGAGATTCGCCTTCAGGTCCGTGCCTATCTTCATACACAATGAATACACCCTCATTGTGTGGTCCAAAGTGTGGGCTCCTCGACCAGTCTTTACAAGTTCCTGCCTTACGAATTGCTCGATTTTCTTTTCTAACGGTACCATGACATGAATCCCCTTGCAATCTATCTGGTTGTGTTTATCTTGTTCAGTGATGATTTTCGAGAATAACTACAACTTACCTCAAGATACTTTCGATAAACGAAATCGGGTTCAGCTGAAATACCCTTTAATTGTAAGAAAAGGACATTCGAGAGTAACTTGCGCCCCACGTATGATACAACCCATGCCAAATCACGAACTTTGTGAACAAGAGGAATAATGTATTGAGCGCCGATACAAAAACCCGCAAACGAATGGGTATAACCACAATCATTAGTTCCCTTATTATAGTGTCAAGTCTCGTGTGGGCTACATACAATTTCGGTATAATTCAATTTGGCGTTGTTAGGGATTATGAGCCGCATTATAATTACGACGATATCCCACAATGGCTTTACAACAATAATTTCACAGGTGGAACCACAGACTGGAATGATGTCGTAAACTATACAGACATCGATTTGGAGCAATCTCTTCCTAATGATACGTTAGACAATCTGAATGAACCTGTGTTCGTTGTAGCGCCTGGAAACCCGGGACAATTATGGCGTACGGGGTCGTATGATTCTTATGATGGTGATACGAACGTTTGGAGTAAGTCCGATTTAGGTGCATTAGGTCTCTCAACAGAGCAGTTGATAACTTATGGAGAGGCAACCAATACTATTTACTCGATATTCTTCTATGCAACAGCTGGAGCGACGGTGGGTGCTATTGAGCTCCCGGTTATTTTTCCGGACATCCGTTTTATAGAAGATTCCTTCCAGACTTACAACTTTTCAACAGGCGTACCCGTCATAGATGTTCCAAGTCGTATTGAGAGTTATACTTTAGAAACTGATGCATATGGAAGTTTACTCTTTACACCTTTCATTCTTGGTGCAACCGGCGAGGACGTCTTGGTCAGTTATGATATCTCCCATGAAAATCAGGATATTCCCAATGTCATCTCCAATGCACGTAATGGTCCATTTCCTTGGTATACTGATCCTTACATATCCAATTCATTCACACCAACTACACGTGTGATAAACAATTACACTCAATTCTCTCTGGTTGGCAATAACGTATATGAGAGGGCTATGGCTGTTCAAGTGTATTTTCAGAGCACTTTCAACTTGATAATTGACCAGGCTGCGTTATCAGACCGTCCATCAGGCCAGGAAACAACAGACTGGTTCCTCGAACGTGGTGGTGGTCTTCCCACGGATTTTGCCACAGCATATTGTGTGTTTATGCGAGGGTTAGGTATTCCTGCACGGATGGTGAAAGGGTACGCCTTGGGCGAACTAGACCCATTGAATGATCTGAGGTATATTCAGGTCCGACATATGCAGTTCTGGGCTGAAGTGTTCGTTCCTATGGCTGGCGGTGACGGTGAATGGATTCAGGTTATTCCAACTCCCTTACCAGATGAATTTGGCGGAGGCGAAATTCCAGGAAATACACCAATCCCAAATATTGAACTTCTAATTTGGCCCACGAGTGGTCAGCCCTGGGCACAGATCGGAGATCCCTTCAATCTAAGTACCTCTCTTACAGTGGAAGGAATTCCAGTAACCACACCAGAGGTCTTGACCATATATGATGAGCTTGACCACGTATATTTGGGAGTACATACCCTGGGGGATCAAATTAATTATACGTTCCCATCAGATGCCACAATTGACTACCACATCATTTCTGCGCAATGGCTGACTGCGACATTAAACGTGACGAACACAACGTCGGTCTTTGCAGTAGGAACTCCAAGTCCAATGAGTGAATCTGAAATTACTGGTGAGTTTGTCCTGAGTGAGACAAGAGACCTCAATGTGAGTCAGGGAGTTGACACTCATATAACGTACTGGGAGGATATGATTCATGTCTACGGGACTATGACTGTTGGAGGAGTCCCTGTCAATAGTTCAAATTATGACAACAAATGGATTCAGATAATGTGGGACAATACGGTAATGGGTGATGCTTTCATCAACGATTACGGATACTACGAGCTCGATATCTATGTTGATCCACTGGATCTCGTTGAAATGACAGTCGGTATGCACGAAGTATGGTCTTGGTATTCTGGGGACTGGGATGGTCCTATTCCTAGGTTAAATGAAGCACGATCTGCTGATAACTCGACAGTGACCGTCTGGGGTCGAGTTGGATTCACCTTGTACGTTTCGCCAACAGCCGCTTTCAGAGGAGCTGATGTTTACTACGATGGCATGATTCAGTTTCTCAATGGGTCCCTTTTACCCTCTGGCCAAAATGTAGGGGTCTTCTTTGGCGCTCAGGCAAACGCCTCAAGACCACTAAATGCCACTGGAGGATTTACTTGGATGTACACAATTCCACTTGGTCAGGCAGAGGGTACATACTGGGCGCGAGCAAATTGGAGCTCTCCAGGGCCATGG
>Ga0255052_10000923_pt1 | contig 22859 bp, 18 predicted proteins | sample JV7_2_21_MG_FD_188632 | JGI IMG/M metagenome (GOLD analysis project Ga0255052, IMG submission 188632) | Seawater microbial communities from Jervis Inlet, British Columbia, Canada - JV7_2_21 | ecosystem: Environmental > Aquatic > Marine > Inlet | place: Canada: British Columbia | collected... | reverse complement strand
ACACCTTCGCCCGCATCAGTCGTGATCCAGAGCATGTAAAACGCAACGTCTAGTTTGCGCAGCCGATCGAGCTGGCGTTGAAGATAATCGGTATTCCTCGCCTCCGCGTCGGTCAGCAGTATCACGGCTCGCCGGTTCTGGCTGGGATATCTCTCGATCAGGTTGAGCCCCTGCTCCAGCGCCCATCGGATATTGGTGCCGTAGGTCACATAGGGGTCCATGCCTTCCAGTTGCCGTTCGACGAACGAGAAATTCGAAGTAAACCCCGACATCAGATAAACCATCGAGTTGAAGTAGATCAGCCCCACCCGATCTTCCTCCCGCCTGGCAGACAGATAATGCAGCAAACTCTCCCTGGCGATTTCGTATCGCGCCAGCTCGGGAATCCTGCTCGCGTCCTCCACCTGTCCTACGTAAAGGCCTGCCTTTCGATCGTAGGTTACCGGAAATTCTTCACGGAGCAGATCGGTGTTTTCTCTCATCGAACGGGACGTATCAACGATTACGAGAAAGTCCCGTGCCCGCTTGTTGTCCTCTATCGACCGGGACACCGAGATATCCATCAGCGATGCCATCAGCATTACGCTAATCAGAACTCCCATTATCAATGGCAGTCGATCCAGGAATCCGCCAGCAACCGCTGTATCCGAAAGCAGCTGAATGTCCGGAAACAGGGAACCTTTCCTCTGCAGCCAGACAATGCCGAGCAACAGGATGCCGGCAGCAGCCAGCAGCAAGGGCCACCATACGCCTACCTGAATACTCGACCAGTTCGTCACTCGAATTCACACTGCCGCTAATGCGCGATCAGGTCGGCAAATCGGGTCCGCAGCTCCGGTCCCTTGCCGGTCGGACTATGCAGCAGATCGACAAAGAGGCTCTGCAGTTCAGGCTCCTCGTCTCGCGAGCCCAGCCAGTCGAACGGGTCTATGTCCAGTTCATCGGTGCAATACCACACAACACATCGTCGCAATTGATCGAAGTAACGCTTTTCGTCCGCAGCATCGTCATCCTCGAGTTCCTGCAGCAGCACCTTCCACCTGGTTTCCTTTTTTGCCCCGAACGGGCTGGATTTTTTGAGTCGAAACGGCCACATAAGAATTCCTCCAAGCAAAGCAGCCATACCAATGCCGACGAAACCGAATGCTGTACCTTTGCGGTCGGATCCGGACACAGGATTCGGATAGGCATTAGTTGGAAAATATTTTCGAAACTGAAACAACTGATCTTCCTCATCGAGTGGAATCGCCGAGGAGACAGTCAATATCGACGGCCATGGCCGAAAGCTCAAAGACTCGGTGACGCCGTCTATTTGGTAATTCAGGCTGAATTCGGGAAGCAGATATTCGCGGGTCCCCGGACAGGTCCACTGTTCGCCAGGGCAATCGAGAATCTGGAAGTAGAAAACGGTTTGCAGGCCACTATCTGATCGTACTGTTTTTCGATCCTTGAGCACCGGCCGGTCGTCCTCGGGCCAGGCGGCATTAAAGAATTCATCATCAGGCTCGTCTACCGACAACTTATCGGAGTCATACGCAAGTTGAACAACGAGTGGAAGCACGTCGCCGAAATGAATGATGCGCCCAGACTGTCCGGATATGCCCGCATGAACGCCAATATGCTCGTCGCGGTATACCTCTGCGGCAAGTTCTTCTCCCGTGACCGGAATCGATACGGAAAGCAACCCGGCGAGAAGGATTATCCGGACAACTTTCACATGCGGCGCCTTCTGCGAAGTCGGGCGAGTCGCGCGAGTGCCGGGTAAACGTCGCGCTCATGCCGCAGCGTCAGAGAGTCCACACCGAGGCCACGAAACAGGAGTTCGAGATCGCCGACCCGCTGCCGCTCCGATTCATTGATACGGTCTACGCGAGACGGCGTCAGCAGCGTCAGCCGCTGTGACCGTCGTTCCGGATCCCACAACTTTATCGCTCCCCGTTGCTCAGGATGCAGCTCGAAACTGATGATTACCTGAACGACCTCGCAGGGCATCCTGCGTAACAACGTGCGCCAGTCCTCGACACTCTTCCGCTCGGCATGAACAGAAACGGGGCAATAGTCCGAAACCATGAAAACAAGATCTTCCTTCGCCGCCTGCCTGTCAGCCGATATCGTTTCCAGCATGTCAAATGCATCGAGCCCGGCCAGCAAAGAGTTCTTGCTCAAGCGCCCGCTCAGCTCGTCGAGTTGACTCTTCAGATTCTTTTCTGCGATTACTTCCCTGTCTTGCGAGCTGAATAGGACTGATCTTACGCGATCGCTGGAGCGCCACAGGGAATAGGTCAATTGCAGCAATGCAAGATTGCGTATGGCCGCTTTGGGGCCGAAACACATGGAGGCCGAGACATCGCCACAGACGCGGATAATTGCCTGCGCTTCTGCCTCCCACTCATTAATTCGCAATTCACCGGGTGGACTGAACTTGTCGATGTCACGCGGATTGTCCTGTCCGGGTTCGTACGGTCTCGTGCGCAGGAATCGCATACCATCGCCGGCGCGCCCAAGCGGATGCCGCCCCGGCAGGAACGACAGCGCATGTAGTCGGATCGGAAGCAACACACCCAGAGACTGCAGGCGACGCTTATCCAGAATCGCATCAGCTTCCGGGTGTTCATCTCTAGTAGGCATACCCTCGCTCGCACAGGATCAGCTGTATCAGTTGCTTCATGTCCACCGGGTAATTCGTTTCAATGCGATGGTTAAGCATCGGATATGCCGTGGCGAACACGTCAATGGGCGCGACCTGGTCACGGCCGTGGAACAAGGCGTGCGCTCTGAGCAGTGGAGGCCAGAAACTGGACGCCCGGGAACTGACGCCACCGTTATGGCTGATCACATCCCTGCCGAATCCTTTGGCATCCAGCTCATCGGCGGGATATGACGCATCGCCGGGCCGGGTCGCTACGGTTATTGCATTGATAAGGTGAATGATGTCTTCACCCATGCTGACCTGGCCGTTGCAGAACTCCTGTATGTCGGAGAGTTCGTCTATTGTCAGTGCGGGCTGCAGGCGCTCGATGTTTTCCTTGAGAAACGCCCGGGACTCGCTGGCGATCTGAAACTCGATGTGGCGCGGTGGTGCCGCCCATTGGATCTTGACAAGAAATCGCTGCTTGGCGGCAGCATCGAGTTCCCAGGTGCCTTCATGTGAAAGTGGATTCTGCGTAGCGATGACATGAAACGGTAAAGGCAAAGCGTGTTGTTTCTCGCCGATCGTTACCTGAAATTCCTGCATCGACTCGAGCAACGCTGACTGAGTTCTCGGATCCGTCCGGTTGAGTTCGTCAAAGAGAACAATGTTATTGAATATAGGTCCTTTGACGAGTTCGAATTGACCGCTTTCCCCTCCCAGAATTTCTGCGCCCAGAAGATCCGAAGGTTTCAGGGTCGGCTGCCCTGATATTCTTCCGGTCGTGATTCCTGAAACGGATGCGGCAAGGACCGTGGCCAACAAAGTCTTGCCTTCGCCCGGTACAGATTCGAGAAGGACATGCCCTCTTGCCAGAATCGCGACGACAGTCGCATCGAGACCTTGTTCATGCCCCTTCACAACCTTGCCGAGATTTTCGCGAAGAGCCTGTGCTTTCTGTACGGCCTGATCGAAGTTCAATGTAATGCCTTAACCGCCCTATTAGTCGGCAATCATCATACCGGTGGTGGCTTCCGAGTTAAATGCTGCGCAATTTAGTTTCTTACGTTACTTGCTGTTGGTCTCGTCGCCGTTGATCGGAGATAATAAATATCGATTGCGCTACGCGCTTGTCATTCACGAGATTTCATTTGCAACATTATCACTCCGATCCAGGTCATACGCCTGACGGGTATCACGACGAACCGGAGTTCGAGGGGCCGGTCGAGGATCATCCCTTATGGCAACGGGATAACGTCAAACTCTCGAGCGTCGGTATCGACATAGGCTCCGCCGGTACGCAGATATTGTTCTCGTACATGCATTTGCGGCGCCAGGCCGTCGATCTCTCGAGCCGGTATCTCGTCGTCGAGAGAGAGACACTTTATGAATCTCCGGTTGCTCTTACTCCTTATGAGAGTGACACGCTGATCGACGCCCGGGCGCTGGGTGAAATCGTGGACGAGGCATATCTGAACGCCAATTTGCATCCGGACAATATTGATACCGGCGTCGTAATTCTGACCGGAGAGGCGTTACGGCGGGAAAACTCGGAGCGCATCGCAAAAATACTTTCCGAAATTTGCGGCGATCTCGTATGCGCGACCGCCGGCCATCATATGGAGGCAACGTTGGCGGCACACGGGTCCGGTGCCGTACAGTTGTCCTTCGATCGTGGCGAACGCGTGCTGAACATCGACATCGGCGGTGGAACCACCAAGCTGAGCGTAATCGACAAGGGCAAAATATTGTCAACCGCAGCCTTGCATATCGGCGCGAGACTGCTCGCCACCGATTCCGGCGGTGTGCTGCAACGCCTTGAGCCGGCGGGCACTGCGCACGCCGCTCGGGCAGGTTTCTCCTGGCAACTCGGCGACACGGTCCGTGACGCCGAGCTTTGTGAAGTCGCCGATTCGATGGCGAAGGATCTGGTTGCAGCGCTGACGATCAAGAACCCGCCTTCGGATGTGCTGGAATTTTATCTCACGGACGCGATCGACAATCTGGAAAATATCGATTCGATGATCTTCTCTGGCGGCGTCGCGGAGTTCGTCTATCAACGGGAAGACCGGGAATTCGGCGACCTTGGCAAGAAACTCGGTCATGCGATCCGACGAATGGCCGATGACGGAGTCTTGCCCTGGCAGCTGCTGTCGGACAGCCAGGGAATCCGCTCAACCGCGCTCGGCTGCTCGGAATTTACGGCTCAACTGAGTGGTAATACCTTATATATCAGTGATCCGGAGGTTCTGCTGCCACGCCGGAACGCAAAAGTTATTCGCCCCGATTTCGAATTTACTGAAGAATTCGATCCACGGGAACTAAGCGCGGCAATCCGACAGCACATGGTCATGTTCGATGTTGTCGATACCGACGATAACATCGTTCTGGCGTTTCATTGGGATGGCACGCCACAGTATCAACGTATCAAGGCATTTGCGGAGGGTATTCGACTCGCGATGGCCGATCGACTCGCCCGCGGGCTGCCGATTTACGTCGTGCTCGATGCGGACATTGCATTGAATCTGGGCACCGTCCTGCACAAGGAGCTCAGCATCGATAGTGGTGTCATGGTTATCGACGGGCTGGCGTTGTGGGACTTCGACTCCATCGACATCGGTAAACTTCGCATGCCGTCGAATACAGTGCCTGTAACCATAAAATCCCTGGTCTTTACCGATGTGCTGGACGGTGCGAGTCGTCATCAACGCATACATCAACCGATCGGCAACGTGGTCAGCGCCGAAGCATGACATTGCCCGTACTGAAAGCCGTTAGCAGGACGCAGGGAAATAATGCTGCGCTAAAGGAAGGCCGGGTCGAAGCTGAAGGCTTTCAGCTCGAATTTGAAGCGGTGCCGGTGCTCGTGCACGCATTTCGCCGGATGGTTCGTGAGCTCGAATTCGACGTCTGCGAGATGGCGCTGACAACTTATCTCTGCGCCCACGAACATGGTGTTCCATTCACGGCAATACCCGTTTTTCTCGTTCGTGCATTTCATCACGGCGCGATCGTTCACAATATCCATTCAGGTATCAGCGACCCGAGTGAACTCGAAGGTACGCGCATTGGCGTCAACAGAGGTTATACGGTAACGACCGGAGTCTGGGCCCGCTCCGTACTGCAGGACGAGTACGGCGTCGATCTGTCAAAGGTCACCTGGGTCCTTTCGGGCGACGAGCATGTCGAAGCCTATGAGCCGCCGGAAAATGTGCAGCCGATTCCGCCCGGCAAGACCATGGAAGAGCTGTTGTCGAGTGGAGACCTGGCAGCGGCAATCGGCCTGAAGACAGAAGATGCAGATGTCCAGCCTTTGATCCCGAATGCTCTCGATGCCGGTATCGATGCATTCAGGAAGCGCGGTCATTATCCGATCAATCACCTGGTCGTTGTCCGCAACGATGTACTGGAAGCGCATCCCGGCGTTGCCGTTTCGGTATTCAACGCGTTCAGGGAGTCGAGGGATTTGTACCTGCAAGATCTGAAGAGCGGCAGGATCGAAAATCCGAACGCCGCTGACAAACTACATGCACGCATTCTGCAGCTGGGTGCTGACCCATTGCCCTATGGAATCGAAGCAAACCGTCAGGTACTGGAAAACCTGATCGAACATGCGAGGACCCAGCAAATCCTGAGAAAGCCGGTAACTATCGAGTCGGTATTCGCACCGGGACTTATGGAGGGCTAACGCGGTCCAGGAACTCGATCAGTCGGGCGGGCACATTGTCTTCGGTCTGTTCGTCTGGAAGCAGATCCCAATACTCGGCGCCGGGGATACACTCCTCGAGATAACGAGCTGCCGAGGTTGCGTGGACGGCGTCCTTGCCCGGAACAATAAATGTCGGAATATCGAGTTGCATAAGGTCTTCCGGCTCAGCGCCCGGTGCCGTATCGCGATCGAGCAATGTGAGCGACATGTCCGTGATGATGCTCCTGTACTCGGCCAGGTCCATGTTGGCATAAATTTCTGCAAACCCGGGATCGCTACGAATGACCGGTGCCCAGGGACCGATGCGAGGGTCTTTGCTGAATCCTACATCAGTGTTGAGTGCAAGTTCGACCACGCCTTTGAGGCCCGCTTCTTCGAGCATCGCCATATGTGTGGCAAAGCGGCCGTGCCCCTTGATGCGGAAGCCCGCGCCGCCGACGGGCCAGTAGAGAATCATGCTCATGACCGATTCCGGATACCTGACGGCGAAAGCGGTAACCGGGCAAACACCCATGCACCCGCCAACCAGGTGTGCCGAATCGATTTCCAGATGCTCGAGCAGCCCCTTGCCCTGCGCGACATAGTCATCCCAGGTAATGTGCTCGACACGGCCTCCCGATTGCCCGGTCTCTCGACGATCGAAAATAATACAGGAATATTTTTCAGGCAAGTGATCAAGAAGCTTGATGCGTGCATAAACTCCGGTCGTCGTCCACTTGTCCAGAGTCGCGTCGAAACCTCCAGGTGAATACATGAGGATCGGCGGACCATCGCCAATGACTTCATAGTACGTCCTGATTCCGTCGATGATTGCAGTCGGCATATTCTCTGCTCTTACTTTTTGGGGGCACCCTTGATCTGCTTTGCAGCTCGAACATCGTCACGGTAAGCGCATATTGCATCGAGCGTGGTCTTCGCAACGTTCGCGTATGTCTCGATTTCTTCATCAAGAAATTTCACGCCGTAGCCGATTGCAGCATTTGCCATTCGGACCCGGCCGTCCAGCCAGGGACCGCCTCCGAATCCACCGATAACCGGAATCGAGACCGCTTCAGTAACGACCGGCCCGACAACCGGCCCCGAATTGGTGAAATCGAGCAACACCGCGCCGGCGTCCTCGAGCATCTTCGCTTCTGAAACGAGCCGGTCCTGCATATCGGCAGTGACTTCGGCGCTGGCGTCAGACATTGCCGAATACTCGATGCCATATTGCAGCGCCGTCTGTGGCGTAATGCCGAACTGGGCCCAGACCGGTATGCCCGCTCTTGTCATGGCGGTAACGGCCTCCGGATAATCGGCCGCACCATCGAGCTTGATCATATCGACACCCGACTCCTTGACGAGGCGGAGCCCGGCGCGCAAAGTCGCATCGGCTCCTTGCTGGAGAGGGCCATAAGGAAAATCGCAGCTGACCAGTGCATGTTCGGTTCCGCGGCGGACTGCCTGGGCGACGGTCACCATCTGATCCATGGTCACTTCAAGGGGATTAGCTTGCCCCCATAGGTTGAAACCCACGGTGTCCCCGACGGAGATAATCTCTACACCTGCGCGGTCGACGATGCGTGCCATCTGATAATCCCATGCAACGACACCGACAATTTTCTTTCCAGTGTTTTTCATCTGGTGCAGTTTAGGAATTGTTACTTTATCGACCATTCAATTTCTCCGCAGGAACTTAAATCAGGGAAATCACTTATTAGTTGTTGCTTACAAAAGCATTACAAGAGTAACCGCGCTGCGTTTGTTTCGTTTGAAATGGAAAGATGCTCTTATTTTTTTGCGGGCGTAGTGAAAGCAGTTATCATACCAGCTGTGATTCGCCGTTCCGCTCACGCTTGGCAATAACACACACGATCAGTATATTCGAGGAGATTAACCGATGTTGGTTAAGGAGAAAAACGATCTTATAACGCAAACCGGACCGGGAACACCCATGGGTGACGTGTATCGCTGTTACTGGATTCCGGCCTTGCTTGCCGAGGAATTGCCGGAGCCCGATTGTCCTCCTGTCCGAGTGGAACTGTTGTCGGAGAAGCTGATCGCTTTCCGCGACACCGAAAACCGTCTTGGATTGATGGACGAATTCTGTGCTCATCGACGAGTTTCACTCTGGTTCGGCCGTAATGAGGAAAGTGGATTGCGCTGTCCTTATCATGGCTGGAAATTCGACGTCACCGGTCAATGCGTCGAAGTGCCTTCGGAACCGCTTGAGAGCACGATATGTCAGAAGATTAAACTGAAATCTTACTCGCTCGTTGAGAAAGGCGGCATTTTGTGGGCCTACATGGGCGACCCCGACAAGCAACCGCCGTTGCCGGAGTGGGAAGTCTGCACGGTGAAGCCCGAGCAACGGTTCATATCCAAACGATTCCAGGAATGTAACTGGTTGCAGGCGATGGAAGGCGGCATCGATTCGAGCCATGTTTCCTTCCTCCACAGCGGAAATCTGGAAACCGATCCGCTGTTCAAGGGATCGGGCGGCAACAAGTACAACATTGCCGACAAGCGACCGGTATTCGAAGTTGTCGATAATCCGGGCGGGCTGTTGATCGGCGCCCGGCGCCTGGCCGAGGATGATCAGTATTATTGGAGAATCACACCCTGGGTCATGCCGAGTTTCACGATGGTGCCGCCGCGCGGCAATCACCCCGTACATGGACACTGGTGGATTCCGATCGATGATGAGAACTGCTGGGCGTGGAGCTTCGACTACACGGTCCCGCGTGATCTGACCGGGAAAGAGCGTGCTGCAATGGAGGACGGTGAAGGCGTCCACTGCAAGTACGTTCCCGGCACGTATATTCCCCTGGCGAACAAGAGTAATGACTATCTTATGGATCGCGAAGCACAACGATCGGGTCTCGCCTACAGCGGCGTACACGGCATTGCGATTCAGGATGGGTCACTTCAGGAAAGCATGGGGCCCATTTGTGATCGCCGCGACGAAATGCTGCTCGGCACGGACCGCGGAATCATGATGGCGCGACGCCATCTTTTCAAGGCGATCAAGAACTATCAGGATAGCGGTGAAATACCACCGGGAGTCGATCCGGACTCGCATAAAGTTCGCTCGGCCTCGGTACTTTTGCCGAGAGAGGAGCATTACAAGGACGGGGCGAAAGAGGCTGTGCGTGCCAATCCGGATGAACCACACGCGTCCGTTTAGCTAGGTCTTTCCCTTTCTCAGCTGAAGCCACACCGCGGCGGCAATCAAAGCAATCGTCATTGCAATACTCGCCAGCTGCGGCGAGGGCTGCGGGCCCGCATCCGCTACGGCTGCCGGGTCCCGTGCGGCATGGTTCTGCTTGGTCCGGTCCGGATCCAGAACCGTTACGAATTCTCCCGTCTCCGGATCGAAGACGAGGTAGGCCGACGATGTAAGGTCATCGTCGGCCCCAAATGCCGGCAGCATCGATCCCAGGCATACTGCGATCAGAAAAGCCCTGGCGATGTTCAATTTCTGGCGGCGCCTTCCAGGAACGGTGTTATTTTTGGCGCTTCCGTCCAGCGCCAGATCGATGTCGGTGTCTTCTGCTCGACCGTCCAGTCGGCCGTATCGGTGTTGAACCTGAATGTATTGCCCCGAAGTTCGGGCGATTCGTAACGGACCTCGCCGCTGATCAATGTCATGATTGAAGTCAGCTTGTCCAGGTCCTCGACCGACCCTGCCATGTAATCACCATTCAATATGACGATGTCGGCGAGCTTACCGGCCTCGATGGAACCGAGATCGTTTTCTCTCCAGAGTGGATATGCGCCGTATCTTGTCATCATCAGGAGCAGCGTCATCCGGTCGGGCACAGCCTCCTCCGGAACACCCCAGGTTTCTCCGTCAATCTTTCGCGTCAGCCACATGACACCGTCCTCGAACGGGGAACTACGCAGTTCACGCTGAATACCAAACTCGCTGATGACAGTATTCACGCCCGCCTTCAACATGCTTGCGACCGGCGCATTCATCGTCAGATATTCTTCACCGTAACCCTCCTTGAGGACTTTCGTCGGCGTGTCGGCAGCATCACAAGAGAAGGTGTGGCCGAGCCGGGCTGCAGTCTGAATCTGCTCCTGCGTTACCGAGTGGCAATGATCGCTTTGAATACGGAGCGTCCTGATCTTCTCATCCGTCATTCCAGAACGCCTGTATGCCTGGAACAGAATCTCCAGCGCGCCGTCACCGGAAACATGCCATCCGGGAATTCCGGTGATACGCCCTTCCTGAGCAAGGCTTGCAAGTGTCGTCAGGTGTTCGGTTCTTCTTGCCCGGTTGCTGACGGTATTCACGTCTGTAATGGCTTTTACGTCCCAACCGGCGGGTTCGGGCGGACATTGCTCACGGGATTTTATGTCATCGTCAGCGGGGATCGAGGTACACCAGCCTACACCTCCAGCATCGATGCCACCGACGCTGCTGCCGATGCTCCACATGAAGTCGGAGCCATATCCGGTCCAGTCGCCGATACGCCGGTACGTTGCCCTGATGTTGGGGTTGAAAGGCTGCATCCATCGATGTCCCCACGCAAGCCGCATCGGCATCATTCCGGTTCGCGCGAGATGCGCCGACGCGCTGAATCCGCCTTCACATTGAAGATGGCTCTTGTGCGTCGTAACGCCAATCTGTGCATTGGCCTGCATCACCTCGAAATAGGACTGTATGTACTTGTCGAAGACGCCAGGCTGTGTCGCAATGAGATCGGTGCCTATGCAGCGATTGAAGTCCGTGTATTCACCGGACCAGCCGACTTTCGGGCCTTCCATCCAGTAATCATTGGGCAGCTCGTTTCCATAATAATTTTCGACGGCTGCTATCGCACGGCTGTTGAGAACCGATCCGCCGCGGGTCCTGACGAACACCGGGTGATTCGGCCCGAGGCGATCCAGGCTGGCGCGCGTAATCTCATTACCGAATGTCTTGACGGCGACGCTCGCCGGGTTCAGCGAGATTCTGATCCACTGACCTTCCGGTATCTGCCGGGCGCGGGCGGGAACAGCTTTCTCGATCAATGCCCACAGCTCCTCGGCGGTATCCGCGCGCAGACTGATCGTCAGCATCTGGGGTATCGAGCGAATGACCCAGGGAAAAGTCGTAGAGGTTTCGTAGATATGGTTATGCGTATCGATAAGGCCGGGAATTACGGAATATCCCTTTGCGTCGACGACCTCGGTCCAGTCGGCGACGAGCTTTTTGATCTCGTCATTCGTGCCCACCGCCATTATCCGGTCGCCGGAAATGGCGATCGCCTGCTTGATACTGATGTCCTTTGGATCATCCGAATCTGCCGTGATGACTTTGCCATTCAGGATCACCGTTTCGGCGAACGGAGATTTCGCGGCATGCGCGATACTGGCGAGCGCTATTGCCAAAGCAATGACAGCAATTACGTTGAAAAAAACTGAAGCGAGCCTTCTGTATTCGTTTATCATTTTCTTACCCCGTTTCTGCAAGCGATTGCCTCCATAATCGAATTAAAATTACCCTAATATCGAGCCACTATAAAAGATTATTTTGGTTACGTTTGAACCTTGTTTTCCCATTGTAAATTGTTTTTTTCGACCACAGGCACGATATTGCTACACTTCGATTTCCTGACGGCAAGGAACGATCGCATTGGACATTGAACGTGCCAATCAGTTAATCCGGGGCCTGCGCAACAATCTCGGCGAGGTTGTCAAAGGTCACGAAGCTGCCGTGGATTTGCTCGTCGTCGCAATTCTGGCCAGAGGCCATGTGCTGCTCGAATCAGTTCCGGGCGAGGGCAAGACTCTGCTTGCCAATGCGCTCACTGCTTCCATAGGCGGCATGACGGCCGGCCGGGTGTCGGGACAGCCGACGCTAAAACCTTCCGACCTCCTGGGCGCCGAGATAGCGGGAGAAAGTGGCTCACGATTCGAACTGATCAAGGGGCCGATCTTCAACAATATTGTCCTGTTCGATGAACTGAACAGGACCGATCCGCGCACCCAGTCGGCGTTACTCGAGGCCATGCAGTAGTACCAGGTCACTATTGGCGAAACCTCGCATGCGCTACCGCAGCCGTTTCATGTCATTGCGACACAGAATCCTCTTTCGCATGAAGGCACATGGGAACTCGACGCTGCCGCGAAACAACGTTTCCTCGTCAAGATAGAATGGTCTTTCTCGTCACGCGAGATCGAATTTCAAATTGCCAGAGAGACCCGCAGCATCCTCAGCGAAAATCTCGAGGGAATAAAACCGGTTGTAAGCCGTGACGAGCTCCTTGCGATTCAACGTCTCGTGCAGGAGAAAATCGATCTCTCCGATGCGATGGTGCACGTGATGAACGCAATCACGGTAGCTACCCGCCGCAGCGATCCGAGCTATCCTGCGGAATCCTTCGAAGCGGCGGGCTTGGGGCGCGACGTGATCAGCGCGCCCGGCGGAGCCAGCTCCCGCACTACGAGCTTCTGGCCGCCGCTGCTTCGCGCTCACGCGTTTTTCAACGGCCGCAAGGAAGTCGTACCGCAGGATATCTACATGACCGCGAACGCTATGTTGAATCATCGACTGGAAACGAGCTATCCGGTGAACATGGAACAATTAATAAACGTCGTATTGGCGGAGCGTGGCTATGCTTTCGATTTCCCGGCATAAGACCTCTGGCCCCGTCGTCGATTCCCAAGCGCTGCATGCGCTTGGCGTCCTCGTACCCATTCGATTCCACCCGGTCAAAATGCTTCCCGGCCGTCACCCTCTCGGCCGCGCCGGCGACGGCATGCGGCTCCTGCGAACCCGCCCGTACGTTGCCGGTGAGGACAATCCCAGAGACATAGACAAGTTCAGCCCGCGTGGAGAACCAAGCGTGGTGGAATGGGAGGACGAGGCACAGGCATCTATCATGTTGCTTGCCGACATATCATCCTCGATGGCGCCACCTTTCAAGGCGGCGCTGCGAAACGCCTGCCTGATGCAGTTGACCTATTCCTTCTGGAGAGCGGGAGACCGGGTCAGCGCTACTTTTTTCGACGAGAAACTTTACAGCCCTATTCGATCGACCAATCTCCGAATGCAGATGCAACGCGTCGCAGTCGCGCTTGATGATCCGCAGGGCGTTGCCGCAACAAACGTGACCTCAGTGCTTCGAGAGTACCTGAAACAGGGCCGGCAGCGTTATTCCGACCTGCTGTTCGTTCTTTCCGATTTTCTCCATCCGGATGGTGGCGAGATGGATCCGGAAATCGATTGGCGGCCCGTTTTGAACGAAATGCAGCGAAATGTCGTCCCGGTCATTATCTCCTTCGAAATCCCCGAACATATGCAAGGCGTATTGAAGCTGTGGGACGCGGAACGGGGAAGCCAGTGTCTCGTTCGTCTGTCAGCACGTCGGGTGCGCAGTATCAATGAGGAGGAGCGTAGCCGCGTTGAATTACTCGCTCGAAAATTCCGGTCCGCAGGACTCGACTACATGATCCTGTCTCAGCAGAGACAAATCTACCCGCAACTGGCCAGGCTGGCGCGAACGCGCAGGCTTCGGAAACACTAGTATGGCGGCGCTCCTTATATTGCGTATCGCTCTTGTGCTTGCATTGTTGCTGAGCATCGACAGCCATGCCGCACAGTCTGTGCCACAAGTCTATCAGGACGAATATGTTGCGATACGTTCGGGTGTCGCCGAGATCGGATTGCGTCCGATTCACCTGGGCGACGCGCTCTCCTTCATCATCGAGCTCGAATTCGATGGCAGCCAGGTGCGTGTGGAATCACTGGACGAAGATTTTTTCCTGCGCACATTTGCGAGTTCGGAAAACATCAGTATGCACGGGTCACCACTGATTACGCATGAAGATCGCGGCGAACGCCATATAATGCTGCGCGCGTCCTGGCCTTTTCAAATCCTCGGCTGCCCCGACGGACTTGCTGACTGTCGCGGCGACAAACATTACCAACTGCCGGTCATCACTATTTCCTATCAATTAATTGATGACGCGGCTGCCGTTGTGAACGACAAATCCGTTCGCTTCCGTCCGAGACCCGGCAGCCTGGCCGTTGTGTCGGCCCTTGCGAGTCCGCATGGCCCCGCCGGAGAATTCCTGGATTACTTTCCGGGAGGCGCTCATCCCGATGTGTTGCTGGTCGAGGGCCGACGGGCCGCCAGCCTGGCAGCAATTATCGCCGGTGTCCTGCTCCTCGTGGTCGGCTTCAACAATCGCTCACCGCAGCATATGCCGGCACAGCGGGCGGCACAATCGCACGCACCTGCAAACCGCTGGGAACATGCCCTCGCCAGCTTACGAAACGATTCCATGCCCGACGATCAATGGGCCGATCTTCTTCGTCGCTGCGCAAGCTGGTATTGCCTGGACGAATTGGGGCTCAATCCCCATCAGGAATCGGCGACGGAATTCGGCCGGTTTTTTGCGGAGCTGTCGGAGCTGGAGAGCATCGGATCTGATCAAAGAGCTGAGCACCTCGGCAGATTTATTCGGCTGTCATCGGGAGAGAGTACTTGATCGACTGGGGCAGCATTCAGATAGCGCACTACTGGCCGCTGTTGCCGGCACTGATCGGCGCTGCATGTTTGCTTGCCCTCTGGTCATATCGTCGCAAGCAGGTTTTTCCGGACATTGATCTCATCACCGCGACTCGCGGCACAACGGGCTTGAGCGACAGGTTGCCAATCGCTATCGGTGCCGCATTGATGCTGCTGTTCCTGCTCGCGATGATGGGGCCGTCGGTGGTAAGGCTCGAGAGTATTGACCAACGCGCTCGTGATTTTCTGATCCTTGTCGATACATCACGTTCCATGCGACACGATACGAAGGTACGAAGGGCTGATTTTGACATCCATTTCGAGCGCCGCGTCGGCGCGTTTGCCACCGCGGTAGATGACCCACGGGAAATCCCGTACATCGCAAGATACGAGCTTGCGCGCGAAAGCCTGATGACCTTCCTCAATGGACGTCGCGCGGAAGATCGGGTGGGTCTGATCTATTTCAATGATGATGCGCATTCAGTGTCTGCGGTGACATCGAACATCGCTTTCGTCGTGGAACAGCTCGCATCCATGGACGACTATGTGAACTGGGGCACCGACATCGCGACCGCCCTTGATAGCGGCCTGGACATGCTGGACAGATATCCGGACCGAAGCAAACGCACCGTTATTTTGCTGACGGACGCGGAGACTCGATATACGCGAGAGCTCGAGGATCAGTTGGCACGGCTCGCAAACTCTGACTTGTCGTTTTATTTGTTGTGGATAACCACGGACGAAGCCGAAGATGCCAACGAAGACATCGCTTCATTTCTGAATCTGGCGCAATCGGTCGGCAGCGTTATCACGATTGAGGATCCGGACTCGGAGAATCTTCAGCGCGCCTTACTGGATGTCGCCAGGATGGAAGGCTACCAGTATCAGGAACTCAAGCGTCATTCGGTAGACCTCGCGCAGCCGATTCTCGATTTCGCACGTGTGCTCCTTATTGTATGGCTCATCTTGATGGCAACGATTTTTCATCCGAGTATGAATCGCGAAGCCTTCGAGGATCTCAGCATATGAGTACCAGCCTACAGACTCTGAAAGTCGCGGGCTTCCTGCTGCTGCTGGGTGGCCTGCAGGCGTATGCGTTCCACACCTTCGTAACACCGAAATTCGACAAGGCGAATGACTCACTCTTACGCCTGCAGCAGGAAGTACCCGGAAATCAGCTGCTTGACGCAACACTCGGCCTGTTGCGCGACTATCGGCGCATTGCCAGTGATGAAGTCAGAAAGCGGCAGGTCCTGCAGTTGCGACAAGTCTTCGTCGAACAGTTTCAGGAGAACCCCAGGCTCGCAATCGCGGAATTCGATATCGTTGTGCATCGCTTCGATGCCAGGTCGGCCGCGGGACAGGAATTGCTCGATACATTGCGCAGCAATTCGAATCGGCTGAACGAGATGTACTCGGACCACTTTGCCCGGGCTATCGAAAGTTATGCGGGCCCGCCATGGTACTTCCAGCCCGCCGCGGCCCTTGCGGCGATCGATGAGTCCCGCGGGCAAACGCTGAATTTCAATCACGCGCATTATTTGACTCTGGTTGGTGAGCGGAGCGCTGCAAACTCGACATATAACGAACTCCGCCTGAATACCGACTCTGATGTATTCACGTCCCGGATTCTTTTCGCCCAGGCACGGCTGCACTACGACGCGTTTCGTGTGGAGCAGGATTCAGAGTATCACCGGCAGGCGATACAGCACGTGCAGCAAAGCCTGCGACATGACGCCGCATACGAGTTAGCCAAACTTTTTCTTGAATACCTGTTATCCCTTGACCTGCAGGCAGCGGAAGTTGAAAGCGATCCAATCGAGGGACAGGGAAGCGGCGAGTCAGAAGGGGAACGCGGAGCGATTTCGACCGACGCGCCGGAGCACTGATCGTGCGGCGACAAGCGCTGACAATTACGCGTGGCCTGATCGTGCTGGGCTTTGTCTTTTGCGTCTGGTCGCTTGTGCTCGACCAGCCTTCATACAATTACACGCGCGAGAAAAACCCGATTGCCATAGCGGTGGCGTTCGATCTGTCTCCGAGCATGCTGGCGATCCCGGACCCGGCTTTCAATGCAAACGTTCCGCCGCGCTATGTTCGCGCAAGGAACGTATTACTCGAGCTGTTTTCGACCCTCGAGGAACGTCGCGAAAATGTTCTTGTCGCCCTGATCGGTTTTACGCGGGACGCCGAAGTCCTGATCGGCTGGGACTATTCTTCATCGCAATTGCGCGAGATCATTGAATTCGGATTGTCTCCCGGTTTGCACAGCAGCACGGGGACAAGCATGGAGGCTGCTGTTGGAGCCGTCACGGATTTGTTCAATCTACTGCCGGCAGATTTACGCGAGACCAGCCGCAAGCTGGCGATTCTCGTGTCGGACGGTGAAGACACGATGCCGGATTCTTTTTTCGGTTATGCGCTCGATGACCTTGCGTCTGCATCGTTCGACATCATTGCTCTGCAGGCCGGCTTGTTGCATACGAGCGAGGGTGTGCCCCGCTACGGTCAGGTCGGAGAATTCACCGGATTCGAAGCCATGGGCGGCGAGCTCTATACAGCTCCCAGCGCAGAGACGATGCAGGCGATCGCCGGTGCGATACCCGAGCGTGGCCTGTATGTCCGCGCGGAAGATCCGGCAGCCATTGAGGAGATTTTGCAGTTCACCGTCAACGGCAAAGTCGATGGTGGTTACCTCGGAAACGAAATGCTCGCAATGCTTGGAATGTTCATAGTCGTAACGCTTCTTTGTGCGCGTGTGCTGCGTTGACTATGTGATAATCTTCAGACGAAGCGAGCAGGACTTTTCGTTACAAAAGATACTACATGTCTCGGACACGAATGAATGTAGTACGGAGAATAAAATGACAAACAGAATTACATTTTTCACAGTCGTCTTTTTTGCGATGTTGTTTTCAGCCGATGCCCTTGCACAGGACACGCTCGAAGAAGGCGAGCAGGAACGAAGACGTGGCTCCAATCGAGAGCAGGTCGGGCCGACAATGTGGCGGGTTCGTCCGCACGACACTCCGTATGACCAGTGGTTCGAGAAGAACAAGGAACGCATCCCGACCTTCGAGGGCCTGCTGATTCACGATGCACGCACGGAACCATTGAGCCACTGGGAAGACATGGGCGTCGACGGTCTCTACATTAAAATGGCGGATTACCAGATTACGGACGGCTGGATCCTCGAGATTCCTCCCAAAGGCAATACCAAGCTGCAACGTCACATGTTCGAGGCCGGAATGTATTTCTTCGGCGGACCCGGCCATGTCATGATCCAGCAGGAAGACCAGCGACCGCAACGGGTCGATTTCAAGTATCGCACGCTGTTTTCGATCCCGTTGAACGTTCACTACCAGATTTTCAACGAGAGCGACGAACCGGTCCGCGTTGTCGCTGTAACGAGTTTCCCGTTTATTCTCAACTCGACCAACAACGAGGAATTCGTATTCGAGAACCCGTTCAATTTTCGTGATCGTTATGATGGCGAAGAGGGCTTTACGAGAGTCCGCGAACACCCGCGCAAGAATCTGACGATTACCAACGTCGTGCCGGACGCCCTCGAGTTCGAACTCGACGAATACGATCATCGTGGCAAGGGCACGACCAACACGCACTGGACCATGGCCGGCAATACGATGATCGATTTGCATGTCTCCGAAATGCCCTCGGGCGTCTACAAGAAAGCGCACAGGCACAGCAGTGACGCGTTCATTCTGTTGCTATCAGGTGAAGGTTATTCGCTGACCTGGCCCGAAGGACGGTATGAAGACCGTATTCGGGTGGACTGGACCGAGGGTACGATTTTCGTGCCGCCAATTTACTGGTATCACCAACACCTGAATCCGGGTGATAACTCTGCGCGTTACCTGGCAATCAATGCACCAATACTGGTGACGGCGCTGGGCCTGAGATTCTCCGATCAGCTCGAGCCTGATCTGCCACAGATAAGGGAAGAATTTGAAGCTGAAACGACCGGAAACGGTTCAGAATAAGAACGACAAAAAAACGGGGCACAGTGTGCCCCGTTTTCTATTGCGACACGATCAGTCGAAGAAATACTCGAACTTAACGCCATACGTCGTGAACGACGCCGGACTCAGGTGAGCCGACTCCAGGCCGTTCGGGAAAACGTCTTTTGACGGGAAATAGGTCGGCCGTGCTTCGAGCAAGTTACGTGCGAAAGCAGAGACCGCCCATCCTTTGTCCGGATTGCGTAGTCCGATGATGATATTCAGGTCCTCGTGCTCGTCGTATTTGACGACGTCGTCGAAACTTTCGACGTCGAGGATGTAACCGTCAGACATGTAACCCTTCGCGTTGAAGGTGAACTCGAAGTTGGCACCAATCGGCACGTAGTAATCGGCCGTCAGCACGAACTTCCATTCCGGAGTACGTGGCGCCGGCGTCCCTGTTCGATTGATAATCGCCGTGAAATCATCCAGCGCTTCCTCTGCATCGATGGGTGGAACCTGCAGATTGCCGTCTTCATCGAAGATCCTGCAGGGAGCACTCGAGTCGGAGAGTGCTGCAAAAATCTCTGCATCGGTACAACCGGCGCCCACGAATTCGGTCATTTCTCCATCCATGAACGCGCCGGAGAAGCCGAAAAGCAGACCCTCGGTAGCGGCAAATCGCATATTGAACTCAAGCCCCTGGACACGTTGACCGGCGTTGACGCTGGCAGACGTCTGCTCCGGATCGGGCGAAAGTGCCGTCGTCTGCAGGTTCGGGAACTCGAGCTGGAAGATGTCCGCATCAAATGCGAAGCGACCATCCATGAGCGTCCCCTTGATGCCCAGCTCAATCTGTTCGGCATCCTCGGTCTCGAATGTCAGCTCGTCGATATCCCGCGGGATCGATGTCTGACCAGTGTCGAAACCACCGATCTTGGTCGATTCGGCATATCGCGCATAGAAGGTCAAATTCTCACCTGCACGGAAGCGAAGCGTTACCTGCGGATTAAACCCGGACTCGACGAACGGAACCGCCCACGGTCCCTCGCCGCGGCCATCGGGACCGCGCACGGGGAAATCCATTGCGGTCAGACCGACCGGACGGGCATTTCCCGACCACCATTGCGGCGGAACATCACGAGTCTCGCGAAACGGCATCGCATAAAGCAGCGTGCCCGGCGCCACGTCCACGAACAGCCTCGCCGTGGCAGGATCGACGAGGCAATATACATCCCCTTCGTCGTTAACGCCCTCGCAACCGGCGTAGCCATCCAGGACAGGATCGAACAAAACGTCAACTGGTGTCAGGCCCGGATCACAGGGGTTATCAGGGCAGACATCGAATACCCACGAAGCGGCAAAACCTTCGGCCGTGGCGAACTTGTCATGATCCTGGTAGCGGCCGCCGACATCGATTGAAAATCTGTCGCCGATATTGAACGTGATATTGCCGAAGATCGCCGAGAAATCGACTTCCTCGGTGATGATATTGGAACGCTGCGACTGACGGACATTTGAGCGCAGGCTGTTCGAGAAGGCTGTCAGGTCCGTCGTCTGGAAGAACGCACCGACTTCCCATTCGATCGTCTTGTCCGGTGCAGACCTGAATCGTATCTCCGAGCTGAACTGCTGAAAGTCCTCGCCCCGGCCCTGGAAATTCATCAGGAATGGCGAATTACTGTTGTCCTGCACGTAGTCACGCTCGTAACTGGCCCAGCCGCTCAGCCACTGGATTGATGCGTCATTGTCGAAGTCATAGACGACATCGATATAGGCATTGGCGCCATCTATATCCTCGTAGCCCAGTATTCCGTTATTGCCGCCCTCGATGGCAGCACCCTGTGCTGCCTCGCGAATATCGACCGACCCTACGTTCGAGTTTTCCTCCCGAATGGTCTGCGGCGCCTCGAAATATGGCCCGCCCTCACTGACACTCAATTCGTTGCTGAAGCAGGCAGTGGGAAGCGGTGTGAATGGCTGACTCCATTCGGCGCCGCCGGTGTTGATGCCCGGATTCGCCGGGTCCAGCTCGGGCTCGCCCCAGACGCTGCGCTCGTCACCGACCGGATCCGGTGGATCATACTCATCCGTATCGTCTAACGGGCCACCTCGACCGAAGATCAGCGGCCCCCCCGTGCGGCAGCTGGAAATCGTCTCGGAATCCTTGCGGATTCTCGACGCTTCCACTTTGCCGGTAATCTGCAGCCGGTCGTTCGGCGTAAACTGTAAGATCGTACGGCCACCGGTGTTTTCGTAAGCGCCATAGGGTGCGCCCGTCACGACGTATGTCATGTAACCGTCGCTTGTGTCGCGTACGCCCGATACGCGAACGCCCCACTTATCGTTGATCGGTCCGCCGGCACCAAATTCGAGCTTTTGTGCCTCGTTGCTGCCGAACTCGGCATTAACATAGCCTTCCCAGGATTCCGTCGGGCGATTGCTGCGGATGTTGAATGCACCTGCAGTCGCGTTCTGGCCAAAATAAACAGGTTGCGGGCCTTTCAGCACCTCGAGGCTGTCGATATCCAGGAATGCCAGTTTGATTTGCGACTGGCGCCCGAAATGTATGCCGTCGATAAAGAACGGCGCCGCCTGGTCCAGTGTCAGGGCATTGCCTGTCGTACCGAAACCGCGGATCGATACATCCTGGTCCTGTACGCGGGGTTCGATCAGCACCGTCGGCGAGAAATTCGCCAGGTCGTCCAGATTCCGAAACCCCTGTCTTCTTATCGTGTTTCCACTGAAGATTTCGATCGCAATCGGTACGTCCTGAAACGATTGTTCACGGCGTTGGGCCGTAACAATGATTTCCTCCAGTGCGAGGTCGTCATCCTGAGCAAGTGCGGCAGGCGCAAGAAAAGTCGCGAACCAGACTACTGTGCCGAGAATTATGTAGAAAAATCGATTGCTGCGAATCCGAATGTTGGCCATCAGTTTCCCCCGTGGTCAAAGAGTTGCCGGCGTACAGAAAACAAACTTACGCCTGACCATTTTTCGAGTTTGTATTACCTCAAACTTGGTCGAAAAGTTGTCGCTCGACATTACTACTTCATGCGAAAGACCACAAGAAAAACGGGTTGTATATATGTTGAATTTGCATACGTTTGAAACCATTGCATATCAATGAAAGGCTTTAAGAATTAGCAAGTAACAACGCACCATTCTTACGTGGTTTTTTTGCGACGAGGATGATTTCAAATGAAACGGTAGACCGTTTCAATCGCGTTAACGAAAGCGGAATTGAATCGAGCCGTTGTGCTGCTCGAATGTCGCGACACTCGCGTCCGAAGGCATCAGTGATGACAGGTCGATGCCGAGCAATTGCCCCTGATATACCTCTCTCTGCACATCCGGATCATTCGGATCTATCGGCATGCCATCGATGAAAATTGCTTCGATGCGATATTGAAAGCTTGCCGGCCCCGTTCGCTCGAGCTGACCGACGGTGAGTAGATCGTAGGAGTCACGAGCCGAGCTGAGCCGGCCTGAGAAATTCACGTGATCTGCTCTCAGGAAAAAACGCGCATCTTCAATAAAGGGAAAGCTGTCACCCCCGACCAGTGCGTTGAGAACATTCTCCTGCAAATGCCAGGACTGCCCGCCGGTGCTGTTCAGTACTTCGGCGAGTCCGCGGTCCTGTATGCGACGTGACGCCCAGTGGAAAAACAGTACGAACGTCGTGCCACGCAAAGCTTCCCAGTCTTCGGCGATGCGATACGCGATATAGGGTTCGGCGAACGGTGAAATCAGTCCGATGGGCACATTTGCCAGCCGCGTGTCCCTCGCCACGGATGCTTCATGAAACGGAACGAGAATGTCCGCGTAACGTGTCAAGGAACTTTCCTTGCCGACAAGCTGTTCATATGAACGACTGAGTTCAGTCAGGGCGTCGAGATCCTCGGCAAGCCGTTTCTGTAACAACTCGGTGCTGGCAATTACGTCGATAGGATCCTGCGCGCCCGCCCACAATGCTCCAAGCGCGCTGCCCGCATAAACATCGTAAAAACGAATGCGCCGCACGGCAGAATCTGCCTGTTCGTCAAACTCTGCACGGGCTTGTCGAACTTCGGGTT
>Ga0255052_10000922_pt1 | contig 22861 bp, 22 predicted proteins | sample JV7_2_21_MG_FD_188632 | JGI IMG/M metagenome (GOLD analysis project Ga0255052, IMG submission 188632) | Seawater microbial communities from Jervis Inlet, British Columbia, Canada - JV7_2_21 | ecosystem: Environmental > Aquatic > Marine > Inlet | place: Canada: British Columbia | collected... | reverse complement strand
TGTTGACCCTGGGGATCATCACCGGCTCGATCTGGGCTCAGTACGCCTGGGGCGCATACTGGAGCTGGGACCCGAAGGAAACATGGTCACTTATCACCTGGCTTATCTATGCAGCGCTGCTCCACGCCCGCTTTACGGCGGGATGGCGAGGAAGAAGGGCGGCATATATATCCATAATAGGCTTCATGGCCGTACTCTTCACGTTTCTGGGTGTTAATCTCCTCCTGAGCGGACTTCACGCTTACAATTGAAATAGTTCCTATGGAAATAGTAATCGTCGGACTCAGTCACAAATCAGCGCCTGTTGAAGTCAGGGAGAAGATCTCCTTTGCCAAGGATGTTCTCGATGAGGGACTAAAATCCCTTTCCGGCTACAAGAACGTGACAGAAGCCATGATCCTTTCTACCTGTAACAGGGTGGAAATCTGCGCTATCTCACCCAAAAAGGATGCGGCAGTCGAGGATATAGCGTCTTTCCTCTCCGAGTATCACTCTTTGGAAAGGAAGAAGATCGATCCGCATCTCTATACCTTCAGCGGTGAGGAAGCTATCGGTCACATGTTCAAGGTGGCCTCGAGCCTGGACTCAATGGTGGTAGGTGAGCCCCAGATACTGGGACAGGTCAAGGATGCCTTTACCTGCGCCACCAATGCAAAGAGCACGGGAAATGTCCTGAATCGGCTGCTGCACAAGACTTTTTCTGTTGCAAAGAGGGTCCGGACGGAAACGAGGATCGCCACTTCAGCGGTTTCCATCCCCTATGCAGCTGTGGAACTGGCAAAGAAGATCTTCGGAGACCTGGAGGGGAAGACCGTCATGCTTATCGGCGCAGGTGAGATGGCAGAACTCGCCGCCCGGCATCTCCTCAACATCGGTGTTAAACATATCCTTGTGACGAACAGGACCTTCGAGCGGGCAGAAAAGCTGGCGGAAGTTTTCGAAGGGTCTGCCGTACAATTCGATGATCTGCATCAGCAGATGGAACTTGCCGATATCATTATCAGCTCAACCGGTGCTCCCACCACAATATTAGGCAAGAAAGATGTGACAGGTGTCATAAAGAAGAGACGCAACAGGCCCATGTTCTTCATAGATATTGCCGTGCCCCGGGATATAGAAACCAGTGTTAATGATATCGAGAACGTGTATCTTTACGACATTGACGATCTGGAGGGAGTTGTTCAGGCAAATATGAAGGCCAGGGGAAAGGAAGCGGCAAAGGCTGAGAAAATAGTATTGGAGGAAGTTGACCAGTTCAACAACTGGATGCTGACCAGCGAAGCTTTCCCGACCATCGTCATGCTCAGGGAATGGGCGGAGAATATAAGGAAGGATGAAGTATCCAAGACCCTGAAAAGAATGCATGATTTATCAGATGTGGACCAGAAGAGGATCGAGGCTATGACGGAGGCGATTTTGAACAAGATCCTTCACCGTCCCATATCCCGAATGAAGAATGGATCCCAAACCCATGATGGAAAGGATCTGGTGGAGGCTGCCAGGAAGATCTTCGGGTTGGATGACTGATATCGATCGAGTTCCAGGTTCCAACTTCCAGGTTCCAGGTAAAAGGCTACAACTTTGAAACACTTGGAACTTGGAACATGGAACATGGAACACCAGGGATGTTGAAAGTTAGTTAATCTGAGAAAAGTTAATGCTGAGAGGAAAACAACAGTGAAAAAGCAATTAAGAATCGGCACAAGAGGAAGTCAGCTGGCACTTTGGCAGGCAAACTGGATAAAGGAAATCCTTGTCAGGAAAAACCCCGATCTTGATATAGAGATTGTTAAGATAAAAACCACAGGGGACAAAATCCTTGATGTACCCCTGGCAAAGGTTGGAGGAAAAGGCCTCTTTGTAAAGGAGATAGAGACTGCCCTGCTTGACAACTCCGTGGATCTGGCCGTCCATAGTATGAAAGATGTTCCCACCCTGCTGCCTGATGGCCTCAAGATCGTTGCGATAAGTGAGAGGGAGGATCCCAGGGATGTTATTATCTCAAAAGAGGGTAGGACGCTGGCGCAGTTGCAGGAAGGTGCCAGGATCGGCACCAGCAGCCTTCGAAGACAAGCACAACTCGCCGGTTACAGACCGGACCTCGTTATGGAGCCGTTGAGGGGCAACATAAACACGCGCCTGAAAAAGCTCAGGGATGGCCAATATGATGCCATTGTACTGGCATATGCGGGTGTAAAAAGGCTCGGCTGGGAAGGTGAGGTCACCCAGGTCCTGGATACCGATATTATGCTGCCGGCTATCGGCCAAGGTGCCCTGGGAATCGAAGCAAGGGGAGATGATCCCGGAACCCTTGAGCGAATCCTGTTCCTTAACCACTCGGAAACTTCTCTTTGTGTGAGGGCCGAAAGAGCCTTTCTGCACCGTCTCGAGGGGGGATGCCAGGTTCCCATTGCTGCCTATGCGACCACTGACAACGGTACGGTTACCCTTACTGGCCTGGTTGCCGGGGTTGACGGTGAAAAGCTCATAAGGATGGAAGTAAGGTCCGATGAGGCGTCAGCAGAGGAGGCTGGTCTTTCGCTTGCTGAGCAGATCCTCGATTCCGGCGGACGTGAGATCCTGGAAGAGATCTACTGTAGAGAGATAACCTGAAAAAGCCAAGGATGGACTTTTTACGACCCTATCAAGGTTGATGACTTCTTGGGAAGTCATCAACGCGCCTATTTAGGCGCGCCCAAATCGATGACTTGCATTGCAAGTTATTGATTTGTGAGGAAAGCAAAAATGACATTTTTTGTTTCCGTTGAGTAAAAAGCCAAGGATGGACTTTTTACGACTCTACTATAATTATCGCGCCCGAGGGTGGGCGCCCGGATCAATGACATAAACCTTGAGTCATTGATCCGTGAGGGAAGGGGAAACGACGCTTTTCGCTTCCCGTGGAGTGAAAAGCCGCTCACGGACTTTTTACGACAAATAACAACAGCCCGTGAGGGAAGCGGAAACCGCGCTTTTCGCTTCCCGATAAGCAAAAAGCTGCTTACAGACTTTTTGCGACAATAACAAAGAAGGAAGTATGAGAACCTTATCACTTGAAGGTGTCGGGGTCCTGATCACCAGGGCCGCAGAGCAGTCAGAGGGTATGTCCAGGGCCCTTGAAGAGCTCGGAGCCACCCCTTTCGTTCTTCCGACAATCCAATGTATACCTTTCCGCGATCCAGCCGGTCTGGATATTGCTCTGGAAAAGATCAGTTCATTCGAAGCTCTAATATTTACTTCCGTCAACGGGGTAAGGTTCTTTGTGGATCACCTTCGTGAGGCCAGAATGGATATGAATTTCATCCCGCCTGCTGTCTGCGTAGGCCCCAGGACTGCAGAAGCCTGGAGGGTTGAAGGAGGCAGGGTGTTTACTGTACCGGACGAATATACCGGCGAGATGATCCTGGATACACTCGGAGAGGACCTTTCCGGCAAAATTTATCTCATTCTGCGGCCTGAGACAGTAAAAACAGAACTCGGTGAGGCACTCAGGGACGCTGGTGCCGTGGTGGATGAGATCGTCCTTTACAGAACCCAAAACATCGACGCGGGACGGGATGAGCTCAAACAACTCCTTGCCCACAACTCCATAGATATTATAACTTTTACCAGTCCATCATCTGTACAGGGACTGGCGAATCTTCTCGGTTCCCTACGCGAGGTAAGGGAAATTCCGTGTATGTGCGTGGGACCCACTACTGCTGAGACGGCTGAGCAGGAAGGAATGAAAAGAGTATTTTACCCTGAGGAATATACAGTGGACGGTATGCTCCGAATGCTCCCCACACTTATCGGGGAAGGGAGCGAAGGGAGGTAATCTAATATGTTGTACCCTATCTACAGGCCGCGCAGAACCAGGCGCACCGAAACGCTGCGCCGCATGGTCAGGGAAACGCGCCTATCCGTGGATAATCTAGTCTATCCTCTGTTCGTCGTACACGGGAAGGGAATAAAGAAAGAGATCGGAGCCATGCCCGGTGTCTACCAGATGTCGGTGGACGAGATAGTAAAGGAATGCCGGGAGGTAGTTGATCTGGGAATACCGGCTGTCATTCTCTTCGGAATACCCGATGAAAAGGACGAGGTGGCCTCAGAAGCCCACGACCCACAGGGGTCTGTTCAACTGGCAGTGGAGTCAATAAAGGGGGCCTTGCCAGAGCTTGTGGTGATAACGGACGTGTGCCTGTGTGAGTATACAAGCCACGGTCACTGTGGAATTGTCCAGGATGGCGAGGTTCTGAACGATCCCACACTGGAGCTTCTGGCTCAGACAGCTCTTTCCCATGCCCAGGCCGGCGCCGATATCGTTGCGCCGTCCGATATGATGGATGGCAGGATAGCGGCCGTCAGGGATGTTCTGGATGAGGAAGGATTCGACCAGACTATCGTCCTTTCCTATGCCGTAAAATACGCTTCGGCTTTCTACGGGCCCTTCAGGGAGGCTGCGGAATCCACGCCGCAGTTCGGAGACAGGAAGGCTTATCAGATGGATCCTCCCAATGCTGTTGAAGCATTAAGGGAGGCTGCAATGGACATAGAGGAGGGTGCGGACATAATTATGGTAAAGCCGGCACTTCCGTATCTTGACATTATTGCCCGGATAAAAGATCGCTTTGATATGCCCCTTGCTGCTTATAATGTCAGTGGTGAATATTCGATGGTCAAGGCTGGAGCCAGGCTGGACTGGATAGATGGAGAACGTGTTATGATGGAGTCCCTGATATCCATTAAGAGGGCGGGAGCAGATATAATCCTGACCTATTTTGCCAAGGAAGCAGCCAGACTTCTGGGGTGAGGAATGGGGAGAGTTATGGCAGTGGATTGGGGTGAAAGAAGGGTAGGTATAGCCCTGTCCGATGAAGGAAAAGTTATCGCCTCACCCCATTCTGTTCTGTCCCGGTCCAGGATCGTATCAAACGATATCAGCAAACTCGCTGACCTGATCAGAAAAAACGACGTTGAGCTGGTAATTGTAGGCTTACCTCTAAACCTGGATGGATCCCGGGGAACGGCAGCCGAAAAAGTACTAGAGGTAGTCAACCTGATGCAGGAATCGCTCATCGCCCCGGTTGTCATTTGGGATGAAAGGCTCAGCACAGCTGAAGCCGAAAAGGTTCTTATCGGAGGGGACGTGTCACGGAAAAAACGCAAGACTCTGATAGACAGGGTTGCTGCAGCGATCTTTCTTCAGGCCTTTTTGGACAGCAGATCAGGTGGTAAGGTTTGAGGATCGGAAGGCGCGAGAGGAAGGAGAAGTTACTGCCGGCTGTCGTACTTTTTTTTCTCCTTCTTGTCAGTATAGGAGCGTTAAGACTTTTTATCTTTTGGATAACTCCCGCCGGAAAAACTGACAATGATATTGTCGTTCAGATCCCCCACGGCTCATCCTTCGTAAAGGCGGCGCAGCTGCTGAATGATGCTGAAGTTATAAGGTCCGTCAGGCTTTTCGTGCTGATGGGGAAGATCCGCGGTCTTTCCAGTAGCATTCAAGCTGGTGAGTTAAGCTTCAGGGAGAATATGACTCCTAAAGAGGTCCTGGATGAACTGTCGCGGGGCAAAGCTGTCCTTTACAGCATCACGGTGCCGGAGGGTTATACGGTAAAGCAGATTGGAAAACTCCTCCAGGAAAAGGAGCTTGCGGATTTCGACAGAGTCATTGCCCTTTCTGAAGATGTAGAATTTATCCACTCCCTCGATGTGCCCGCTGACAGGCTGGAGGGGTTCCTGTTTCCAGATACCTATGCCTGGCCCAAGGGAACTTCCGAGAAGCAGATCCTCAGGAGAATGGTTGAACACTACAAAAAAGTCTTCACTGACGATTTGAGAGCAAGAGGCAACGAAATGGGGATGACAGAGCTTGATGTCGTGACTCTTGCCTCAATTGTGGAAAAGGAGACTGGATCTCCAGACGAGAGAGGACTCGTGTCGGCCGTTTTCCACAACAGGTTGAAAAAGAGGTACAGACTTCAGAGCGATCCCACGGTAATTTACGGTCTCGATGATTTTGATGGGGATCTTAAAAGAAGCCATCTGAGAAAAGACACTCCCTATAATACCTATACGAGGCTTGGGCTTCCCATTGGCCCAATTGCCAACCCGGGTGCTGAATCCATCAGGGCAGTGTTGTATCCGGAAAAGGTTCCCTATCTCTACTTCGTGAGCAGAGGCGATGGGACACATGTTTTCTCAAATACGCTGGTTGAACACAACAAAGCGGTCAATACCTATCAACTGAAGAGGGTATCAAAGTGATTGTGGATCAAAACCTGGCCCATGAAGTTCTGACAGTGCTTTTGTCCGCGGGAGGAGATTTTGCTGATGTCTACGTTGAGGATTCGGCTTCAGTCATGCTTCAGGCCGAAGGAGACGATATGGAGAGGGTCTCCTCCACCAGGGAACGGGGAGCAGGTCTGCGCCTGGTAACGGATGGTGTTACACACTTCGCGTCTACCGTTGACCTCTCTTCCGAATCGCTGCTTGACCTTGCCGGATATCTGGCGTCCGGAGCCTCTTCAGGAGAGCCGGTGAGGATCAGTGATCTCACACTTCAACCGGCAGGACCATTAAAGGCTATAGAGGATTCATCTTCCGTTACTCTTGAAAGCAAAGGCGACCTCGTTTTGAAAGCTCTAAGGGTGGCACGGAGCTTTGACAAGAGGATCGTTCAGGCAAAATCCGTCTACAGGGATACACTGAGCAAGGTGGTTATAGCGACTTCAGGTGGGTCTATTGTGGAAGATCTCAGGTCCTACGGGATTTTCCTGGTTCATGCTGTAGCATCCGACGGAGAGAACATGCAGGTTGGATATGAACCTCGCGGTGGGATAGGGGGTTTCGAGCAGTTCAGAAAAATGGATCCTGAAGAGATTGCCATTATTGCATCCGGCAGGGCAATAACAACCCTTGAATCTCCAGAGGCTCCCGCAGGAAGGATGACAGTTGTGCTTTCCTCCGAGGCAGGCGGCACCATGGTACACGAGGCGGTGGGACACGGTCTGGAGGCTGATCTTACGGGACAGGAATTGTCTGTGTACTCAGGTAGAATCGGGGAGGTGGTAGCTTCATCCCTGATAACCATCGTTGACGATCCGACTATCCCGGGCAGGAGGGGATCTTACAATTTTGACGACGAGGGGACATCAGCCGAAAAAACCGTTCTCGTTCAGGATGGAGTCCTGAAGGCTTATATGAACGATCTTGTATCCTCCCGCCGGGATGGTGTAAAGCCCACAGGTAACGGAAGAAGACAGTCTTTCAGGCACTGGCCCATACCGAGGATGTCCAATACGATCATTCTCCCCGGTAAAGACGATCCTGAAAAGATCATCGCATCAGTTGATGAGGGGCTGCTGGTCAGGAAGATGGGCGGCGGGCAGGTTAATACCGTATCAGGGGATTTTGTGTTCGAGGTGAGCGAGGGACACTTGATAGAGAACGGGGAGATTGGAACCCCGGTGAGGGGCGCTACCCTTGCGGGAAACGGCCCTGAGGTGCTAAACAGCATAGACATGGTTGGTTCTGATCTCGGTTTTGCCATCGGAACCTGCGGGAAAGACGGTCAGGGTGTTCCTGTGGGTGATGCACAGCCCACCATGAGGCTACTCAACATCACTGTCGGGGGAAGGGGTTCCGGAGGACAGCCTTCATGAAACTTGGAGATTTCCTCAAGTCATTCAGAAAGACAGAGTCAGAACCTGCTTCCGAACAGGAGGACATCAAACAGGGGAGGGGGATAAAGATCCTCTATCAGTTTCTCCTGGTGACCCTCGCTGTTTCCGTACTCCCTTTGCTGGCATCTTCCTACAAATTGATGGGCATCAGCCGCACGTATCTCGAAGACGAACGTCTTGCCCTGCACTCTCAGGTGGCTAACGCAGCTGCCGGGGAGATCTCCTCTACGATGGCCAACGTATTGTCAAATCTTGAGCTCGTTGCCAAAGCTCAGGGCGGTGCCAGTCCCCTCAGCCGAGAGGCGAGGGACAGGTCTCTCATCTTTTACCTGGATCAGTATCCCGAGATAAAGCGGCTTGTACAATACTCCATAAATGGCGGGGAGATAGCACGGGCCTTCAGAGTCGGCCAGTCCAAATTCCCCGGCATAGGTCAGAATGTGAAAGCAATAGCCATTAAAGAGGCGTCGGGCGGGAAGACCTATATAAGCAGTCCGGTAGTTCTTCACACAGAGCAAATCCCCATAGTCGCAGTTGGTATGCCGATTTACTCCAGCGACGGAACCATCAGGTCCATTCTTCTGGGAGTGATCTCTCTTAATAGGGTTCAGGAGACGATCCAGAGGATAAATATACGTCGTCAGGGAATCGCTTACGTTGTTGACGGGGGAGGCATACTGATAGCCCATCAGGCGGTGGAAAGGGTGGCCGAGTCCGAGGATATGAGTTCCGTTGAGATCGTCGGCAAGTATCTCCTTGCAGGCGTGAGTGCCGGCACCATCCCCTTCAGGGATAAAATGGGCAAGGATATGGTGGGATCGTATTCTACCGTTAAAGGGTTTGGCTGGGGAGTGGTAGTGCAGGAACCGAGATCCGATGCTTATGAGATCATAAGGAAGATGACCTTTCAGACAGTAATATGGGCTCTGGTTGCCGTAATGGCGGCAGGTATCGCTAGTACGCTCCTGGCCATACGCCTGGCAAGTCCTATTGGTGTTCTGGCCGAAAAGGTAATGTCCCTTGCGAAGGGTGATTTTCACCAGAGGGTCGATATCCGTTCAAGGAATGAACTGGGTCAGCTTGCGGTCACCTTCAATCACATGGCTTCCCGCATCGAAAAACACGACAGGAATATGCGGGAGCTGTTTATAAATACTACCAAGGCACTTGCGGCGGCCATTGACGCAAAGGATCCCTATACTCGCGGGCATTCTCAGAGGGTTGCTCAGATCAGTCTTGAGATATCAAGAGAGATGGGGCTTTCCCCTGCCGAGCAACAGAAAGTCAATATCTCTGCACTGCTGCATGATGTGGGCAAAATCGGTATTGAGGACAGGATCCTGAGGAAACCCACCGAGCTCACAGACGAAGAGTACAATATTATCAGGCAGCATCCTGTATGGGGATCCATGATCATGGGTCACATTCAGCAGCTCAAGGAGGTCATTCCTGGAATAGAGTCACATCATGAACGCCTCGACGGCACGGGGTATCCGAAGGGACTCAAGGGTGCGCAGATCCCTCTCCTTGGACGGATAATAGCAGTTGCAGATACATTCGATGCCATGACAAGTGAAAGGCTCTACCAGAAGGCCATGGAACTGAAATTTGTCGTCAGCAAGCTGGAGGAGTGGAAGGGATCGAGATACGATCCGGAAATTGTTGATGCCATGATAAAAGTTCTCCCGAGGATATCCAGTGGTTGACATGGAAGGTTCAGGACAGGGGCCATTCAAGAAGAAAAAGGGGCTATTTTTCTGGCGGACAATAATTATCCCCTTCAGCACTCTCCAGTTCTGGCTGAGCTTTTTACTTGTCCTCCTGGTCCTGTCAGGCGCATTTTCAGTCTTCTATTATCAGTTTCTCAGCCCCAAAGCCCAAGCCGATCGAATGATAAATAAAGCCGAAGACCGGTTCGACCAGGCGATTGTCATGGGAATAAAAGAACTGGCACTCCAGGAATTCAGATCAGTCCAGGATTCACTTTTCAAGGCCCGTAAAGCTTTTGACTCGCGTAAATACGATGAATCGGTTGTATTTGCTGAAGAGACCTTAAATACACTTGAGGGTGCCATGGACCGCCTCCGCTCAGACGAGTACTTCAGAAAAGAGAGGGCTGCATCGATGAGTTTTCTCAAGGGAGCCGTTGACGTCAAAAAGGCCGGCTCACTGAATTGGGGACCGGCCAAAAAAAACATGCGGCTGAATAAGGGCGACAGGATCCGTACGCGATCAGGGGGTAGGTCTATCATTCAGTTTGACGACGGGAGTCAACTCACAATTAAATCCAATTCCCTCGTACACATTGACGAGCTAAGTGAGGACATAAGAACCAGGACCAAAAATTCCTCTATCAAACTCCTTGAAAGCGATGTGGAGGCCAGCATCCTCAGGCCGACCGCAAGGGGGTCGCGATTCATGATCGAAACGCCCGGGTCTGTTGCCCAGATCAGGAAGGCGAGGATCAATATAAAGGTGAGCGACAGTAACCAGACTGAATACAGACTCATGTCCGGTGACGTGGTTGTTAAGGCTGCCGGAAGAGATATAAGAATTGATGAAAGCGATATTGTTCGCCTTGGAAAGGACGGCAGAATGATATCCAGAGGCAAACTCCTTGCCGTTCCCTCAACAAGGACTCCAAAAAATCTGGAATGGATAGTATCCGGAAAAAGGGGAGTGCCGATATCTTTTACCTGGAAGAAAGTCGACAAGGCATCCGGCTACCACGTGGTTGTAGGAATGGACAGGTACTTCACAAATACAGTCTATGACAAACAGAAAATAAAAAATAACTCTGCAAGGGTTGCCGATCTTAAACCGGGTCTTTATTACTGGAAGGTGAGCAGCCTGGACAGGAGGGGCCAGGAGAGTCTCTTTTCCCCCTTCAGCGTATTCAGGATACTGCACGATCAAAGGCCGCCGCTCTTGGAGATAGAGGATCCTATCGTGTTGGTGGATTTGTCCGGTGTAAGGGTTTACATCTCTGGTGCGGCGGAGCCGGGAACCAGGCTTTCATTGAACGGCAGCAGGATAGCCCTCGCCTCTGACGGTGCTTTCAGGACTTTCCTGAACGTCGGGTCAGAGGAGAAGGAGATCAGGATCAGGGCCGCGGATTCTGCGGGTAATGTCCTGATCCGTACGAAGGAGCTTCAGTGAAAAGGTTAATGATCTTCATTCTGACCACGCTCCTGATCCTGCCTGTAGCGGCGTGCAGGGATAAGGGAAGCAAGTTCTCAATGGCCCACAGGCTCAACGGGGTTGGTATTGCCCTCTATTCAAGAGGGAATATCCCGGAGGCGCTTGAGCGTTTTCAACAGGCGCTGACATATACGCCCGACTTTGCTTTTGGAAGAAATAATGTCGCGGTTTCATATTACCACCGGGGACAGCTGGACCTTGCCATTGCAGAGTTTCGACGTGCTGTTGAACTGGAGCCTGACATACCTGAGATTCACGGCAATCTCGGGGTGGCCTTTATGCTCCAGGAGCGATACGTCGAGGCGGAAAGGGAACTAAACAAGGCCATCTCCCTGGACAAGGAGTACGTCCTGGCTTACAGTAATCTCGGCGTCCTGCTTTACAGAACGGGACGGACAAGTGAGGCCATAAAGATCTACAAGAAAGGAATAAAGCTCGATCCTGCACTGGACAGGCTCCACCACAATCTTGGAGAGGCCTTTCATTCAGAGGGTGATTATAAGGGAGCCATCAGGCACTATAATTTGGCTCTGAAGCTGAACCCAGGCAGTGCCAAGACCTTCAATAACCTTGCCTGGACATATGCTCAAAGAGGGGAGAATATTGAGGATGCTCTGGCCCTGGCAACTGCCGCTGTGGAGGCTGACCAGAAAAACGGGTTCTATTACGACACTCTTGCATGGGTATATTTCAAGCAGGGTCTCTTCGAGGAAGCCCGACAAACTGTAATGAAGGCCATCGAATTCCAGCCTGGCATACCCGACTTTCACTATCATTTCGGTGAGATTCTGCGCTGGCAGGGTCGTTACAAGGAGGCTGTAGAGGAGTATGGCCGGGTTTTGGGTATTGAGCCGTATGGGATTTGGGCGGATAGAGCCGAAGCGGCCATCTGGGCCATAAAGGGTTTGTGATTTCATCACAAACCCAGTTTCTAGTTAACCAACAACTTCTAATCTCAAATACTCTAATTTCTAATGCTCCCCTTCGGCTAATGAATAACGCTCAGGGCAGGCAATTTCCAATGCTCCAATTTCGATTTTCCAATTTCGAATCTTGATCAACCTTCAACTTCTATATTTAGTGACACCATCCCGAGCCACAACTTCCTTTTCAAGACGATCATCAAGTCGGTCCTTCTGTATTTCCAGGTCGTAGCGTACCTGTAAATTCATCCAGAAGCGCTCGGATGTCCCAAAATAATGGGAAAGCCTAAGAGCAGTATCAGCGGTGATGGCCCTTTTGCCATGGACGATCTCGTTAATGCGGCGCGGTGGCACACTGATATCCTTGGCGAGCCGGTACTGACTGATCTCCATGGGTTTTAGATACTCCTCTTCCAGGATTTCTCCCGGATGTATGGGCGGCATTTTCATGGTCATATCCATACCCCCTTAATGATAATCAGCAATCTCAACATCATATGCGTTTCCACCCCTCCACACAAAACAGATTCGCCACTGATCGTTAATTCTAATACTATATTGTCCTTTCCTATTACCGGACAATTTCTCAAGGCTATTGCCTGGTGGGATTCTTAGATCATTAAGACTCTCGGCACCATCCAGAATAAGAAGTTTTCGATATGCTAACCGTTGAACATCAGTGGAGAATTGTTTTACAAAAGCTCGTTGAAAAACATTTTCGCTGATCCGGTTCCGAAAGCTCTTGATCATAAATGATATTAACGCCATGTGTTAATAACGTCAAGCGTTATCATGTGTGACATTTAAGGGTGCTTGGGGTCCGATCTCATTTGTTTACTTCCAATAACCAACAACTATTTATGGGCTCTGGGCAATGGGCTCTGGGCCTACAACAAGCAAGACAACCTTACTCTTCCTCTCCCTTGGTGGGAGAGGAAGCCTGCCGTTTATGAAAAACCTTGAACGGCAGGCGAGGAGAGGGGGGTATATTACCCCCTCCCCTTATGTTCCCCTCCCGCCAGGGGAGGGGTTTAAACGCCGATACCCCGATACGCCGTTACTCCGTTAAGTGTACCCCTGTGTATTCTGTGACTCTGTGGTTAAAACCCAATTTCCAATGCCTAATACCCCGAAAAAAACACACATATTCAAGGGCTATGTTACTAGTGCTGATTGGTTATTCACCGTTAAAGCCCCTCGATAATAGTGTAAGAATTACAATAACTGATATAAGATCGGTTACAATTTTGCAACCCATTGATAAACAAGAGATATTTCTTGACATACATAATGTTTACCAAGTAATTTACTAACGTTATTACGCTGTGGGGGTGTTGAGGGGGGCTTACATCTCTAGAAGATCCAGCGCGCCGCTACTCTATGGTGAGAGTCAGCGGTTTTTTTGTCTTTCAAAGCAGTCCTGCAAATTCATTTATTTTGTTTATTAGGCAAAAGCATGAATTGTGATGTTGGATCTCCATATCCTGGATCGTGGGGTGTTTCCTCTCAATGAAATCACAAGCTCTTGCATCGGCGAAGATCTCCCGACCACTGGTTCCCGGTGATGTTCTTATGCGGGAGCGGCTGTTTGAGCTCCTGGATTCAGGCCGCGGCAGATCCGTTATCTGGGTGTCAGGCCTTGCTGGTTCGGGCAAGACGACCCTGGTATCGAGCTTCACAGATGCGAGGGACCTTCCCAGCTACTGGTACCGTGTAGACAGTGGGGACAGTGATCCGGCTGGATTATTCTACTATCTTGGTCTTCTGGGCAAGAAGGTGGCCCCCCGCAGAAAAAAAGGCCTTCCTCTCTTCACGCCCGAGTACGCCATGGGCCTTGACCGTTTCGCCCAGAGCTTCTTTGAGGACCTTTACACTCGTACCAAGACACCGGGCCTGCTTGTTTTCGACAACGTCCAGGAGGTTCCGGACGAGTCCCTCTTCCACCAGGTGATCCTCGAGGGGGTATCCCGCCTCCCGGAGGGGTTGTGCATTGCCCTGGTGAGCAGAAACGAACCCCCTCCTATCTACTCCCGTCATGTGGCCAACCGGGATGTTGAAGTAATCAGGGGGGACAGTATGCGCCTGGATATGGAGGAGTTCCGCGAGATCCTAGAGGGCCATGGATACGCTGATCTGGAGGATCAAAAGATCGAGGATCTTTACGGTCAGGTTGACGGCTGGGTAGCTGGTGTGATGCTGATGCTTGGTGGGGGCGGTCCGGAGGGTTTTGCTCCCGGTGGTGATCATGGTGAGACGGCGGGTGAACTTTTTGATTATTTTGCCAGCGAGGTGTGGGAGCGAGTGGATGAGGACCAGCGGGATTTTCTAATGAAAACGTCGTACCTGCCGGCCATGACCTCCCGAATGGCGCAGGAGTTATCAGGGAACACCCGTGCGGGGCGGATCCTGTCCGATCTAAGTAGACAAAACCTGTTCACGGCGAGGCTTCAGCGTTCGCCGGTCCAGTACCAGTACCATCCTCTGTTCACCGATTATCTTATAGCTCATGCTCAGGAGCACTTTACCCCTAAGGGCCTTGCTGATCTCGAAATAGAAGCCGCACGCATACTGGCCGGTTCCGGCCAGATCGAAGAAGCTGTGGGACTTCTGGTTGACGCCCAGGCCTGGGAAAAAGCCGTCGAACTCATCCTTACCCAGGCCCAGGGTCTGGTGACGCAGGGAAGGGTACAGACTCTGATGGAATGGATCGATGCGCTTCCGGAACAGGTGTTAGAGGAAGTTCCCTGGCTGTCCTACTGGAAGGGTGTTTGCTGTTTTCAGATGGCAAGACCTGAAGCCAAGGGATGGCTTAAAAAAGCCTATTTGGGCTTCAAGGCAATTGGTGACAGGGCCGGGGCCTTGCTTTCATTGGCCGTTCTCTGCGAGAGCAGTTTCTACCTGTGGTGGGATTTAGATGAGGTCAACCACTGGATAGATGAGATGAAACAGCTCCTTGACGAGGATGATAAGTTCCCTTCACTGGAGATCGAGGGCATGGTGATATCGGCTTTCCTGATATGCCTGATCTATAAACGTCCCTATCCGGAGGAGATGAAGATCTGGGAAGAGAGGGCCTTGAAACTTGTCAGGGAGTTGCCGGATGTCGGATTGCGCATCAGGATCAACGCCACCCTTTACCATTATTATTCCTGGACAGGTGATTTTGAAAAATATACTGCCTGTCTTCGCTTGGTTATGCAAGACGAGGAGAATAAGGAAATTTCGACCTTAAGCCGGCTCAATATCCCTCTTTGCGAATCGGTGCATAATTGGCTAACGGGAGATCTGGACGGATGCAGGGAAAGTGTTAACAGGGGGTTGAACCTGGCCGGCGACACCGGCATTCATGTCATATCCCCATATCTAATCAGCCAGATGATATTCGCGACCTTGAGTTCGGAGGAGGTTGGAGAGGCGGGCAAATTCCTGGCCAGCTACCGGGAAATGTTCCATCCGGCGAATCTGCTCAACTCGTTGCACTATCACGTCCTTGCCGGTTGGGAGGCTCTTATTCGGGGTGATCTCAGGAAGGCTGCTGCTGATATGAAGCAGGCTGACATGGTGGGTATTAAAGCCGGCACCCCTTTTCCCATTGCGATACACAAGTTCGGATTGGCTAATATCTGCATTGAGATGGATGATTATGACGGAGCCAATGAGGCCCTCAATGAAGCGAATTCCATTGCTGAAAGAATGGAATCAATCCACTTGAAGTTCATGTGCCATACAGGATGGGCTTATTCAGCTTTGAAAAGGGACGATGAAAAGGCGCTGCTCAAACACCTGGAACTGATGATGGCAGCGGGAAAGGACCAGGTCTTCTGCAATTTTCCTTTCTGGCGTCCTCCGGTAATGTCTCAATTGTGCGCTAAAACTCTTGAGTACGGGATCGAGGTGGATTATGTCAGGGATCTTATCCGCAAGCGGAAGCTGGTTCCTCCGGCGGATAGCCTTCAGGACCTGGACAACTGGCCCTGGCCTGTACGTATCTATACCCTGGGGGCTTTCCGACTGGTAAAGGACGATGAGCCTGTCCGGTTCTCCGGCAAGGCCCAGAGAAGGCCCCTTGACCTGCTCAAGGCCTTGATCGCCCACGGTGGGCGGGAAGTGAGCTCGGAAAGACTCATGGACGCCCTGTGGCCGGATTCAGACGGTGATATGGCCCAGAACTCTTTTAACGCCGCGCTCCACCGCCTGAGGAAACTGCTCGGCATCAAGGAGGCCCTTACTCTTCAGGACGGACGGCTCTCCCTGGATCCGAGGTACTGTCGGGTGGACCTCTGGGCCTATGAGGAGGCCTGTGATGCAGCTGAAGCGGCCTTCAGAGATGGTAATCCAGGTGAGGAGTTCCCCGCCCTGGCCAAAGGGGCGATTGACCTTTTCGGCGGCCAGTTCCTTCCCGATGACCTGAAACCGTGGGCGATCTCTTCCCGGGAGAGGTCACGGATCAGGTATTCGCGGATCGTAACAAGGCTTGGCCGTTATCTTGAGGGGAGTGATGATCATGAAAAGGCTATCGACTGCTACCTGAAGGCACTGGATATCGATGATCTGGCCGAGGAAGTCTACGCAAGCCTCATGGGATGCTACGAGACAACGGGCCGCAGGGCCGACGCTGTTGCCCTCTATGAACGGTGTCGAATAACATTGTCGGAGGCAATGGGTATCGAACCATCTCCGGAAATAGAAGCTATCTACAAGCGGATTATTGGGGTCAGGCCATGAATTATGGTATACCTGCCTTGTTTTGCGTGAAATACCAAAATTCATGACCTGACCCCCCTATGGACAATTCCTCCGAATCCGTAAGTCATCCGTAAGTTCTTGTATCCCAGAATTGTTTCAAAATCGGAATGATCTCGCTCAGTAAACATTTGATTTTCCGGAAAGGAGATTCAGTTGGACAGCTACATCATACGTATTTATCGACGTAACGGGGACGATCGGAACAGTATCACCGGTGTGGTCGAGTGGGCTGAATCCGAGGAGAGGAGATCCTTTAAGCATTCGGACGAACTGGTGAGGATCCTGTGCGGACCTGAAGATAAGCTTCAATCGGGAGTTGAAGAAGAAGGTAATGGATAAAAGAAGCATGGATTGGGGGAAGAAGTATCAAGAGCAAGGACACAGTCTTGATCTTCTCTGTTTCATTAAGGGGTGAACCGCTTTTATGGGTCATCCTGTCCAGGGGAGTCGCCGAAAGAGTATTGGGGGAATACGGCATGGGGTATCGGAAGGCGGTTTTTGGCCTATTTACCGCGATGAAGATGATAGCCTGCCCGTTTCCTGTAGGCAGTCTGTCGGGTCGGGCAAAACCGGCAGGCTCCTCCCCCGGGCGAAGGTTGAGAGCGGGATGGGTTCCACTTCAAGAGTGAGGGGGAATCGATCGGAAAATCAGAACGGAAAGGAATTGTCAGATGATTGAAGGGATTTTTGGGGGAACGAACATGAAAAAGACTGACGAAGAGTATTTTGACTTATTGGAGTCCAGCCTTAAAAAGGAGGACGGGAAAGACGAGAAAAAAAATAGAGACAGGGATCTCGTCTCAGTAACACTGGATATGCTGCGGGATGTAAGAAACCAATGGATCGAGGCTGAGAATTATCGATTCTTGAGATCCCGCCGAAAGATAGATTAACGTACCGGTATTAAGGAAGAGTGGGGGTGTTTGGGGTACGACCTCATTTGTTGGTTTCCAATGCTCCAATTTCTAATGCTCTAATGTTCTAACCCTAATTTCCAATTTCGATTTTTCAATTTTGAATCTCAAATCACAGCTCAGATTTTCTTTGCCGCTTTTTTGGTGATTCATGCTTCTTACTCTTTGAGAGTTTTCCGTAGCCTTTTATTCTCGTGGGGGAACCGGGAGAAATGCTGGCGAAATTTCTGCCCGCTTTTCTTATGCCATATCCATAAGAAGCATCAGGTTCCCTGGCGGTGGTTGACCTGTCTATCACTTCTGTAACCCATGCATTCAGGCTTTTCCCTGCTTTTTTAGCATTAGAATGAGCTTTACGATGTACCTCCGGGGGCATGCGAACAACAAACCGGCCGGAGAAAGGCTTTTCAGGCTCTTCTCCTCTCTTCAGACAGAGATCCAGGTAATCATCAACTGAATCTTCGAAGCTCTTTTTCAACTCCTTAACTGAGCTTCCCTGAAAGGTGATAATATCCCTCGTGTTGACCACTTCACCGTGAAAGATATCTAATTCATCGTCTAACTGAGCTTTCCCTAAATAACCTTTATACTTGAACATCACCTTACTCCTGCTTCTGTTAAAACCGTCTCATTGATCTGATCGTTCCACGGTCTGTTTCTTTCCCTGGGTGCGGTCTGTGAAAGACCGCTCTTACTCCGTTCAGATAGATCCTTACTCTTGATCCACTTCCTTCAGTTATTTCAGCTCCTGATGCTTTGAGCATCGACACTATATCAATCCACAGAACGTCAGAACGTACTGGATGTTCAAAAATTCTCTCAAGGGTTTGACGGTGTTTTCTTCTCATAAGAAATAGTATCAAATAATGATACTATAGGCAAAAATATTATCAAATCATATTACATGTGTCTCGTTAACCAAGCCTTAAGGTCTGACCCCAAGAACTTGATGACTTAATATTACCCCGCGGCCCCCTGTCAGCCCTGAGCCTGTCGAAGGGCGGTCCGACCGTATGGCCGGGTTTTTGGTGTAATCACTCGGCTTCGCAACCCCCTTTTAGCTTCGCTTCGTGATTCACCAAAACCCCGGCCTGATATATATTAGTCATCCAGGGTTCCGGCAAAAGGCCCTGAAGCGAAGCTAAAAGGGGGTTGCGAAGCCGAAGGGGCTTTTGCCGGAACCCATTAATCATGCATTAACCACCAACTAATCGGGAGATGAACCCTAATTTCTAATGATCTAATGCTCTGAATCAACTAACAACTGCATTAATCCAATTTCCCCACTACACTTACTGAATGACCCACAAGCCCAATCACACTGAAAAAGGGATCATCAGAACGTACCTGGTCACAACGGCCCTTTATACCCTCGCCACCTCGATGATCTGGGGGATAAACACCCTGTTTTTAATGGACGCGGGGCTGGACATCTTCCAGGTTATGCTGGTCAATGCCGCCTTTACTGCCGGAATGGTTCTTTTCGAAATACCCACCGGGGTGATTGCCGATACACTGGGAAGAAAAACGTCTTTTCTGATGTGCATAGCGGTAGTCTTTATCTCCACGCTTATTTACGTAGGTGCGGCTTACCTTTCCCTGAGCATATGGACATTTTTTGTAGCCTCGGTCTTGCTGGGTCTGGGTTTCACGTTCTTCACCGGAGCTGTGGAGGCCTGGCTTGTAGATTCCCTGGGTCACGTTGGATACAAGGGTTCAAGGGAAGTAGTATTTGCACGGGGCCAGATGGTTTTTTCAACTTCCATGCTTGTTGGTACTGTTGGCGGTGGTTTTCTGGGGCAGGTTCACCTGTCCCTGCCGTATATCGTACGTGCCATTATACTCGTACCCACATTTTTCATAGTACTTTTCACAATGCACGATCTGGGATTTACCCCCAGAACTCTGGAGCTTTCGAATTTCGGAAGAGAGATCCGCAAGCTCTTCCAGAACAGTGTTAAATACGGATGGGAACAGCCTCTAATAAAACTCTGTATGCTCGTTTCCTTCGTGAATGGATTATTCTTTATATATGGCTGGTACTCGTGGCAGAGGTACTTCCTTGACCTTTTAAACAGGGAACTTATATGGGTTGCGGGCATCGTGAGCGCCCTGTTTTCACTATCCGGTATTGTCGGCAACAGCCTGGTTGGCAGGGTGAGCCGATCTCTCGGGGGGAGAAGTTCGGCCTCTGTCCTGGCGAGGATTGTATGTGCCCAGGCGGCGGTTATTGTCTGTGCCGGTTTCCTGGGGATAGTCTTTCACGGTCCTGCGAGAGGCTTTATACTTTTTTCTGCCGCTGTTGCCCTCTATCTTGTGTTCGGCATGCTCTTCGGTCTATATTCACCCATTCGACAGGCCTTGATAAACAGGTATATCCCCTCTGAACAGAGGGCCACCATCCTGTCCATGGACTCCTTTTTTATGAACATGAGCGGGGTTTTCGGACAAACCGGACTGGGTTACATGTCAAAGGTGATCTCAATTCCTGCCGCCTGGGTTGTTGGAGGCGCTGTAATGTTACTGGGCTATCCGTTATACAATAGGGTGAAAGAGATCGACGAGGCGGAGTCGGCCGATCGTCCTTAATGGGTCGTAAAAAGTCCATCCATGGCTTTTTACTCCTCGGAAAGAGAAAAGTGTCATTTTCTCTTTCCTCACAAATCAACAACTTGCATAGCAAGTTGTTGATTTGGGCGCCCCCCAATGGGCGCGTTAATTCTTGAGAGGAGATATAAGTTGGGGGCTGAATATTTAGACAAAGGTGAATATTATATTTGGGGTATGAAACCCTGATCTGGAGCTATCGATGTGTGAGCCAAGACTATTTAAAGAGACAGAAAATATATTCCGCCTTTATACTGCGCTTGTATTAGCCTTAGCATTTTTCATCGGCTGTTCATCTCCGGAAAATTCAATTAGGACCGGTTTCGATTCGGGGAAGTACAGGACGATCGTTGCCCTGGGCGACTCTATCGTAAAGGGTTACGGGGTAGGTAAGGGCTGGCCGGAGATGCTGGCAAGAAGCCTGGCGGACAGTTTCCCGAATGTTAGAGTGTTCAATGCCGGCAGGTCCGGGGATACTGCCGGGCAGGGCCTTTCCAGGCTGGAGGATGATGTGCTGACGCATGACCCGGACCTGGTCCTTGTTTCCTTCGGGCTCAACGACATGAAAAACGGCATTCCAGTTGAACAATTCGGAGAGGATCTGGGTAAAGTAGTCGATCGGATCAGCGCTCACGGTGCCACTGTAGTCCTTCTGACAACAACCCGTCTTCAGAGGGGCACAAGTATGGTGGCGAGGTTCAACCCGGGCCCCTTTAATGATACTATCAGGGCCATTGCAGAGGGAAACGGTATCTGGCTCATAGATGTTAACAAAGAAGCCGGCGGTCTCAATGCTTCCAAATACCTCCTGGATGCGGCGCATCCCAACACGGAGGGGTACCGTAAATTAGCCCGAATTATTGAGAAAGGCTTGATTGGATAATATTCGGTCCAAGATCCAATGTCCAAGAACCAAGATCGTTTTTATGTTTTAATTGATTTGGGACCTTGGATTTTGGATCCTGGACTGCAGGTCCGATATGGAGAATAAGTATGCAAAATAAGTTACAGGAAGTATTTATAAAAAAATGGAACAAATATTTTAATGGTGCCGACCTTCCATTCGTTTTCTTCTATTCCGATGAAGATAAGTATGCGGAGCATGCGGTAAAGAAAAAGGGATGGACGTGCATGATCGCCCAGCTGAATCCGGCGAGGAAGGGCAAAACAGTTGCCTTAACACAGGACAACATCGGCTGCATGGGCGGGGTAAGGGCATCGGGGTACCCTACCGAGTATAGCGAAAATTTCAGGTACTTCCTCTCATGCGGAGTTGAGGGAAAATCAGAGGGCCTGAGGCTCAAAAAAACTCCCGAGTTGGTCGACGAGTACATGAAGACTTCTCCCGATTCCAAATCCGAAGGAAAGTACATCATATTCAAGAGATGGGACAAACTGGAGAATGGTGAAGATCCCAGGGTGGTAGTATTTTATGCTACACCCGACATCCTCTCCGGCCTCTTTAATCTGGCGGGGTTCGATTCAGCTGATCGGTTCTGTGTAATAGCTCCATTTTCATCGGGATGCGGGAGCATAATCAACTACCCCATTATAGAGGGTAAGAGAGAGGAGCCGAGGTCGGTAATGGGGATGTTCGATACAACCGCCAGGCCCTACGTGGACGAAAATATCCTGTCCTTCGCCCTGCCAATGGGGCTATTTACGAAAATGGTCTACGAGATGGATGAAAGCTTTCTGATCACGAAGGACTGGGAGAAGATAGGAAAAAGGGTCAGTAAGGCCGGGCAGTAGGTTAGGCTCTGATGAGGATGGATAATGGGTAAACTTCCCCTTCTGGGGACGATAGTTAATGTTGCCGCGATTGTGGCGGGTTCTTTGCTCGGTCTCTTTTTCGGTCACCTCCTGCCTGAGAAGGTGCACAGGACCCTTGTCCTGGGTCTTGGCCTGGCGGTTATTCTCATTGGGCTGCAGCTTGCCTTCCAAACCAATCAGCCCCTCGTACTCATAGGAAGCTTGATCCTGGGCGGTATCACTGGAGAAGCTCTTCGAATAGAAAACAGACTTGAGAATTTCGGACGGAGGTTGCAAGAAAGATTTACAGATGCCGGTGACATTGCCGAGGCATTCGTTACTGCCAGCCTTCTTTACTGTGTTGGCGCCATGGCTGTTATGGGTTCTATTCAGGACGGGCTGGGCGGACAGCCGACGATCCTTTACGCCAAGTCTGCTCTGGACGGGACAGCATCAATAGTACTGGTTTCCACCCTCGGGATAGGTGTGATTTTTTCAGTCATCCCGATACTCCTCTACCAGGGTGCCCTGACCCTGGCGGCGGTCTCGGTGCAAGGGCTCCTCACGGAACCAGTTATCAGTGAGATGAACGCCGTAGGTGGGCTGCTCATATTCAGCATTGGCCTGGACCTGCTGGGGATAAAGAAGATCCCGGTGGGCAATCTGCTGCCGGGAATTTTCGTGGCGATGGGTATAATGGTTCTAATTGGAACGATTTAATTAAATTGATAATCGTTGGTTGGTCCAAAATCTAAAGTCCAAAATCCAAGATCAATTAATAAAATGAAAAGATTTTGGATCTTGGGCCTTGGATCTTGGACCGATCTCAAAAACGCCGCATAAAACAATAGAAGGAGTTAAATATGATACACATAATGGCACTATACAGAGTAAAAGAAGACAAACTTCAAGAAGTAATCACCGCTGTTGAAGAGTTCGTAGATGCTGTCAAAGACAATGAGCCCGGCACCCTGGTATACGAGTCTGTCAGGGGAAAGGACGATCTGTCCTTCTTCCATATAATGACTTTCCAAAACGAAGAAGCTGA
>Ga0255052_10000921_pt1 | contig 22870 bp, 21 predicted proteins | sample JV7_2_21_MG_FD_188632 | JGI IMG/M metagenome (GOLD analysis project Ga0255052, IMG submission 188632) | Seawater microbial communities from Jervis Inlet, British Columbia, Canada - JV7_2_21 | ecosystem: Environmental > Aquatic > Marine > Inlet | place: Canada: British Columbia | collected... | reverse complement strand
AACCCGGTGGGTAGATAAGGCCGGTGCTCAATCCGATGGCGCCCTGGGCCATTGCACCGGCGACCTGGTCTTTCATTGTGGCCATCTGGTCCGGGTCGGCTCGTCCCTCGCCGAGCCCCATGACAGACGCCCGGATTACGCCCTGACCCACCAGAGGCAGTACATTAAGGGATACACCTTGACGTGTCAGAAACTTCAGATAATCGCCAACCGAAGACCATTCTTTCCATGGCATGGCTTTTATGCGTTCACCGAAAAAACCGCTCAAAGCCGCAACTGTCTCTTCACGGGTTTTGTCAAGCAGCGGCGCAGGAGAAAGGCCGCACTGGCCGACAACAGCAGTGGTGATCCCTTGGTGAAGCATGCTATCTGCAGTCGGCCAAATCGGAAGAGAGAAGTCAGCATGGGAATGCATGTCGATAAAACCCGGGGTGACGGCATGACCTTCGGCGTCAACAACATGCCTGCCGCCGGTCCGACTCAGATCCCCCACATCCGAAATTTGGCCGCCGTCTACTGCCACATCGGCCCGATAGGCCGGTTTTCCGGTACCGTCGATGATTTCGGCATTCCGGATGATGATGTCGTGCATTTTTATCCTCCTCTATTCTACTGATCTGCCCTAAATAGCTTTAATTACGAGGATTTGCAAGGGCAACCCACCTATTCAGGAAAAAACGCTGTTTGGCCTGTCGGGCTAGATAGTGAAAATTATAAAGGGATAAAATACGACACAGAAAACCGCTCGAAAACCGCATGAAATCATTTGTCGGAACGTGAAATTTCCACCTTGATCTTTTTCGATATTAAGATGATAGTGGTTTAACGCTAAATTCGAAAAAGAAAGACCAGCATCATCCAACATCCATCTCAATCTGACGCTGAAGGACGACTGAGAAACAGCCTTGCCTGACCAACGGCTAGACCGATTAAGGATGCATTATGGACATCACCCTTAAAGAGGTAGCCAAAGTAGCCGGCGTATCGCATACGACGGTATCTCTTGTCATTAACAATGTGGAAGGTTCAAGGGTAAGTGCCAAAACAAGGGCGCGTGTTCTCGAGGCCATCCGGAAATTAGACTATAACCCGAATCTCACGGCCAAGAGGCTCGCTTCAGGAAAGACCGGCTGTATCGGGTTATACACACCGTTTGAAATTCCCATATTTCGCAACTATACATTCATGGAAATGATTACGGGCATTCAAGATGTTTTGAGTGAAAAAGGGGTTGATCTTGTTTTATTTTCCGGAGGTAGAAAGTTATATCGAAATCGGCCGGTCAACCGGATTGTAAAGCAAAAGACAGTGGATGGCCTTATCATTTTTAATACACGGTATACGAGCATAAAGTTTGTTAACAACTACATTAAAAGCCTAAATCAACTGAAATTCAACTATGTAATATTACATTATTACTGGGGCAACGAGGAAATAAATTATGTGGGCATAAATTACGAAAATAATGCCTATAATGCAGTAAATTATTTAACCTCTTTAGGTCACAGGAACGTGGCCTTAATCGTCGGTAACCGGGAAGCAACCGTAAACACCCGAATCATCAATGGATATGAAAGAGCACTAAGAGGCAATGTTATCGATATTGACACTGCTATTATTGAATATGCTGACTATGATTATCAACTTGCATACGAAAAGACGCTGAAAATTATCAAGAACAATCGTTCTGTGACTTCTTTTTTCATCGGTGGCTTTGAAATGGTTCCGGCCTGTTTGAAAGCTATAAAAGACATGGAGTTGAGTGTTCCAGAAGATATTTCAATCGTATCATATATTGATAATGAAATAATGCCTATTTTGGATCCCCCTATAACATCTATCAAATGGCCGTATTATGAGATGGGTAAAAAAGCGGCGGAGTTACTTTTGAAAAATACAAACGATAAAAAGAGATACACATTTGAGACAGAGCTGGTGGTAAGGAACTCAACCTCAACAAGACCCTAAACCAAAAAGAGGCAAAATACGGTTTTTATCGGTGGTGTCGAAATGGCGCCGGCATGTTTGAAAGCTGTAAAAGATGCCGGTCTGAGCGTTCCGAAAGATATTTCAATTTTGTGTTATATAGACGACGAAATAATGCCCTTTTTAGAACCTCCTTTAGCCACTATCAGGCGGCCCTTTCGGGATATGGGAAAAAAAGCCATGGAATTGCTGTGGGGGAACAATGAATCGAAAAAAAGGATCCTATTCGAATCCGAACTCATCGTGAGAGGTTCTACGGCAAAATATACATCACATAGATAAAGAGCCATTTTATACGCGAACGAATACAAAAAATCCGGCCCGCGAGCCATTAAAAAAGTATTGACAACAACATTTATTTTTGATTTATTAAATTCTCCTGGTTTAGCGTTAAACTTGCTGGTCATTCCCTAATAACCCACTAGATAAAAGGAGGTAACCAAATGAAGAAACACAAGATTATTTTAATTTTGGCTATTGTCGTACTCTTTGTTGGCATCAACAGTGCCCAGGCAGTAACAGAAATTCAGTGGTGGTTTGCCCACGGCGGCCGGTTGGGGGAAAAGGTTCAATCCATAGTCGCTGATTTTAACAAACTCCAAAACAAATACAAGGTGGTGGCTACCTTCAAAGGAAATTATCACGATACCATGATGGCTGGTATCGCTGCCTTCCGTTCAAAAAATCCACCCCATATTCTGCAGGTGTTTGAGGTGGGAACGGCCACCATGATGGCCGCCAAAGGTGCGATCAAGCCGGTTTATGAGGTCATGTCCGAAGCCGGCCAACCTTGGGACCAAAATGCCTATCTTTCCACCGTTATCGGTTACTACACGACCCCGGAAGGGAAAATGCTCTCCATGCCCTTTAACAGTTCGACCCCAGTCCTTTATTATAATGTAGACGCTTTCAAAAAAGCAGGGCTTGATCCAGACAAGCCGCCCAAAACCTGGCCTGAAGTGGCTGATTATGCCAAAAAGCTGGTGGCAGCCGGGTACCAGGGAGGATTCTCGACGGCATGGATTTCCTGGATTCATATAGAAAACTTCGGTGCCTGGCATAATGTTCCCACCGGAACCAAGGCCAACGGCTTTGAGGGACTGGACACAGAATTTGTGTTAAACAGCCCCCTGCACGTGAAACACATCCAGCAGTTAGCCGACTGGCAGAAAGAAAAAATCTTCATCTACGGTGGACGCCGCAACAAGGGGAACGCCAAATTTTCATCCGGAGAGGTCGCCATGTATACGGAATCTTCAGCCGGGTATGCCGGGTTCAAAAAGACCAGCAAATTCCCCTTTCGCACCAGCATGCTTCCCTACTGGCCGGATGCCGCCGGTGCCCCCCAAAACACGATTATCGGCGGGGCCAGCCTCTGGGTCATGGCGGGTCATTCCAAAGCGGAATACGATGGTGTGGCGACATTTTTCAACTATATCTCCACCCCGGCCGTCCAGGCCGATTGGCACCAGTTTACCGGCTATCTTCCGATTACCACTGATGCCTATTATTTGACCAAAGGCCAAGGGGTGTATGATAAAAAACCGGGCATGGAAACCGCCCTGAAACAGATGACACTCAACAAGCCTACGTCAAATTCAAGGGGTTTGCGCTTCGGCAATTTTGTACAGATGCGCGCCGTGATGTACGATACGTTGGAAGCCATTTTCGTCGGCAAAACAACCGCAAAAAAAGGGTTGGACGATGCCGTTGCCAAAGGAAACCGACTGTTGCGCAAATTTGAAAAGGCCAACAAGTAAACACCTTCAACGCGGCTGGACCCGTTCCTTTTCACGGAAGGGTCCAGCTTTCCTTTGACACTTTGAGGATTATGGCATGGAAAAGCGCGTCGTCTTTCATAACAAAGTCCTCCCGTACGTTCTGGTTGCGCCCCAGATCATCATCACCCTGGTTTTTTTCATCTGGCCCGCCTTTATGGCGCTCTATCAATCGGTACAGCAGGAAGATGCCTTCGGACTCTCCACGGTTTTCGTCGGGGTCGAAAACTTTAAATATATTTTCACGGATCCGATTTATCTCAACTCGATCAAGGTCACGATGGTCTTCAGTCTTTCGGTGGCGGCCATTGCCATGTCGCTTTCGCTGCTGCTGGCCGTGATGGCGGATCGGGCCATTCGCGGTGCCACCGCCTACAAAACTTTTATTATTTGGCCGTACGCCGTTGCGCCGGTGGTGGCGGCGGTGATGTGGTACTTTCTTTTCAACCCGACGGTGGGAATGATTTCTTTCTTTTTAAAGGCCGTCGGGGTCGACTGGAACTTCACGTTGAAGGGCGGGCAGGCCATGCTTCTGGTGATAATCGCCGCAGCCTGGCGTGAGATGTCCTACAATTTTCTTTTTTTTCTGGCCGGGCTGCAGACCATTCCCAAGCCGTTTATCGAAGCGGCCGCCATAGATGGGGCGTCCCCGGCAAAACGGTTTTGGACCATCAGCCTTCCACTGTTGTCGCCGACGGTCTTTTTTTTAATCGTCATGAATATAGTGTATGCTTTTTTCGATACTTTCGGAATCATCCACGCCGTTACAGAAGGGGGTCCCAGTGAAGCCACCAATATTATGGTGTTTAAGATCTACCACGACTCTTTCGAGGCTCTGGACCTCGGCGGTTCGGCCGCTCAATCGGTGATTCTCATGTTTTTTGTGATTTGCCTGACCGTTGTCCAGTTCCGATACATCGAAAGAAAGGTCCATTATTAAAGGAGCAAATGATGGTTGAGCATCGTCCCTGGCTCACTTTTTTGACCCATGCGATCCTGATTTTGGGGTGCTTGATTATAGCGTTTCCCATCTACACGACCTTTGTGGCTTCCACGCACAGCCTGGATGCGATCACCACTCACTTTCCATTATTACCCGGCCGCCATCTGGTAGAGAATTACCGCCAGGCGATAACCACCGGGAGTGGAGAAGTCGTGGCCACTGTGGCACGCATGATGATGAACAGCGCCATCATGGCCTTCGGTATCGCCTTTGGAAAAATCTTTATCTCGCTGCTGTCGGCCTTTGCCATCGTGTATTTTCGCTTCCGCTTCCGAATGTTTTTTTTCTGGATGATTTTTATCACCTTGATGTTGCCGGTGGAGGTTCGAATTCTGTCGACGTATAAGGTGGTGGCGGATTTAAAAATGCTGGATACTTATTCCGGATTGATTTTTCCGCTGATTGCATCCGCCACGGCCACGTTCCTGTTCCGCCAGTTTTTTATGACGGTTCCGGATGAATTGTGCGAGGCGGTGCGAGTCGATGGCGGGGGACCGCTCCGGTTTTTCTTCGATATCTTATTGCCCATGTCACGCACCTCCATCGCGGCTCTGTTTGTGATCCTATTTATATATGGGTGGAATCAGTACCTCTGGCCATTGTTGATTACATCGGACGAGAGCCATTATACGCTGCTGATCGGCATTAAGCGAATGCTGGATGTGGGCGAGGGTCAGGCCGATTGGCATATCATCATGGCTGCCACCATGCTGGCCATGATCCCACCGGTATTTGTAGTGATATTGATGCAGAAGCAATTTGTGAAGGGGATGACCGAAACCGAAAAATAGGAGTATTGCCATGGCGGACGTTAGCCTGAAGAATATATATAAATCATTTGATAAAAATGAGGTCATTCACGGGATCAGTTGTGATATTCATGACGGTGAGTTCATCGTTATCCTGGGTCCCTCGGGCTGCGGCAAGTCAACGGTGCTGCGCATGATCGCCGGGCTGGAAGTCATCAGCAAGGGCGATATCTCCATCGACGGCAAGGTGGTAAACCAGCTTGAGCCGGCCGCGCGTGATATTGCCATGGTGTTTCAGAATTACGCCCTTTATCCGCATATGACGGTTTACAAGAACATGGCCTATGGCCTTAGAATTCGCCGCATGCCTAAAGCGGATATCGACAAACGGGTGCAAAGAGCGGCCGAAATATTAGAATTAACTGAATTTCTAAACCGCAAACCGCGGCAGTTATCCGGAGGGCAACGGCAGCGTGTGGCCATGGGGCGCTGTATCGTACGCGAGCCCAAAGTTTTTTTATTTGACGAACCTCTTAGCAATCTGGATGCGAAACTCAGAGTTCAGATGCGGCTTGAACTACGGAATCTCCACGAGTCCCTCGGCATCACCAGCGTTTATGTGACCCACGATCAAGTAGAAGCCATGACCCTGGGGGATCGATTGATTATCATGGATGATGGGAATGTAGAACAAATTGGTTCCCCCATCGATGTTTATAAAAAACCGGCAACCCAGTTTGTGGCCGGATTTATCGGTTCTCCAGCCATGAATTTTTTCAGCGTCCGGTTGAGCGCAGACGGTGATCGGGTTGAATTCTCCAGTACCGACACCATATCGCTTTCCAATGCCGGCCGGCCGGACTATGGCGGGAAAGAGGTAGTTTTGGGCATTCGGCCCGAGCATTTTAAGATTGCCAAGGAAGGTTCGGGCTCAATGCAGATAAAAGTGGATCATGTGGAGACCCTCGGCGCCGATACTCTGGTTCACGGACATGTTGGGGAAGACAATACATTTTTAACCGTTCGTCTTCCTGATATCCATCATTTCAAAAAAGGTACTGTTCTACCGCTGTTGATCCCATCCGAAAAACTGCATCTGTTTGATAAGGAAAGCGGGAATCGTATCGAGGATTAAAACATCGAGCGCTTTTGTGAGATCTTCGGGCGGCAAGTTCCAAAAAAGTGTGCCGTATATTATTGTTGCCTCTATTACGGTATACATTCCCTTAATATAAGTTTTCCCCTAGAAAAAGTTGGTTAAAATATACCAGATAAAGTTTAGCGATAAACTCATTCGAGGTCAGAGGGTTAAAAGAATTCGAGAGATGAAAGGAAACAAAATGGGCAAAGGAACAGGATTTGGAAAAACAATTTTAATCGGTGATCAGTTTGTTTTGCATGAAGTTCCTGCGATTGTCGCGGCACTGCCATTTGAAACCGCGGCAACAGTGGAACTGATTGAAGGGGTAGGATGGGTTCTGGAAGACAACCGCAGCGAAGTACCCGGATACAAAGAAAAGAAAAAAGAGCAACAGGTCGATTCCATCAACCGTATTCTTGATGTTATGAAAATCGATGTTCAAAAGAATCCCATCAAAATCACTCTGGGGGGAACACTGCTGGCCGGGAGCGGTGTGGGCGCCAGTGCGGCCGGTTGTGTTTCGCTGGCTTGGGCATTGAACGAGACGTTTTCCCTGGGTCTTTCCATTGATGAAATCAACCACGTGGGTTGGGAAGGTGAATTTGCCTATCATGGCACACCAAGCGGGGTCGATAATACGGCATCAACCTATGGCGGGGTTCTGTTTTATCGGGTAAAAAACGAAAAAAAAATGTTTGATCAACTGCAGATTGAGCATCCATTTGAGATCGTGTTGGCCAATAGCGGCGTCACCGCTGACACCTCAAAGCTGGGTGGGTATATCGCTCAACTGAAACAGGAGGGGCCAAAACACTTTGGCTCCCGTCTGAAAACGATAACAGAACAGGCCTATGAAATGAGAGAAGCCCTTGAAGCAAATGATTTAGAAAAAACAGGGGCAATCATGTCGGAAAACCATACAATTCTCATCGAAATGGGTCTTTCCCACGATATATTGGTCCGTTTGTGCAACCTGTGTCTTGAAAAGGGAGCGTTTGGCGCAAAGGTCACCGGGGGGGGCAGGGGCGGATATATGGTGGCGCTGACCCCGGGGAAAGATCTTCAGGAATTTGTTGCTGCGGCAATGGAAAAGGAGGGATACAAAGTCATCCGAGCTAAGATCGGCTGAAATTAGTCGGCTTGCACGAAATTTCTATTGTTTTTCATCTTTTTTTTGTTGCAGAATTGGTCTTTTTTCTGAGGAGATAAAAAGACAGTAGCATGCTTTCAGAAGAAACGCAGGTATTGATCATCGGCGGTGGAGCGACCGGTAACGGTCTTGCCCGTGACCTTGCTATGCGGGGTGTTCGGTGCATCCTGGTGGAGCAAAAAGACATCAATGCAGGAGCATCCGGCGCCAATCATGGCCTTTTGCACAGTGGCGGCCGTTATGTTTCTTCAGATCCGGGGAGCGCGAAAGAATGCCGACTGGAAGCGGAGCTCTTAAAGGAACTGGCTCCACACTGTATCGAAGACACAGGTGGTCTGTTTGTAGCGGTTGAAGGCGACGATGAACAGTATGTGGCGGATTTTCCCCATCTGTGCAGCCAATCGGATATCCCGGTAAAAGAATTGAGCGTTCAGGAAGCAAGGGAAATGGAACCTGTGCTTTCTGAAAAATTAATAGCGGCTTTTATGCTCGAAGACGCCTCTATCGATCCGTTTAAACTCTCGATGGAAAATATTCTTCAGGCCCAGCACTTGGGGTCCACATTACATTGTTTCACGAAAGTGGTCGGTTTTGACAAAGGCAGCCATCGGATCCATGCCACCCGTTTGTTGAACATGCTCACCGGTAAAGAATTCACCATCGAGGCAGAACAGGTGGTGAATGCAACCGGCGCCTGGGCCGGCGTTATTGCGGATTTAGCCGGTGTCACGATCCCGATAGTCTTTTCCAAAGGGAGTCTGTTGATCACCCACAACCGGATCTCCGACCGTGTGATAAACCGGCTGCGGCCATCCTCAAACGCCGATATTCTGGTCCCGGGTGGAACGGTATCCATCCTCGGAACAACCTCCGTCAGGATCGATTCGCTGGACCGAATTCACCCCACAATCGAAGAGGTGGACGCCATTGTGGAAGAGGCCGCGGCAATGATACCGGTGTTGGAGGAGAGTCGTTATATCAGAGCGTATGCCGGAGTTCGGCCTCTGGTCGGATCGAAGTCTTCCGGTGACGATCGAAGTGTCAGTCGGGGGTTTGCCCTTCTGGATCATGCCGAAGACGGTGTGGAAAATTTTACCACCATCAGCGGTGGAAAACTCACCACCTACCGCTATATGGCGGAGAAGACGGCGGATATGGTCTGTGGCAAGCTGGGTGTCTCCAAACCCTGCCAGACCCGAACCGAACCGCTCCCCACTACCCAGGCCGGTCAATGGACGGAGGCGGGACTGGCGCCAAAACTCTGGTTGGCGCACCACGATCCTGAAGACATCCTCCTTTGCGAATGCGAAATGGTTCCCAAAAGTGTTGTGGACGAGATCATCGCCTCCATCCACGAACAAAAAGGCCGGTCTGATCTCAATGCGATTGGACTCCGGAGTCGAATCGGCAAAGGGGCCTGTCAGGGCACCTTTTGCGGGCCCAGGATGACAAGCTATCTGTATGACCAAAACCATGTGCATCCAGAAAAATGCCTCCATCATCTCAGAGAATTTCTTGCAAGCCGATGGAAAGGACAACATCCCATCCTCTGGGACAGGCAGCTCATGCAATCGGAACTTTTGGAGGCCATGCATTGTGGATTTTTCGGACTGGAACTGGAGAACCAATCATAGCATATGCACGAATCTGAATCGATTACATATGATCTTGCCGTTATAGGTACCGGTATGGCCGGTATGGCTGCCGGATTGTTTGCCGCCAGCAGGGGGCTGTCCATTGTCCAGATCGGCGGCACCAAGGAGATCATTTTTGCCAGTGGCCTGTTCGATTTAATGGGCGTTCATCCAGCAGAAACAGGGCATTTGTGGCAAGATCCCTGGGCAGCCATCGACGCCCTTGTCCGGGATTTGCCAAGCCACCCTTATGCCCGTATGAAAAAAGAGGACATTCAAGCGGCTTTTGACGAAATTCTTTCCTCTTTTCAAGAGGCGGATCTTAATTATTGCAGGCATCGGAATCGCAATGCAAACTTGTTGACTCCGATGGGCACCATCAAGACGACCTACTGTGTCCCCAAAAGCATGTGGAACGGTGTAAGGGCCCTGGAAGAAAAGGATTCCTGTTTACTCATCGACATCCGAGGCCTGAAAGGGTTTAGCGGCGGGCTCATCAAAGATGTGGGAAAAGACCGTTGGCCGGATCTATCTCACCATCGCATCGTATTTCCCGGAACCGAGCACCTGACTGAAGTCTATGCGGAACACCTGGCCAATGCTTTGATATTATCGCAAAACCGGGAAAAGCTGGCCCAGGTCGTGCGGCCCCTTGTCAAGGATGTCCGGGCAGTGGGCATGCCCGCTATTTTAGGTCTTTACCGGCCCGATGAGGTGATTGCCGATTTAGAAAGAATGATCGGGACAGCGGTATTTGAAATTCCCACCATGCCGCCTTCGGTTTCCGGTCTCAGACTCAAAGAAGCCTTTGAACGTCAGCTTCGTTCCAAGGGGGTTCGATATTTTTCACGAAAAAAAGTATTGGAGGCCAATTCAGGGATTGACGATGGTTTTGAACTCGGCATCGGGAGCACAGCGGTTGAAAGAAGGGTGAAATCAAAGGGGGTCATTCTGGCCAGCGGCCGATTTTTAGGCGGGGGGTTGCATGCTGACAGAAGTCATATCCGGGAGACGGTTTTCGATTTGTATGTCCGGCAACCTGAAAAGAGAACGAAATGGCACCACGAAAATTTTTTGCACCCCGGAGGACACCCGATAAACTGCGCAGGCCTGGAAACCGATGACAAATTTCGACCGTTGGGGGAAAATGGCCGCCCCGCCTTTGATAGGCTCTTTGCAGCTGGATCGATTCTGGCCCATCAGGATTGGAAACGACAGAAATGCGGCGCCGGGCTTGCCATCGCCACCGCCTATGCTGCTGTAAATGCCTTTGTGAGGCATTGTCATTGACTTTTTACCTGGGTTAAGGAGGGCGCAACAGCAATCTATTTTTCAATTGAAAAGGAATTTATATGATAGATAAACTGATCGAAGATATGGAGCTTGCAATCCGATCGATAGAAAAATGGCCTGGAAAAAAAATTCAGTTATTTCACCACAATGATTCCGATGGGCTCTGTTCCGGGGCCATCCTTCAAAAGGCTTTTGAAAGAGCAGGATATGATGTTAACCGGTTTAGCCTGGAAAAACCGTATCCGGCTGTTCTTAAAAAAATCTATGAGCAGGATGGAAGGGTTCTTGTCTTTGCAGATTTTGCAGGCAGGATCGCTCCGATGATTTCCGATTTTAATCAGGGAAGGAATTTGACTTTGATTCTGGATCATCATGTGGCTGAAGCTTCAACCGATCCTAACGTTTTTAATCTGGACCCGGAACTCTATGGTCTGAAGGGCGATCGTGATATTACCGCCTCGACCACCTGTTATTTTTTTGGTTTGGCCATGGATCCGGTCAATCGGGACATGGCGCATATTGCGGCGATCGGAGCGGTGGGGGATAAATTTTTTGAAGATGGACGGCTGGTGAGCCAAAACCGTGAAGTGGTTATGGAAGCCGTCAAACAGAACAGGATCGAGATCAGAGAACACGAAACCGGGGAGGATTATTATTTAATATCCAAAAGCGGTCCGTTGCCGTGTGATCAGCTGGGTGACTATCTGGACACCCTGGGTGCGGCCGGGTTTTATCAAAACGGTCCGGATATCGGTATCAAAGTCTGTCATGAAGGCATATCGCCGGCCTCCGATCGGATGGTTGAAGAATTAAGGGCGATACAGATCAAGGCATTTGATGAAGAAATCAAAAGGATACGAAACGGCGGATTGAAAAAGACACGACACATTCAGTGGTTTCACGTAAATAAACGATTTTCACCGATGGGGGTGAAAATGGTCGGTGCATTCTGTGACATCATCAAGAACACCGATGATTTCGATTCCCACCGTTACATTGCGGGATTCCAGATCATACCGAACGAGATTCCTGGGTTTGGACCGATCCCGATGGACGAGGTAAAAATTTCAATGCGGGTTTCCGTCTCCATGGAAGAAAAAATCAGATCTGGAAAAACAATGGCGCTTAACATATTACTCCCTGAAGCGACAGCAAGGGTCGGGGGATTTTCTGATGCCTGTCACAGCCTGACCGCTGCGACAACGGTCGCCATCGGCAAAGAAGTTGCACTGATCGAAGAGATGGAAAAAATACTGACCCTTTGAACAGTTATGAAAATTGAGAATTTGAAAAGGAGAACAATATGGGTACTGGAACAGCGTTTGGAAAAACCATACTGATCGGGGATCAATTTGTTTTGCGGGAAGTCCCGGCAATAGTGGGCGCCCTTCCCTTCGTCACCGAGGCGACCGTCGAACGAATTGAAGGCGAAGGTTGGATCCTGGAAGACAACCGTAAAGAGGTCCCTGGTTATAAAAAGAAAAAAGAAAACCAGCAAGTCGATTCTATTAATCGGATATTGGAAGTGATGAAAATCGATATCAAAAAAATCCCGATTAAGATCACTTATGGCGGCTCTCTCCTTGCCGGAAGCGGTGTGGGCGCCAGCGCTGCCAGTTGTGTTTCCTTGGCCCGGGCATTGAATGATGAATTCAACCTCGGATATTCTATTGAACAGATCAATCATGTGGGCTGGGAAGGCGAATTTGCCTATCATGGAACCCCCAGCGGCGTTGACAACACTGCTTCCACTCATGGGGGGTTGTTGCTCTATCAAATTAAAGAAAAGAAAAAAATGTTTGAACAGATAAATATCAGAGAACCTCTGCGGGTTGTGTTAGCGAACAGCGGCATCACCGCCGATACTTCTAAACTGGATATTTACGTAGAAAGAGAGGAAGAGCGGGATCCTGCCGGATTTCTGTCCCGGCTGGATACCATTCGAGGGCAGGTCAATGAAATGAAACAGGCGCTGGAGATATACGACCTTGAAACAGTGGGCCGGATTATGACCGCCAACCACCAGATGCTTATCGAAATGGAATTATCTCATGAAAAATTGGTTTATTTGTGTGAAAAAGCCATCAGTATGGGCGCATTAGGGGCCAAGTTGACCGGTGGTGGACGGGGCGGATATATGGTGGCACTTACATCTAACGAGGGGCTTCAAAATGAAATCGCCACCGCATTTGAGCAAGAAGGGTTTAAGGTGATTACGGCGATGATCGGCCAAAGCTGATCTTCCTAAGAGTGTCTTTTGTCATTAGGCGAAGACGCGGTTTCCGGAAACCGCCGCAACCGCTTTCGATATATTTTCAATCTGCAATAAGTATGAAAGACATTTGTTTATATTCAATATCAAGAAAAAAACCTGAAAGATAAAGTCGGCTTGTTCGTCCATACCAGGAGTTTTCCCAGGCCGGAAGACTTAAACCGCCAATGTAGATACCCGCAACAATAATTGTTTTTGCATCCGGTAAAGACAGTTTTGGATCCCGTCGTCTCGAGTGGCTTAGGACATAACCTGAAAATTCAGACGCATCCGCGAATCCCAACGCATCAATCCCAATCGTGTCAGCCATATTGTTAATTTTCTCAGAAAGAATGGTTATTTCCATCTTCGCAGTCACCTATAGCTACATAAATCCCAGCCCACCAGGAGTTAAAAATATGTCAAATTCCAGAGCAGAATCGAGTGTACGGGTTAAAAACCTAAATGAATTTATCAGGAAAAAGCCAGATTCAGATGTCAAACATGATGAAATTAATTTTTATATTCAATAAACATTCGGTTAACACATTAAATTAAACGGTACAATCAATCTGATCGCATACGTTTAAAGTTTGGAACGAGCTTTCCCTCGTTTTTTAAAGTTGTTTTGAGTTACTTTCCAGAAAAAGTATGATATTAATGAATAGTTATAATAAGTTAAGATATTGAACAGGCTCAAATTTTTACTTGACATTTTCAGCAAATTTTGCTTTTAAATTTTATATTCTTAGATAGAAGCATTCCGACTTGATCTCTTCTTACAAATTTTATACCCTCAGCAGCGGTTCGCTAACAGTTTTATTTGGCCTTAAACCTATAACAAAAGGAGAAAAGTTATGAAATCAGTAAACAAAACAGCTACATCCCAGAAAAGCTTTACCCGGCGTGATTTCATTAAAACCTCGGTTGCCGCCGGGGTGGCAGCCAGCGTGGGGCCCTGGTTTATTAAAGATGCCCTGTCATCCTCCGGGGAGCTCAAACTGTTCACATGGCCGGATTATTCCAAACCAGAAGTCATCGCAGCGTTTGAAAAATCCACCGGAATTAAAGTCAAAGTCACCAATTACAGCAGCAACCAGGAATGCATGAACAAACTACGGGCCGCTCGTGCCAGAGGATTCGATATTGCCCAGCCTTCTTTGACCGAATATAAGCTCCACATGGAATTCGAGCTTTACCAGGAGCTTGAAGTAAGCAAAATCACTAATTTGAAAAACCTGGAACCTTCTTTCTGGGAGAGCTCCGGCAAGCAGGGGGGGGTCATTGACGGAAAGCGTGTCGGCCTGCCCTATGACTGGGGAACTGAAGCGATGACCTGGAATACCGACGAATTGAGTTTTAAATATGGCGAACTTTCCTATGGCACCATGTGGCAGCCTGAATTTGTGCAAAAGGTTACCTGTCGGCCCCATTCGGTGTTTATCGGCGTCGGCCTCTACCTGGATTCCATCGGAAAAGTGCCTTCAGATCGGATGTTCGATACCTATAAAACAGAAGAAAAAATGCGCAAAGTCTATGATGAAATCTTCAAGTTTCTGGTAGGCCATAAAAAGAACATCAAAATGTTCTGGAATAACGCGCAGGATCACCAACTGGCGTTTCTCCAGAACGGATGTGTTATCGGCCAGACATGGGATGGACCCATACTGACATTGAAAAAGCAAGGCAAACCGGTTTCTTTTATGGCGCCCAAAGAAGGCGCCATGACTTGGGTCGATTCCATGGCCATTGTTAAACATGCGGAAAATGTGGAGCAGGCCTATGCATGGATTAACTGGGCCTACACTCCCGAAGCCGGTGCCATTATGGCAAAGTCAACCGGCTACAATAGCGTCGTGAAGGGTGCAGCCGATCTTCTGGATGATGCCACTAAAAAGGGCTTTGCCGAGGCCTATCCGGGCGATGCCCTGGACAATCTCTGGTGGTATGTTTCTGAAGAACCCTGGTTTGTGCCGGCACGTACGGAATACAGAGACAAATTCCAGGCTGCTTAAGCATCCATCAAAAGCAACAGAGAACTGATATCCCCTATACTGGTTGCCTGCCGGTATAGGGGACATTTTTTAAAGGTCTCATGGAGGGTATCAAGGAGGAGGTATGGCTCAAGGTGTGGGTCAAGGCATCGAAATTATCAATGTCAGCATGCGTTATTCGGGAGCAGAGGAATTGGCCGTTACCGATGTGAATGTAAATATAAAACCGGGTGAATTTTTTAGTTTTCTGGGGCCATCGGGCTGTGGTAAAACAACAATTTTGCGCCTGATTACGGGATTTATCGATCCCACCCAAGGGGAGGTGCGTATTGGGAACGAAAACATGCACGGCATCGGTCCGAATAAACGTCCTACCGCCATGATTTTCCAGAATTTAGCACTGTTCCCATTGATGTCTGTGGCGGATAATATCGGTTTCGGATTAGAAGTGCGCGGAGTGTCCCGACCCGAACGCAGAAAAAAAGCCGCGGAATTGCTCGAGCTGGTTGATCTACCCGGGGTCGAGAACAAAAAAGTAAGTGACCTGTCCGGAGGTCAAATGCAACGCGTGGCGATTGCAAGGGGGCTCGCAGTCGAGCCTGCCGTCCTGCTGCTTGATGAACCGTTGTCAGCGCTCGATCTCAAGCTGAGACAACACATGCGTGCGGAACTGCGAAAGATCCAGAGACGTACCGGAGTCACCTTTGTCTACATTACACACGATCAGGGTGAAGCCCTGACAATGTCCGACCGGATCGGTGTTATGTCTGCCAGCGGCATATTGGAGCAGGTAGATACGGCTGATGTGTTATACAATGAACCCCAAACCGCCTTTGTCGCCGACTTTGTCGGTGACAACAACGCCTTCGCTGCTACGGTTAGTGAGGTTGTCAATGGTTATACCGTGGTTGAGACCTCGTTTGGTTCACTCAAGGGCATTAACCCCCAGCAGCTTAGTTCCGGGCAGTCGGCAATTGCTTTTATTCGGCCGGAAGCCATTTCGGTAGTAGAAGGATCATCGTCGTTGGAAAATATTGTAAAGTGCACCGTCGAAAACCTGAGTTTCGAGGGCCCTTTTGCCACTGTTTTTCTTAAAACCAGCCAGAATGAACCTTTTGTCATGCGCCAGAAGAACGATGGGTCTACGCCGTTTCTGCAGATCGGCGCAAAAATCGAGGTAGGTTTCAGTGCCGCTAATACTCGTTTACTAGCATTTGGAGAGGTTGCTGATGCGTAGACTCTGGGAAGATGCAATTCGAAATTTCGGTGGTGTTGGCATTGCATTCATTTTGCTCACTGTGGGGACCTGGCTCATCTTTATGATTCTGCTGCCTCAGTTGATTATGCTTGATTACTCTTTTCGCCCGCTGCTGCCGTTGAGAAAAATTGGTGGGCCCGAAGATGTCTATACGCTAAAAAATTACATCGTACTATTTACGACGCCGCTCCACAGAGCAATTTTTATAAAGACAATTTGGTCCAGTATAATCGTTACCACTGTTGCCCTGACCATTTGCTATCCCGTTGCATTCTATCTGGCAAAGGTTGCACGGGGCGCCCGTTTGGGCTGGATACTGATGGGGTTAATCATTCCGTACTGGATCAATGAGCTGTTGCGAATTTTTGCCTGGCAATTGATCCTGGCCGATTCTGGTATCTTGAATCAATTGTTGCTGTTCATCGGACTTATTGCTGAACCCTTAAACTTTCGTGCCGGTAACGGTGCCGTAATCATGGGGATGACGTATGCCTACATTTTGTTCATGGTCTTTCCGCTGTACAACGCTATGGAGAGCCTCGACCGTAATCAGATCGATGCGGCCCGTGACCTTGGTTCTTCATGGCTGCGCATACATCGGCGTATCGTTATTCCTCATGCCAAACCCGGAATTGCCGTGGGCTGCATTATGGTCTTCATGCTGGCGGCCGGATCGATTGCCGCACCCCAACTGCTAGGAAGTCCCAGCAGTTTTTGGTTTACACAGATCATTTATACGAATTTTGAAACTGCCAATTGGAATCAAGGCGCCGCATATGCCATGGTCCTGGCTGTGCTGTGTCTTATCTTCATATTTGGCATGTTAAAGCTATTTAGAGTTGGATTGAAAGACCTTGCCTCATGAAGTCATCAAATGTTGTTTTAAAAGTGGTTACCGGCAGTTATTTATTGCTGTTTTTTGTGTACTTGTTCCTGCCGCTGGTTTTTATGGCAGTTGTCGCCTTTAATACCAGCTCTATTCCCCAGGTGACACCCTGGGAAGGGTTTACATTCATGTGGTTTGGGGAATTATTTGGCGACAGCCAAATGTGGGATGGCCTGATTAACAGCTTCATAGTGGCTTTTTTTGTAGTTATCATATCCGTTCCCATCGGCCTTGGCGCCTCATTGCTGTTAACAAGATTGCAGTTCAAAGCCCGTGAAGGCTTTTATGCAATACTTGTTTCCCCTCTTCTTATGCCGGGTATCATTCTCGGTATTTCCACCTTTCTATTCTGGGACCAGGCCTTTCAAATATCAGGTGGTCTGTGGACCGCCATTATGGGGCAGTCGACGTTTATCAGCGGCTATTGTATGTTGTTGATAATGGCCAGGGCGCAGCGCTTTGATAAAACCCAGGAAGATGCTGCTTTCGATCTGGGGGCAACCCATCGGCAGGTCTTCTGGAAAATATCGCTTCCGTTTCTCAAACCGGCCTTATTATCGGCTGCCGCCCTGGCATTTATGCAGTCGTTTGAAAACTATAATACCACCTTGTTTGCCATTGGATTTGAGCAAACGTTGCCGATTTACATCGGCAGCAAACTGCGTTCTTTTATCAGCCCCGCCATGAATGCGCTGGCGTGTATCTTCATTGGATTGACCATTGCGGGTGCTACTGTATATGAAATCATGCGCAGGCGCGAAAGTGGCAAAAAATAGCGCATCATCCTTTAATTGACAATTGACGATTTACGATTCTCTTTGCGTTTGGAAGAAAGAGGGATAATGGTTTGAGTTTTGACTACCCCTTGAATGCGCCTTACCCGGTTTTGGACAAATTGTCCGATAGCCTCGGAATCCGAGGAGATCAGGTCGCGTTCCACAACTATTTTAGCAAGGATATCGAAATCTCCGGGAATAAAGTGGACCTCCTGTACCTCCTTGTAGGCGAAAAGCCTTTCCATGATCCGGTTCTCCCGACCGGTCTCCACGTTAATCATTAAAAATGCCGTTACTCCTCGCTTCATCTCCGGGAAATCGGATTCTTTCTTGTCCATCACCTTGGCACGAAATTCTTCCATACGGGGGGGAATAAGTTGATCCAGTCCGATGCCGTATTTTCGTTTTTTTCTCCCCTTTTGCCAGCGGTGGAAGGAAATGTACGTATAGAGATCTGCCAGTGTACGTCTTTGAAAGGATTTTACGAGCCCGCTGCGCTTAATAATAGAGACCAGGGGGCGATAGATCGTTTTATACCAATCTCCCGCGGCGCTTTCCAGAGATACAATTGTTCCGGTAACCTCCTCCAGCGAGTGCTGATGTTGGGTAATCTGTTTCAGCAGATGATGGAACTGCCCCACCTCGGTCAGCGAGATTAAATCAGAAAGCCCTGTTTTTTTCTCAAAATCTGCCTTTTCCCGATAAAGGATATTCTGCAGCGTTTTTTGGGAGGGGAGATATTCGATGACGTGGGCAGGGATTTCCTTCCAACCGAATTCTTTGGCTACGGCTACCCGATGATTGCCATCCAGAACATAGTATTCATCCTTGATTTTGTATAACTCCACAGGTTGAAGGTTTTTCCCCGACAGCATGGCTTCTTTGATGCGTTTAAGTCGAAACGGTTCATGATCTTCTTTTAACCGAAACCGGCTGTCAAACTCCTGGTACTTTCCCACGCTTCCCACGATTTTGTGCACCAGCACCGGTTTAAACCCCAGGTCGCTTCGCTCAACAGCTTCCTCGGTTGAGCGCTTTTCACTGAAGCTTTTGACCCCCTCTTTTTTTCGTTTGTTTCTATTCAGTATGCCTGCCATCGCCGATTTTAAAGATGTAATAGCCATAACTGTTAACCACCTTTGTTTTTTTTACTACAGTCATACGCTGCGCCGGTGTCGTGTAGTTGAAATGCATGTGTCCATGGATAAAATATTGTGGCGTATACCGGTCTATAAGTTGCCGAAAGCACTCAAAGCCCAGATGACATTGATCCTCCCCATCGTGTATATTACGGGGAGGCGCATGGGTGATGATAATATCTATGCCTTTTTGCCGCCATATTTTTAAAAACATCCTGCCAATTTTGTGCTGCATTTGACGTTCGGTGTACTGGTGCGGTTCCCCATTATACCAATGTGATCCCTCCAGGCCCATAATGTTTAATCCACCGTACTGAACCAGGCGGCCGTCAAGATCGATACACCCTTTCGGTCGATACCCTCCTTGTCGTATGTCATGATTTCCCCGGACATAGAATAGGGGGACATTGAAGCTCGTGACAAGAAAGGTAAGATACTCCGGCGGCAGATCGCCACAGGCAAGGATCAACTTTATACCCGGAAAGCGCCCGGAATGGAATTGCTCATACAACGACGGCTCAACATGATCTGAGACAGTCAGGATTTTCATAACAATATCTAATGGGTTTGCTGTTACCGGATAGTTTCGCGAGAGTGTTATTTATGGGTCTGTTCAAATTATCTGTCTATTTGCAAGTTCCTATGTATTGTATCCACCAAATTTTCTTGCTGCCTTGATTGCTGCTTTTATATTCCCCTCAGGGGTGTCACGGTTCAGGTTACAAAGGTACAAAACAAATTTTTTGTGCTTTGCGCCGATACGAATGTAAGTTTTTACCCGATTTTCAACTTCCTCGATGGAGTCTTCCGCCAGGAGACGTTGATCTACTCCGAAAATCACTGAAAGATCGTTTTGTCTTGCAAAGTCCATTACTCTCCCAGGACCGATCTTAAACAGATCCGGATCCTGAACTTCTAGGACACCGGGTGATACCGCCAGTTTCTGATTCCAGAAACGATCAAGGTCTTTTGCATAGGAATCCCCCCACCAGTTTTTCACAGAGACGTCCCGGCCACAGATTTTTTTAAGCCGTAGAATGTAGGGGATGCAAAATTCGTCCAGCATATCTTGTGTGAGAAAAGGAAGGGAAGCAAGTGCATCTGCCCCATCTGCAGAGGGGCAATCTTCAAACTCCTTAAAAGCAGCCTGGATAAAAGGTGCAATAACTGTCTCGGTGAGAAAGTGCAGTACCTTTTTAACAAAATCGGGCCTTTCGTAAATGGCTATCACCAACTTTTCGTACCCTACAAGGAGCGCCGCCAGACTAAAGGGAGCGCAAAATGTGATCGGGGAAGGGACACCCGTCAATTCCTTGAAAATATGCAAACAATCCAGAGCAAAAGGAAATCGTCCCGAAGAATAGGGATCCGGTGTTTTGAGCTTCGCTAAATCTTTTTCGTTTTCGATGAGTGACTTGGATTGATCCAATGCAGGAGATTGATTTTCGTAGAAGAAAACTTTCGCACCCAAAGCCTCGGCCTCTAAATGATAGGCATCCCAGCCAATGTCAGGAGTATCGATTTCAAACGCGCTGGCCATATCGAGGATGCCTTTTACATAAATTTCAGGAGAAATATAAAATATTTTTCCGGATATACCATTCCATTTCATGGCAAATTCATGAAGTTGTGCAAATACCGGAACCCTATCCCCTGTTCCATGCTTTGCGCCTTTAAGTTGTTTAAAACCATCATGAAAATCATAGGGCGGCATGCGATCAACTCCTTCAACCAAATCACGGGATTGCCAATATTTCTTGTCAGCCGTTACCATTTTAGCGTTTCACTAACGTACCTTTGATGTTGCAAAGACCCAGGTTCACCCTAGACCGGATTCGATGCGCCGGTGGATTAGGGGGTGTGAAACTGGAGTTTATCAAATTACGGTATCATCTTCAGGAGGCACAATCCTTCTATATTAAAGCAACAGAAGTGGGTCGAAACATCACTTGATACTGCAAACTTAATATATCGATTAAAGTCGATTGAAGAGCAAGACTTATGCGCTGTCCTTGTGAAATAACAAAATGTAGACTATGAAGCTGTTTTTTTTGCATGATCGGGAACGGAAGTCAATATTTAGACTCTGTTTTTATCATTGACGCCATTTTTCTTTGATTATATTTGTTGTTGGGTGAATGTTTTTTTAAAATATCAGAAAAAACACAATTCAGGTTTCAACCTGAATGTGTTGACCGATGAGGTCCATTTTTATGACAGGTAAAGAGAAAAGAAAATATGTCAGACACCAAGTCAGTATACCGGTTGACATTAGTTTCCAGGGTCGTTTTTATCATGGCTGGGTTAAAAACATATCTCAAACCGGTGCATTTATTAAGGTGGGAGGATCGTTTTCAGTTGGGCAGGATATCTCTTTCTATTTTCTCAGAGAAATTAAAATCGCCAAGATTGTCTGGGTTGGTCAACAAGAAATTGCGGTGAAATTTAGATAACGTTGATGCGGCTATAGGTGAGACTCCAAAAAGGGAATTACCTGAGAAGCTTTTCGGGACGTGTCGGAGCTATACATACTCCATTTTTAATAAAGTTATTAAAATCATGATTACCCGGAGCCTAAGGTGTTATTTCTTGATGCTTTTGACGGTTGAAACATACTGCCCTCCAGCTGCCTCTTTTTCTTTGAACCCTTTGTCGCTAAACTCCTCTATGTTTTTTTCGGCAAAATTTACTAGGAGCCCTACCAGGTCTAATGTCGTTCGCCATGTATATGACTCTTCTCCCAAATCGATAAGGTGTTTCAGCCGTCTAATTAACGTGGCCTGTTCCTCATAGAATTCCTCAAAAAGGTTGTAGGATACAACACCGGATTCAAATGTTTTTATGCTTATCTTGAGTTTGACATTCCGGTCTTTAAGATCATAAACAGCCGTCTCTCTCATGGAGCGGCTCTCCTTTACATTTGTCTCTTCCATTGTGGTAACCTCCCTTTTTGGTAGACCGATTGTATATTATCATGATGCTTGATCCGAAACATCGAGCACGTTACCTGGTCGAAGGCGAGTCTTCTTAAAATCAAAAGGTGCGAAACCTGAGATATTTATATCTCTTAATAAAGAATAATTAAAAATTGTCAAGTGGAAAATACCATATATGGTGAATTTTAAAAATTATATTTGAATATATTGTGGTCGCGGAAGAAAACGATCCGAATTGAGAAAAATCAAAGGAATAATGCTTCGTTTTTGGAATACATGGGTTTTTAACAAGGGTTTGGGATGAGGGGGTTCATGCTCGATGTTTCAGCAAATTTGTTACAATTTCATAAATATTTGAAAAGGCCTGGCTTGACTGGTCTATCTGAATTAGCGGGAGCATGTCGGAAATCATTCTAAAGATTTGTCTGTCATAAGACACACTGCCCAAAGCGATTGATTGGATCATTAAGTACTTTTCAGCAACAATCTGAATAATACGGCCTGCGTTTTTTTCTTTGTTATCCTTGACCATATTGGTAATTACCGCTGGTCGAATTTCTCCAATTTCTTTTTCAAGGGGCTCCGCCACATCTTTCCCGCCTGACTCTTGAATGAATTGTAAAAGCTCTTTGATCGTCCGTATTTTGAGCTCATTTTTTGGATCCATGGCAATTTTAACAAGGGCTTTGATAGATGAGTCTTTGCTGGAAAGCCGACTCAACTTTCGGTAAACCACATTCCGAACAAAGATGTAGGCATTCTGGATCGATGTGGGCTCAGGGGTGAGGACAACGATTTTTTCATCGGCAGCCAAAAAGAAATCCAGAACGTTAAAAGAAGTTCCAGCACCAAGATCGAGCACCAAATTATCAGCATCCAGCCTGGAAAAATGATTG
>Ga0255052_10000920_pt1 | contig 22871 bp, 24 predicted proteins | sample JV7_2_21_MG_FD_188632 | JGI IMG/M metagenome (GOLD analysis project Ga0255052, IMG submission 188632) | Seawater microbial communities from Jervis Inlet, British Columbia, Canada - JV7_2_21 | ecosystem: Environmental > Aquatic > Marine > Inlet | place: Canada: British Columbia | collected... | reverse complement strand
AATGTGGCCATTACCGTCGCTGCCGGCGAAATTTTGTTTGGTACGCAGCCGCCAGGGAGGATCGGCGGCGACTCCACGGCCGAGTTATTGCGCCGGGCGCGCAATGATGATTCGGTCGAAGCCGTTGTGTTGCGGGTGGACAGTCCGGGCGGTAGTTCATTTGCGTCCGAAATCATCATGGACGAGATCAGGGCGCTGCAGGAGGAAGGCAAGCCTGTTGTCGCCTCCATGAGCAGCGTCGCAGCGTCAGGCGGCTACGTCATTTCGATGTATGCGGACCGTGTGATCGCAAGCCCATCGACCATTACAGGCTCGATCGGAATTTTCGGCATGTTTCCGACCTACCAGCGCACGCTCGATGCGATAGGCATTGCGACAGACGGTATCGGGTCGACGCCGTGGTCCGGCGAACTGCGACCTGACAGGGCAATGTCCGATCAGGCGAAGCACCTGTTCCAGCTGGTGATCAATGATGGCTACCAGGACTTCATCGGCTCTGTCGCAGACAGCAGGGGCATGGAGATAGATGCCGTCGACGCTATTGGCCAGGGGCAGGTCTGGACAGGTATTGACGCCCTGAACAACGGGCTCGTCGACGAGCTTGGTGGGCTGGACGATGCAATTGCCGCGGCCGCCGAATTGGCGGAAATCAGTGACGAAGACTTCGGCATCAAGACCATCGAACAGGAGTTATCGCCGACTCAGCAAATGCTCATCGATCTGCTCGGCACAGCTACAGCGTTGGGGGTCGATGTGTCGGGCTGGGCAGGGCAGCGGTCGTTGGTAGACGACATCAAGGCCAGTGTCGCTGAGAAGACCAGCATACTCCTGAGGTTCAACGACCCGAAGGGTGTCTACTCACACTGTTTCTGCGACATACGCTGACGCTCGTCAGGACCAGTGCAGTATGACCTTGCCGGATTGTCCGGATTCCATAAGCTCAAATGCAGGTAGATACTCGTCCACCGGGAAATGGTGGGTGATTATCGGGTCGATGTTCAGGCCGCTTTGCAACATGCTCGACATCTTGTACCAGGTCTCGAACATCTCGCGGCCGTAAATACCCTTGACCATCAGTCCTTTGAAGATCACGGCATCCCAGTCGATGCCGGTGCCCGAGGGAAGTATGCCAAGCAGGGCGATTTTCCCTCCGTGGTGCATTGTGCGCAGCATGTCCTGGAACGCCTGGGGATTGCCGGACATCTCCATGCCGACATCGAATCCTTCCTCCATGCCGAGATCCCGCATGGTGTCATCCAGTGATTCGCGCGTGACATTGAGTGCGCGCGATGCGCCCATCTTTCGAGCCAGTTCCAGGCGGTAATCGTTGATGTCGGTAATCACGATGTGACGTGCGCCGGCGTAGCGAGCAATGGCGACGGCCATGATGCCAATCGGGCCTGCACCGGTTATCAGCACATCCTCGCCGACAAGATCGAACGACAGGGCCGTATGGGTCGCGTTACCCAGTGGGTCGAGAATTGATGCCATGTCGTCTGAGATCGCTTCGGGCAGTTTGAAAACATTGAATGCCGGGACAGACAGGTATTCAGCGAATGCACCAGGGCGGCTGACGCCCACGCCAAGCGTATTCATGCACAGGTGCCGTCGTCCGGCGCGGCAATTGCGGCAGACGCCGCAGGTGATATGGCCCTCAGCCGACACACGATCGCCGATATTGAATCCTTTGACCTCACTGCCACATTCGACAATCTGGCCGCAGAATTCGTGCCCCGCTGTCAGCGGCACCGGTATCGTGTGCTGTGCCCAGTCATCCCACTGGTAGATGTGAATGTCTGTGCCGCAGATCGCCGTCTTGTTGATCTTGATCAGAACGTCGTTGTGGCCGACCTTGGGCGCCTCGATATCCTCCATCCAGATGCCACGTTCTGCTTTAGCTTTTACTAATGCTTTCATTAACTTATGACCTTAAGTTCACGTCCTACTTCAGTAAATGCCTCGACCGCCTGGTCGAGCTGCTCACGCGTCGAGCCGGCCGTCATCTGGGTGCGAATACGTGCCTGGCCCTTCGGTACAACCGGGAACGAAAAGCCGATAACGTAAATGCCGCGCTGTAACAGTCTGTCAGCCATTGTCGTTGCCAGCTTCGCATCGCCAAGCATGACCGGAATGATCGGGTGTTCGCCGGGCTTCAGGTCAAATCCGCGCTCTGTCATCTGGCTGCGAAAATACGCGGCATTGGCGTGCAGACTCTCGCGCAACGAACTGTCACGATCGAGAAGGTCGAGAACCGCGATTGACGACGCGGCAATGATCGGTGCTACCGAGTTCGAGAACAGGTAGGGCCTTGAGCGCTGCCGCAGCCAGCCGACAATTTCCTTGCGGCCGGATGTGAAGCCGCCGGATGCGCCACCAAGTGCTTTGCCGAGTGTGCCAGTAATAATGTCAATGCGTCCCATGACGCCCCGGTATTCATGCGTTCCCCGACCTGTCTCACCAAGAAAGCCCGTTGCGTGGCAGTCATCGATCATCGTCAGCGCGTCGTGCTTGTCGGCCAGGTCACAGATCGCGTTGAGGTCGGCAATGGTGCCGTCCATTGAGAACACGCCATCGGTCACGATCAACCGGGCATTCGCGTCCTTTGCAGCCTCGAGCTGAGCCTCGAGGTCGCTCATGGTGTTGTGCTGGTAGCGAAAGCGCCGGGCTTTACAGAGGCGAACACCGTCAATGATGCTGGCGTGATTCAGGGCGTCCGAAATCACGGCATCGTCCGGGCCGAGAATGGTCTCGAATAATCCGCCGTTGGCGTCAAAACAGGACGGGTAGAGAATGGTGTCCTCGGTTCCCAGGAAATCGCTGATGCGGGCTTCGAGTTCCTTATGCAGTGTTTGCGTGCCGCAGATAAAGCGTACCGACGCCATTCCGTACCCATATTCATCGAGCGCCTTGTGCGCTGCGGCAATGACGTCAGGATGGTTCGCCAGGCCCAGGTAGTTATTCGCGCACAAGTTCAAAACGTGCTGCGTAGCGCCGTTTGAGCGCACATCAATGGCGGCCTGTTGTGGGCCGGCGATCAGGCGTTCAGTCTTGTAGAGCCCCTGCGATTTCAGGGCTTCGGTCTGGTCTCTGAGAGAGTCGAGAAATGTAGCTGGCACGGGCGGAATCTCAGCAGGTCAAAAGAGAAGCAAAGTATAGCAATCAGCCACCACATCGTTACCATACGTGCTTTTCCCACCGGACTGAACATGGCTGCAATCAGTATCTTCGACATCTTCAAAATCGGAATCGGGCCATCGAGTTCGCACACGGTTGGGCCTATGAAGGCGGCGCGCGCGTTCGTCGCAGGTATTGCGGCCATCGCGGGCCAGGTCGAGGAGGTCGAGGTAACTCTGCACGGCTCTCTTGCTTACACCGGCAAAGGCCACGGAACGGATTCGGCGGTGGTGCTTGGGTTGCTGGGCCTGGAGCCGGAGACGATCGACCCGGATGCCGTAGAAAGTATCTTGCGCCGTGTTCACGATGAAAAGCGTCTCACCGTTGCCGATGTTGGTGAAATCGAGTTCGACCCCGACACGCATCTGCGATTCGAGGTTGGGGATGAGTTACCGCGGCATACCAATGGCATGCGTTTCGTCGCGAAGTCAGGCTCGGGTGAAGTCCTTGCTGACGAGAAATACTATTCACTGGGTGGGGGATTCATCGCTCGCAATGACGAGCCTGAACCAACAAACCAGGAGGGCGATCCGCCTTTCCTGTTCGACAGCGGTAACTCGTTATTGCAGGTCGCGTCGGAGAATGGCCTGAGCATTGCTGACCTCGTGCATGCGAATGAGCGACATTGGCGCGACGCTGAGGATATTGAAAAACGCCTGTCCGGTATCTGGCAGGCCATGCGTGCGTGCATAGAGCGCGGCCTCGCGAGCGACGGCGTATTGCCTGGCAAGATGGCTGTGCTACGCCGGGCGGCGAAGCTGCATCGTCGACTTTCAGAGCGGGGCGAGCCATCTGCGATCGATGCAATGGAATGGGTCAATGCGTATGCAATCGCAGTCAACGAAGAAAATGCCGTGGGTGGCCGCGTCGTTACGTCTCCAACCAACGGCGCGGCCGGCATAATCCCGGCCGTGCTGATGTACTACGAGCGTTTCGTTCCGGACGCATCGGAGCAGGGCGTCCGCACATTTCTACTTGCAGCGGGCGCGATCGGCATCCTGTACAAGGTGAACGCTTCGATCTCGGGTGCCGAGATGGGTTGCCAGGGAGAGGTTGGCGTTGCCTGTTCAATGGCGGCGGCGGGGCTTGCGGCCGCATTCGGCGGATCGAATGACCACATCGAGGAAGCAGCGGAAATTGGCATGGAGCACAATCTTGGGCTCACCTGCGATCCAATCGGTGGCCTTGTCCAGGTTCCGTGTATAGAGCGCAACGCGATGGGCGCCGTCAAAGCGATCAATGCCGCTCGGCTTGCCATGCATGGCGACGGTACACACGTCGTGTCGCTTGACCAGGTCATAGAGACGATGCGCCAGACTGGCCTCGATATGTCGTCTCGCTACAAGGAGACATCGCAAGGCGGCCTCGCAGTGAACGTGCCGGAGTGTTGAGACCTTATCAGTGCTTTTTGGGGTAGTCGTAGAGGACGAGTTCCGTCTGCGGGCGGTCGTAGAGCATCCAGTCGTCAGTGTCGAGATTGACCGTTACTACGCCTGATGTTGGCAAATTGCTGGTCAGGCCTGGCACGAGGTAGTTCGCGAAGTCCGTCAGACCGGGATTGTGGGCGAATAACATCAGGTTACTAAATCCCGCATCCTGTGTTGCGATGACATCGAGCAGATTGTCGAGCGAGGCCAGGTAAAGGCCATCTTCGCGTTGCAGGAATTCGACCGGATAGCCGAGCTCCGCGGCAAATATTCTGGCTGTCGTCCAGGCACGAACGGCTGGGCTGCTGATGATTTGCGAAGGTCGTACGTCGGCCTCGGCGACAAACCGGCCCATGAGCGGGGCATCGTGTTTACCCCGATTGTTCAAAGGGCGTTCGCGGTCGCTCAGGCCCCTGTCTTTCCAGCTCGATTTTGCGTGGCGAACGAGTGTCAGAGTCTTCATTGCATGTTTGCGATGGTTCAGATGGCAAGCACAAGTTTACATCAAGCCTGTCTGTAACAGCGCCTCTTCTGACATCATGCCCTGGTTCCATGGCGGGTCGAAGACAAGATCGACGACGACATCTGACACCGTTGGAATGATGGCGATCTTCTCCTGGGCGTCCTGCACCAGGACGTCCCCCATGCCACAACCAGGAGCCGTTAAGGTCATGTCGACGCTGACACCGCGCTCGCCGTTGCCAAGTGGGGTGACATCGCACCGATAAATCAGGCCCAGATCCACAATATTGACCGGGATCTCGGGGTCATAGCAGGTCTTTAGCTGTTCCCAGATGACGGCTTCAATGTCGGCATCCGATGCGTTCTCCGGGATCGCCGGTGGCGGTACGGGTTCCTTGCCGATGGCGTCGGCATCGCGACCCGCGATACGGAACAGGTTTCCCTCGACATAGATCGTGAAACTGCCGCCGAGCGCCTGCGTAACAAAGCCGTTGGTTCCTTCGCGTAACAAGAGTTCCTCACCCGCCGGGATGATGATCGCTTTGACGTCGCGCGATATCGTGAAGGGTTCATTCATGTGGCCGAACATAGCTGCAACTACTCCGTCGAGACCGGTTGTGACTGGCCCTTAACGGCCGAATTGAGTGCGTGCCAAGCGAGCGTTGCGCATTTGACACGTGATGGATAGTCGCGCACGCCATCGAGTGCGCGGATCTTGTCGAGGTTAACGCCGATATCGTGACCAACATGCTGGTCCGGATTTGTCAGCCGACCGGTGACCTCGCTAAAGCAGTCAAGGGCCCGATTGATGCTAAGCCCGGTGACGAGATCTGTCATCAGCGATGCTGACGCAACGGAGATCGCGCAACCGCTGCCCTGGAATGATGCTTCCGTGATCACGTCACCGTCGACTCTTGCATACAAGCGCAGCTTGTCGCCGCACAACGGGTTGATGCCTTCGGCTGTATGCGTCGCGTCGTCGATTCTGTAGAAATGGCGTGGGTTGCGGGCATGATCGAGGATCAGTTCGCGGTACAGGTCTCGCAGTTCGTCGTCCTGGTTGGTATCGATCAAGTTCATGAAAATATCTGCTGAGCCTTATGAATGGCGTCGACGAGTTGATCGATGTCATCGCGGTTGTTGTATAGAGCAACGGATGCGCGCGCTGTCCCCGGGACGCCGAAATAATCCATAACCGGCATTGCACAGTGGTGCCCGGTACGAATCGCGACGCCCTGGTGATCGAGGATGGTGCCGAGATCATGCGGGTGAATATCGTCGACGACGAACGATTGCACACTGGCCTTGTTACCCGCCGTGCCAATCAGGCGCATGCCGTCAATATCACCGAGCTGCTGCGTCATGTATTCGAGCAACCGGGTTTCGTGCCGGGCGACGTTTTCCATGCCTACCGACAACAGGTAGTCGACGGCCGCACCGAGCCCGATGGCACCAGAAATATTCGGTGTGCCGGCCTCGAACTTGTAGGGCAATTCATTGTATGTCGTGCCGTCGAACGACACCTCCAGGATCATATCTCCGCCACCCTGGTAGGGCGGCATCTCCTCAAGCAACGCTTCCTTGCCGAACAGCACGCCGGTACCTGTTGGCCCGAACATTTTATGTGCGGAGAATGCGTAGAAATCGCAGTCAAGTGCCTGCACATCGACATTCATGTGAGGTACGCCCTGTGCGCCGTCCAGCAGGACCGGAATATCACGTGCTTTCGCGCGGCCAATGATGTCCTGGACCGGGTTAACCGTTCCCAGTGCGTTAGATACATGGGCGACGGCAATCAGTCGTGTCCGATCCGACACGAGTTTGTCGAATGCCTCGAGTTCGAGTTCGCCGGCGTTGTTCATCGGTGCGACGACCAGCACTGCGCCGGTCTGCTCGCAAACGAGCTGCCACGGCACGATATTCGCGTGATGTTCCATATGGGTGATGAGAATTTCGTCACCGGGTTGCAGTCGCGGTCGGCAATAACTCTGAGCAACGAGGTTGATCGATTCCGTAGTGCCGCTTGTCAGAATGACCTCTTTGCGGTTTGACGCATTGATGAATGAGCGAACCTTGTCGCGCGCTCCTTCATAGGCCTCTGTCGCCCTGTGACTCATCTCGTAAACACCACGATGTACGTTGGCGTGGTCATGCTGCTGGTAGAGGGCAACGGTCTCAATGACAGACTCGGGTTGTTGGGCTGATGCTGCGCTGTCCAGGTAGGCCAGTGGGTGCTCATGAACCTGCTGGTGCAGGGCCGGGAAGTCGCGTCGGCAGTCGGCAATCGAGGAAGGTCGAGTTTCCTGTGGCTGGCTCATGCATCCGTCTCCTGCATTAACTGGTCGAGGCGGCCGGCGATTCTATCGGCAAGGAATTCGTGTAGTGAGCTGATTGGTGATTTGCCGACGATCGCCTGCGCGAATGCGCGAGTTAATACCTGTTTCGCCTGGTGTCGGCTCAGGCCACGTGTGCGCAGATAAAACAGTGCAGTCTCGTCGAGCTGGCCAACGGTGGTGCCGTGGCTGCATTTTACATCGTCTGCGTAGATCTCGAGTTCGGGCTTTGCATCGATCTCGGCGTTCTTCGACAACAGCAGGTTGTGATTCGCCTGTTCGGCATCCGTGCCGTCTGCGCCCTTGTGGACAATTGCTTTGCCGTTCCATACACCGCGTGCCTTGCCCGTCAGGATGCCACGATATTCCTGGTGGGACTCTGTGGGCCCGGTGCGGTGATCGGTACGTGTGTGATTATCGATGTGCTGGCCATCACCAATGAGGTACAGGCCGGCGAACTCGGCATTGCTGCCGGGATTCGCGAGATCGATGACGAGGTCGTTTCGAATCAGGCGGCCGCCGAAATCAAACGCACAATGTCTCAGCACGGCATCGCGGCCGACTGTGACGGACTGGTAGCCGGTTTGCTCGTGGACACGATCGCGGTCCTGGATACGGACATAGTCCGCACGTGAGCCGTCTCCCAGCGTCACGTTGACGACGGAGTTCGCGTACAACTCCGCATCGCCACGCGATGTGTGGTACTCGATAAAACTCGCTGAACTGTTTGCAGCTACGTCTATGTCGACACGAATCTGTGACACGGTCGCGGCGCTGTCAGCATGATCAACAATGAGAATGCCGATTGGTCGTGCAAGTTCTGTAGCGGCTGCTACTGAAATCCGCAGGCCATCACGCAGCAATGCCGCATTCAGATCACCAAGCCTGCCGGATGGAGTCAATTGTTCGGCCGAACCGCTGAGGCGTTCGATATCAACGCCTGCAATTGCGGTCGCGTCAACGGACTGAGCGTCAATCTGACCATTGTCGATGACAACCCAGTCGGCCTCGATGGTCCGCACGATGTCATCCGCTGCACTAACACCACCGCGCGGCATTTCGGCGCCTGCCTCGAGCCAGCGGTTCGCGATAGCAACGGCCCCGGAGATGTCCGTGTACTTCCAGTCTTCTTCGCGGCCGCCCGGCAAGCCGTCCTGACGAAGCTGATCAAGTGCAGCGCGGCGCGATGCAGCCAGGTTGTCCTCTGGCAATGCCGCGACCACTTTGTTCAGTGCGTCGATAGAAATGATGGGCGATTTCATCCGTTGGCAGCCTCGCGTACCCAGTCGTAGCCTCTCTCTTCCAGTTCGAGTGCGAGCGACTTGTCACCGGAGCGCGCAATACGTCCCTCAGACAGGACGTGAACGTGATCGGGTTCGATGTAGTCGAGCAGGCGCTGATAGTGAGTTACGAGCACGATGGCGCGATCCGGTGTGCGTAATGCGTTGACGCCCTCGGCGACGGCACGCAACGCGTCAATATCGAGGCCCGAGTCGGTCTCATCGAGGATCGCGAGGCTGGGCTCCAGCATTGCCATCTGCAAAATTTCGTTACGCTTTTTCTCGCCGCCTGAGAATCCTTCATTAACACCACGATTGAGTAACTTCGGGTCCATGTGGAGCAGGGCCATCTTTTCTTTGGCGAGCTTGAGGAACTCGAATGCGTCGATCTCGTCGAGTCCCTGGTGCTTACGCCTGGCGTTGACCGCCGCCTTGAGTAAGTAAGCGTTATTAACGCCCGGAATTTCGACCGGGTACTGGAAGCCGAGAAAGATGCCTTCGTGCGCCCGTTCCTCGGGTTCGAGTTCGAGCAGGTCATTGCCCTTGAACTCAACGGTGCCGGAGGTAACTTCATAATCGCTATGTCCGGCAATTACCTGCGCGAGTGTGCTTTTCCCAGAGCCGTTCGGGCCCATGATGGCATGTACTTCGCCAGCGTCGACACGCAGCGAGAGGCCGCGCAATATTTCGGTGCCGCCAATGGAGGTTTTCAGATTTTTGATTTCGAGCATTGCTTTTCCTTACCCGACAGCGCCTTCGAGGCTTACGCTCAACAGCGCCTGTGCCTCGACCGCAAATTCCATCGGTAATTCCTTGAAGACTTCCTTGCAGAAGCCGTTGACGATCATGTTGACGGCATCTTCTTCCGAGATGCCTCGCTGGCGACAGTAGAACAGCTGGTTCGCCGAGATCTTCGACGTGGTTGCTTCGTGTTCGACTTTGGCCCCGGGATTTTTGATTTCCATGTAAGGAAACGTGTGTGCACCGCATTCCTTGCCGATTAGCAGTGAGTCGCACTGAGTGTGATTCCGCGCACCATCTGCCTGTGGCATGACACGTACCAGGCCCCGGTATGCCTGCTGGGCGTGACCGGCCGATATTCCCTTCGATACAATCGTGCTGCTGGTGTTGCGCCCGATGTGAATCATCTTGGTACCGGTGTCGGCCTGCTGGTAATTGTTCGTCACCGCGACCGAGTAGAATTCGCCGACCGAGTTGTCGCCGCGCAGAATGCAGCTCGGATACTTCCACGTTATGGCAGAGCCTGTTTCGACCTGCGTCCACGAGATCTTCGAATTGGCACCGCGGCAATCGCCGCGTTTCGTGACGAAATTGTAGATGCCACCTTTGCCTTCCTCGTCACCCGGATACCAGTTCTGCACGGTCGAGTACTTGATCTCGGCGTCGCCGAGCGCAACCAGTTCAACGACGGCAGCGTGCAGCTGGTTTTCATCACGCATCGGTGCCGTACAGCCTTCCAGGTAGCTGACGTGGCTGCCTTCATCGGCAATGATCAGCGTGCGTTCGAACTGGCCGGTGTTGGCGGCGTTAATTCGAAAATAGGTCGACAGCTCCATGGGGCAGCGAACGCCTTTCGGGATGTAGACAAACGAACCGTCGCTAAATACTGCCGAATTCAGCGCGGCGTAAAAATTGTCACGCTGGGGAACGACGCTGCCGAGGTACTTGCGCACGAGTTCCGGGTGATTAATTACCGCTTCCGAGAACGAACAGAAAATCACGCCAGCCTCGGACAGCTTTTCCTTGAAGGTTGTCGCGACCGATACGCTGTCGAAAACAGCGTCTACCGCGACTCCCGCGAGGCGGGCGCGTTCGTGCAGCGGTATACCGAGCTTGTCGTAGGTCTCAAGCAGCTTCGGGTCGACTTCATCGAGGCTTTGCGGCTTGTCTGCGTCCGACTTGGGCGCCGAGAAGTAGGAGATAGCCTGGAAGTCGATGGGCGGGTAATGCACATGCGCCCATTTGGGTTCGTCCATCTCGAGCCACATGCGATAAGCGCGCAGTCGCCACTCGAGCATGAACTCCGGCTCTTTCTTGCGGGCCGAAATCGCCCGCACGGTACCCTCGTCGAGACCTGGCGGCAGGCTCTCACTGGCGATGTCAGTGACGAAGCCGTGCTCGTAGCGTCGGTTGACGAGTTTTTCGAGATTTTCCTGTTCTGTCGACATTGCCTAACTCTTCTTCTCAACGGTGACCGGCAGACCAGCAAACCGGAAACTCGGAACAGGGCTATTGACGCGGGTCAGGTCGGTCAGGTTGATGTCTTCCAGGGCGCGCCGGATAGCCACGTTGATGCGTTGCCAGGCATTACCGACGTTGCAAACGCTCTCGTAGTCGCAGTGGCTGTCTGATGCACTGCATTCAGTAATGGACACCGGCCCTTCGAGGGCGTCGATAACGCTGGCCGCACTGATTTCGTGCGCCGGCCGTGCCAGCTGGTAGCCGCCATTGGTGCCTCGCGTCGAGGTGACGAGGCCGGCACGAGCCAAAGATTTGAGCAGCTTGCTGACCGTCGGCACGGCGATCCCGGTCGTATCGGAAACCTCTGCAGCACTGCAGACGGCACCGGACGCACCGGCCAGGTGGGCCAGCACCACGGTGCCGTAATCGGTGAGTTTGCTGATTCTGAGCACGGTAATACCCATTGCGGGAACGATAAAGGACTATTTTAGTCCTATTTAAAGCGTCAGGCTATAGGATGCATCGATTTTTGCTATGCTACGCGCGCCCTGGCGGTCGCCAGCAGCGGGAGAATTGCACTGTCTGACCATCTCATCGAAGTACGCGACGTCGACTTTTCACGCGGCGACCGGACGATATTCAGGGACCTGGACCTGACGATCACCCGTGGTGAAGTGACAGCCATTATGGGGCCGAGTGGCACGGGCAAGACCACTTTGCTGCAGCTGATCACACGGCAGCTGAGCCCGGACAAGGGCCAGGTAGTCGTGGCCGGCGATGATATTTCGAAATACGGCATTTCCGAGCTCTACGAAATGCGGCAGCGCATGGGCATGCTGTTCCAGAACGGCGCGCTGCTGACCGACATGAGCGTATTCGAGAACGTTGCATTTCCATTGCGCGAGCACACGAAGCTCGGGGAACGGCTGATTCGCAATGTGGTGCTCATGAAGCTGCACGCTGTAGGTCTGCGTGGTGCAGCCTACATGATGCCTGCGCAGCTTTCGGGCGGCATGGCGCGCCGCGTTGCGTTGGCGCGAGCTATCGTCATGGACCCGGCCATGTTGATTTACGATGAGCCTTTTGTCGGCCTCGATCCGATCTCGATGGGCGTCATTGCCAAGCTCATTCGGCAGATGAATGACGCGCTCGGCATTACAAGCATCGTGGTTAGCCACGACGTCAGAGAGATCGGTGAGGTCGCGGATTTCAGCTATGTAATCGCCGACGGCAAGGTTGCTGCCTCCGGCCGTCCGGCTGACCTCAAGAATGAGTCGTCGGAGCTGGTCAGGCAGTTCATGCTGGGGCTGGCCGACGGACCGGTCGCGTTTCACTACGACGCCCCTGACTATGCCGAGCAACTCCTCGGCTCGGGAACGGACTAAGCACTCATGTTTCGCGAAATCTGGAGCACATTTCTAAATTTTCTGCACGACTTTGGTGCCATGTGCCTGTTTTTCCTGCGCTTGCTGCAGTACACGCCGTCGGTGCTTGTCAGGCGCTTTAACCTGGTTTCCTACCAGGTGTACAACGCGGGTGCGTTGTCACTCGTCGTCATCATGATTAGTGGACTATTCGTCGGTGCAGTGCTGGCGCTGCTGGCTTATTCCAGCCTCGAGCAATTCAATGCTGAGGACACGACCGGTATTTTCGCTGGGCTCGGCCTCACCAAGGGAATCGGGCCTGTGTTCACCGCGCTTCTGTTTGCCGGGCGCGCCGGGACTGCGCTCACATCAGAAATCGGCCTGATGAAAGCAACAGATCAGCTCTCCGCAATGGAAATGATGGCCGTGGATCCAATGCGTTATGTCGCCGTTCCCCGGTTCCTCGGCGGCGTTATCGCAATGCCGCTTCTTACCGCGATATTCACCTCGATTGGTCTACTGGGCGCACATCTCGTTGCGGTTGAGCAGCTCGGCGTCGACGTCGGATCGTACTGGCAGCAGTTACAGAATGTTGTCGACGGTCCCGACATTTATGAAGGTATTACGAAGAGCATTGTGTTCGGATTTATCGCCAGCCTGGTGGCCGTTTGGGAAGGTTATAATTCGAAGCCGACCGCCGAAGGTGTTGGACGGGCCACGACACGGACCGTCGTCGCTACGTCGATCGCAGTGTTGTTTTTCAATTACATGATTACCGCAATTTATCTCTGAGGTAGGACCATGCAGCAAACACGTACGATTGAGATTGGCACAGGCCTGTTCGCGCTACTGGGCATTAGTGCGCTATTTTTCCTGACCACGCAGACAACAGGGAGTGACGATTTCAACGTCGACGATACCTACGAAGTGGCGGCGCGATTTGACAACGTTGGCAGTCTGAAGCCGCGAGCGCCGGTGTCGATGTCTGGCGTTACCATTGGCCGGGTCACCGAGATTCACTTCGACTCCGATGCTCTGGAGGCCGTCGTCACCTTCGTCGTAGACAGTCAGTACGACCAGCTTCCCGATGACTCCGACGCCAGTATTTTGACGTCAGGTCTGTTGGGCAGCCAGTATATTGGTCTTACAGCCGGTGGGTCACCGTTCTATCTCGAAGACGGTAGTGAGATCCTGTTCACGCAATCAGCCCTCCTGCTTGAGAATATAATAGGCAAGTTCCTGATCAGTGGGCCGCCGGATGGTGATGGCGAGGACGAAGAGTAGTTTGAGGTGTAGATGAATATATTTCGATTGGTGACATTTGCTTTCATTGCAGCGCTCGCGCTGGCTTTGCCTGATGCTGAGGCCGCGACCCGGCCCAGCGAGGTCATCGAGGGCGCCGTTGATTTGCTGAACGAGGGTCTGGACGGCCGCAAGGAAGAGCTCGCCGCCGATGAGGCAGCGCTGCGTGCCTTTATTAACGGCATTCTTTTGCCGCGCTTCGATCGCGAATTCGCCGCTGGTGCAGTATTGGGTAAACATTGGCGCACTGCGAGTGATGAACAGAAGGATCGCTTCGTATCTGCTTTTTACGCAACTCTGCTGCAGCGCTACGCGGACGGAATACTTGAGTTCGACATGAATCGTGTGGAGATCCTCCCGTACAAGGGCGACGCCAGTAAACGAACCACGGTCGTCAAGACAAATGTACGTCTCGATGATGGCAGCAAGATTCCGGTGCACTACGCCCTGGTGAACCGCGAAGACCAATGGCGCATGTTCGATGTGAAAATCGAAGGCATTTCCTATGTCATCACGTATCGCAAGGAGCTCGAGTCAGAAATACGCAGCACGAGCCTCGACGCAGTCATTAACAGGCTTGAGCGAGAAGCTGACGCGATGGCCGCTGATGAGTGAGTTCGATTTCCAGGAGCAGGGCGAGGGGCGCTTTTCGCTCAGCGGCGACATGTCTTTTGAAACTGCGAACCAGATTCTCAAGTCGAGTGAGCCATTATTTCGCAAACACACCGCGCTTGAAATCGATCTGTCGGGAGTTGGCAAAGCCGATTCGGCTGGCCTTGCGCTAATGCTTGAGTGGAAGGCACAGGCCGGACAACGCGGCGCGGCAATTCAGTTCGTTGCTATTCCGGACAGTCTTCTGGCCGTCGCGAAAACGTCCGAGGTCAGTGACCTGATCTAAACGGGCCTACTCAGAGGCCTCTTCTGCTGTCGCGTCTTCGTCCTCGAAGAACTCGTCAAACATTTCGTCGTCGTAAAATTCCTCTTCTTCGTCCGTTGGCGGATTGCCGTCGAATATGCGGAATGTCCGGTTTTGCCGGAAAGCTTCACGGACGGTTACGTAGGGATCCTGGGAGTCCGCGAGAATGGAGTCTGCACCCAGTAAGCGATACCGGAGTTCGATGAGACGTAGACCCCAGACCTTGTCGCGCACGGACGTGTTGTCATAGTACGTCAAGACGTCCGAGTAATAGTCGACTGGCAGTGCTAAGACATCGGAGGCCATAGCCGGCGCCAAGAATGGCAGGACAATGTAAGGGCCGTCGGGTACGCCCCAGACCGACAAGGTCTGTCCGAAATTCTCATCGTAGCGCTCCATCCCGGAGGCACCTGCTACATCAAACAGGCCACCGATACCAAGCGTGCTGTTGAAAAGGAACCTACCAAGCTCATTGAATCCGCGTCCAGGCTTGCCTTGCAGGAAGTTATTCAGTACCGATCGTGGCGTCGTCAGATTGCTGAAGAAATTCGAGACGCTGCGGCGCACCGGTGTGGGCACAACCTTGCGGTAACCGCGGGCGAGGGGGCCCAATGCGACTTTGTCAAACGCCATGTTGAATGAATGCACTTTGCGGTTGAGTGGCTCGAGCGGGTCGTACTCGACATAGGTCGAATTCTCGTCCAGCGGATCGTGTGTCGCGCAGCCCGTAAGGGATCCAGCCAATATCAATAGCAGCAACGCCAACGAGCGCGAAAAACGCATGTCGGTCCGCACTATTGGCCCGCACTCGCGGTGAGACCAACCGGGCGGCTGCGCTGCAGCTGCGTGAGCTGTTCCTCGGTCATGAATTCCCGGATGAAATCAATTCTGGCTTCAAATCGAATGCGCTGGATTTCCTGGAGCTCTGGCATCGCCAGAGCCTGGCGCAGGTAGTTGACGCCACCGACGAGGTCACCGGTCATCAGTCGGTACTCGGACAGGTAGTAGTAGGCCTCGGCACCTTCGCCGGCCATTGCGGCGGCTCTTGCGATCAGCCGTACCTGTTCCGGCGTTGGCGGCACGTTATTCATCAGGTCGAGCAGCATTGTGTGCGCCTGTTTGGCCTTGTCGAGTTGCAGCAAGAGTTCGCCGTAGTGGATGACCAGTGGCACATTGCGAGGGAACAGATCGACTGCTTCGTCAAAGGTCCTCTGGCCCGCGGAGTATTGTTCGAGCGCGAGTTGGGATTGACCCAGTCCTATGTGGAACGCAATGACTTTCTTGTCTTTCTCCACCAGGTACTCAAAGATCCGGCGGGCCTCATAGTCACGCCCGGCGCGCTGATAGGCGACCGCCCGTCCATAGCGTTCAATGTCTGTCTGATTCTCGTAGTCGCGACGCTCGAAGTAGCTGACTGCCTGCTCCTGCGTATCGAAGCCCGCAACGCGTAGCCGCGCCTGAACCAGTCCGTAGTTGGTCGAGTCGGAGGTACTGACACGAGGGTATGCCGCGGATCGTGAGCGGGCTTCTGCAATTCGTGCGGATGTCACCGGGTGAGTACGCAAGAACTCCGGCATGCGTTCGTCAGGTGCGCTGAGTTGTTGCCGCGACATCACTTCAAAAAACGAACTCATGCCGTGCGGGTCGAATCCGGCCTGGGCCAGTGCGCCGATGCCGATACGGTCTGCTTCGTACTCATTGCTGCGTGTGAAATTGATCTGCTGTTGTGCCGCGGTGCCCTGGGCCACGGCCATACCGGCCTGCGCGACATCGGCGTCCCCGCCCACCGCGCCAAGAATCAGGGCGCCCAGCATCAGTGCCGTCGACAGCATGCTCTGCCTGCTACTTGCATGAACCGACCGTGCAATGTGGCGTTGCGTAACGTGCGCGACCTCGTGCGCAAGTACGCCAGCGAGTTCGTCTTCGTTGCGCGAGGCATCGATCAGGCCGGTGTGAACACCGATATATCCGCCGGGCAGGGCGAAGGCATTGATTCGTGGGTCATCGACGACAAAGAACGTGAACTCATGATCCCCGTCGTTGGTTTGCGCGGCGATGCGGTGGCCGATCTCGTTGATGTACTCGGTGATCTGCGGGTCTTCGACCAGTTGCCCGCTCATGCGGATACTGCGCATGATTGCGCGCCCGATCTGGGCTTCCTGTGACTTGTTGAGGATCGCGTCGGCCGGGCTGCCCATATCCGGGATCTTGATGTCATCCGCGCCAGCACCGCTGACGAATACGACAACCGTAACGGCGAGCAGCGTCAGAGCGCGTTTGGCGAAATCACGAATCAACAGAAACTCTCAAAATTACAGGACCTTACATTTGGGACCCTGTTTCTCAGCGTGTGTTCCACATTCTAGCGCTTTCGAGCACCTCTGCGGCATGCCCTTTTACCTTAACCTTGCGCCACTCTTCTCGCAGCTTGCCGTTCTTGTCGATCAGAAATGTACTGCGAACGACACCCATGAACTTCCGGCCGTACAGGGTCTTTTCATGAATCACGTCAAACGCCTTGCAGAGCTTTTCATCCGGGTCCGACAGGAGGTCGAACGGGAAACCCTGTTTGGCCTTGAATTTCTCATGAGACGCGACGCTGTCGCGAGAGACGCCGAGGATCACGGTGTCCTGGCGCCGAAATTTCGCTGACAATTCCTTGAAATCGAGCCCTTCCTGGGTGCAGCCTGGCGTGCTGTCTTTCGGGTAAAAATAAACGACGACGTTTTTCCCGCGCAGTTCTTTTAGCCGAATACGTTTGTCGCCCGTTGCCTCACACGTGAAATCGGCGACGACACGGTTCAATGTGGGTCCGCTCAAGGGGTTCTCCTTACTAATGGAATCAGGCTTTTACCGGCTCGAGAATGGCATCAAGATTGAGGCGATCACATATCTCCAGAAACTCATCTCTCAATTGCGCAATATGCACGCTCGAGGGGATATTTATGGCCATCTGGACCGCGAACATGGGGGCCCCGGTGTGTGCGGCCGCATAGCTGCGCGTGGCTACATCGGCTATTTCGATATCATGTGCGGCGAAGAAGTTGGCGAGGCCGAACACGATGCCCTGATGGTCAAGGCTGACCACATCGACCGCGTAGGGCATGCGGTCTTCCTTAACGGCGCGCTGGCCTGTCTTGCGAATCGTGAAGGTCAGGTTGTCGCCACGGCCGAGCTTTTCGAGCTGCCGTTCCAGCTTGTCCAGTGTGTGCCAGTTGCCCGAGACCAGCATGAGCATCGCGAACTCGGACCCGAGAGTCGCCATGCGGCTTTCCTCGATGTTGCCGTCGCAGGCCATGATGACCTTGGTGATATCCTGGACGACGCCCGTGCGGTCCGACCCAATTGCTGATAAAACAATAAGTTGTGACATTTATCTCGAAACTATATAGGTGGTTGTAGATGTGCCTTGCCAGCACCGGATATGAACAGTAACATCGCCGCCTCACACAGGCGAGGATCTGCAGTGTTCAAGGGCTCTCTGGTCGCTTTGGCAACGCCATTCGACTCCAATAATCGGGTCGATTATGCGTCGCTCAAGGGCTTGATCGAATTTCATATCAGCGAAGGGACTGATGGTCTCGTTATTGCCGGCACGACCGGTGAGGCGGCGACAATGAGTCGTGACGAGCATACAGAACTGGTCGCCAGGTCTATGCAGTTCGTGGACGGACGGTTGCCCGTTATTGCCGGCACCGGCTCAAATTCGACGCGTCAGACGATCAACATGTCATGCTGTATCGCAGAAACCGGTGTGGATGCGTTTCTGGTCGTCGTTCCTTACTACAACAAGCCTGTGCAAGAGGGCATATTCCAGCATTTCACGGCAGTTGCTGATGCTGTGCCCAAGCCTGTTCTGATGTACAACGTACCCGGTCGGACCGTCGCGGATATGCAGGCTGAAACGGTTGCTCGCCTTGCCGCGCACGACAATATCTTCGGTATCAAGGAAGCGACCGGCGACGTCGGCCGCATGAAGCAAATCCTGACATTGGTCGACGATGATGATTTTATGTTGTACAGCGGCGACGATTTTACGGCGCTGGAGTTTCTTAAAGAAGGCGGGCATGGCATCGTGACGGTTAGCGGCAACGTTGTTCCTGCGGCGATCGCGAGACTCTGCAGCCTGGTGGCTCAGGGTGCACTCGACGAGGCGAAAGCGCTGGATGGTTCGTTGCAGCCCTTGAACGATGCCTTGTTTGTCGAGTCGAATCCGATACCGGTGAAATGGGCGCTGAATCAGATGGGGCTCATACCGCCGTATCTGCGCTTGCCAATGACGCAGTTTGCACCGGAGTACCACGATCAAATGCGAGCAGCGTTGGCTGTCGCAGGAGTTAACCTGGAGAATGCCGCATGATGCTGGCGAGATTGTTGATATTAGCCGTTCTGGGCACTATAGCGGCTTGTGGCGGCTCGAAAATGCTGGACTGCGACGAGGGTCCGTACCAGGTTGCAGTGCGCACGCCGCGTGTGCAATCTCCGGAAGGGCTGGATAGTCTGGACCCGCTCAATGAAATGCCACTTCCGGCGGCATCGCCGCAAGCGCCACAGCCAGCTGAAGGGCCGTGCCTGGAACACCCACCCGAGACGATCAGAATCGAGTGACCCAAATACGGAGAGATGGCTGAGTGGTTTAAGGTGCTCGCCTGGAAAGCGAGTGTACGGTGATACCGTACCGAGGGTTCGAATCCCTCTCTCTCCGCCAGATACTGCTGACTTTGCGGCGTCAATGGTGTTATCACCAATTGTGACCGGTGTCTCAGCATCGGATGTGACGCGCAACCAATAATGACCTTCTGACTGGGAGGTCATCTCATGAGAGCCAAAAGCAATACGCCTGGCAGCGCCGTACGCGTTGCCCTATTAGCCGCAACGCTGATGTTCGTCGCCTGCGACACCGTCAATGAAGCAGTCGATGCAATTGATGACATAGGCAACGACGCGGACGTTCACTACTACGTCTCGCTCGGCACGTCGTTGTCGGTGGGCGTGCAACCCGATCCCAGCGGCATACTGCTACCGACTGACGATGGTTATGCGGATGTGCTCTTCGACAACATCAGGCCTGCATTCGAGGCCGCTGGGACGCAGCCTCGCGAACTGCGGCTCATCAAGCTCGGCTGCCCGGGGGAGACTCTGAAAAAGATGGCGAACGGCGGAAGCTGTCCTTATCTCGCAGGATCTCAGCTCGCTGCGGCGGTCGACTTTCTGGACGACAATATGGGCAAGGTCCACCTGGTCACGATTGACATGGGCGGCAACGATTTTCGAGATGCTGATTGCATCGGTGAAACGGTGAGCCTTGACTGTGCCAACGATGTGTCGGTGCAGATCGCTGCTGATTTGGCGCCTGTCCTGGCAGCTTTGCGTACCGCCGCCGGTCCCGACACAACGATTGTTGGCATGAATTACTACAACCCCTTCCTGGCATCATGGTTGGACGATGCTGCCGGCCAGGTGCTTGCCGTGCAGGCGGCGGATGCCGTCGCCATTGCGATGGATTTTCTGGGCACGACTTACGCCACTGCTGGAATGCCCATGGCTGATGTCGCAGCAGCGTTCAAGTCGGATGACTTCACCACCATGGTGCCGTCGTCACTGCCGTCGCCTAATGATCAGTTGCCGCTTAGCGTGGCGAATATCTGCGACTTCACATACATGTGCGAATCGGATCCGCTGGGACCCGATATCCACGCCAATCGGGCCGGATACAGGTTGATCGCGGACACCATCGAGGCCCTATTGCCCTGAAAATCGGTGCTTACCGGCACTTCTAATCCCGTCGATACACAACCCGGCCGTTGTAGATCGTCGTGTCTACACTGGCCTCGCTAAGCTCGTCGGGTTCGATCTCGAACAGATTCCGGTCAAAGATGGCGATGTCGGCCAGCTTGCCGGTTTCGACCGAGCCGGTGTCCTGGTCGCGATGCATGAGCCAGGCGCCGTTGATGGTATAGGCATCGATGATCGTTGCGAGGTCCACGGCCTCGTGGGTTGTCGCCCGCAATTCCGACGGTCCGTACGGGTCCTGGCGTGTCACCGCCGTTTCGACCGAGATTAATGGATCGAGTTCTCCATAATTCCAGTCGCTGGAGCCAACGATAACGCCGCCAGCCTCATGAATTGACCGAATGCGATACATGTCGTCAACACGCTCCTGACCAATCGCCGGAATTTCCAGATTTACTGTCCACTCACTGGGATAGGCCCAAACTGCCGTGAAAGCCACTGCCGCATTCTGCTCGGCGAAACGGGGGAAGTCCGCGGCGTCAGTCAAGCCGAGGTGAGACAAGGCATGCCTTTTTTCGAGTAGTGCCGGGTCGCCGTTGCTGCGCACATGCTCGAGTACGTCCAGCGCCGTCCTGACTGCGCGATCCCCTATTGTATGAAAGTGCAGCTGCATGCCCATGTTGTAATAATGCTGTACGCGTACGCGCAGGTCTTCGGGCGCCTGATTGAGTACACCGAGATGACCCGTCGTGTGGTATGGCTCGAGCACGGCAGCTGTTTCGCCTTCGAAAACTCCGTCAACCATGAACTTGACGCTGTTGTAGCTGATGCGCTCGGACTCGTACTGACCGCGATCACGAATGACACGCTCCAGATCGTCGCCTACGTGCTTTTCGAATACGCCCTCATCGATGATCGACCCCAGGACATACAGATTCAGATCACCGGCATCGTCGAGCGCCTTGTAAACCTGCATCTCGTGTTCGCCAACCCAGGTGTCCACAGCCCCTGTAATCCCAAACGTATTCATTTTCTGAATGGCCTGATTCATCACATCAATGCTCGTTTCGATGCTCCGCTGTGGACGAATCACGTCAACAGCGTGCCGCGCAGATTCTCGGACCGTGCCGTTCGGTTCGCGACTATTTTCGCGCCGCTCGATGACGCCATCGCGCGGCTCCGGTGTATCAGGTCCAAAGCCCAACAGGTCGAGAGTCCTGTCGTTGAGCAACGCCGCATGCCCATCCGATGCATCGATGAAGGCGTACTTGTCTTCGGCGATGCCGTCGAGGAGTGACTTGTCGGGGCCCGTTACGCCGAACACACCCAGGTCGAGCCCGACGGCCTGGAACCACGCGTCTTCCGGATCGCTGTTGGCGTCGCATTCCTGCAGGGCAGCCATAATTGATTCGACGCTCGAGTAGTCCCAGAGGTTGCAGTACACCAGTTCGTAGGCACCTTCGAGCGGATGAACGTGTGAATCGATTATTCCGGGCATCGCCATACGACCATTGAGGTCGATGACCTCCGAGTCCGGGCCAATCAACGCCTCGACAGACGCATTGCTGCCGACAGCGACGATGCGCCCGTCCAGGATCGCGGCCGCCTCTGCCCAGCTGCGCTCGGAATCAACCGTATATATGCCGCCATTCAAGAGCACGATGTCCGCGCCGGACAATGGTTCGGGCTGGTTGCAGGCGCCAAGAAATGTGCCGCAGATCAGGAGGGGCAAGGTTAGAGGTCGCATTTGCGTATCTTTGCACATCATCATGTACGAGAGAACCAGTACGATTCCATCCTCTCCCCCCGGGAAGGCGAAGGGCCCTGTCTTCTCCAGAATCTGCTAACTTTGCGGTAGTTCCTTTCATAAGCGAGCCGCAATGAATTCCAAGAAACTGATGCTGTGCTGTATGACCATAGTCGCCACCGTCATTTTGCCTGTGACACACGCACCCGTGGCGTTGGCACAGGAAGCAGGTCCTGGTTAGGGCCTGGTAGTTTTCACCCGCAAGAGTTCGTCCCAAGGGAGAGCCATTCGATTCAACATCGAGCAGAACGGCGTTCCTGTCGGACAATTGCTGTCGGGCACGACGCTGGAATTTCCGTTGCCGCCAGGAAATTACACATTCTCGGTGCGTGCACCATCGCTCGATGGGCAGGATTTCATCACTATCAACGTTGAGGCGGGGAAGAGTTATCATGTAACTGGCGAAATACTTTTGGGTTGGCCGGCCGGCCGCCCGAAGTTTGGGGGTGTAGCCGAGTCCGGCGTGGCAACCAGTCCGGCGGTTGCGGCGCCCGACGCGTCCGCGCTCGCTGGCGCAGCGCTGGGCTCCGCTGTAGTACAACCGGTCGCGGCCACGCGAGCCGGACGCACAGCCGAGGAAAGCGGTCGAATAGGGCTGCGAAATTTCGTCGGCGAATGGGATCTGGAAATGTGGTCACTCGCCACTGACGGCGGCAAGCTCGAAGGTCGCGGTGTTGTCGAAGGCGCGGCGGAGGGCGAGAGTGCGACACGAATAACCTTCACCGAATTTGCAGCGCCGGCTTTCCCGGCGGCGACAGGTGGCGGCCAGGTTCGCATAGCGTACGAGGACGCAAAAGGTTTCACATTGGAAAGCTGGTTCAAGCATTCCAACGAGGTGCTGAAATTCTCGGGCAGATACGAGGCTGACACC
>Ga0255052_10000919_pt1 | contig 22872 bp, 20 predicted proteins | sample JV7_2_21_MG_FD_188632 | JGI IMG/M metagenome (GOLD analysis project Ga0255052, IMG submission 188632) | Seawater microbial communities from Jervis Inlet, British Columbia, Canada - JV7_2_21 | ecosystem: Environmental > Aquatic > Marine > Inlet | place: Canada: British Columbia | collected... | reverse complement strand
CCTCTGCAGCCACTTCCTCAGCCGGAGAATCCTCTGCAGCAACTTCCTCAGCCGGAGAATCCTCTGCAGCAACTTCCTCAGCCGGAGAATCCTCTGCAGCAACTTCCTCAGCCGGAGAATCCTCTGCAGCAACTTCCTCCGCCGGAGAATCCTCTGCTGGAGCTTCGTTTGCAGCGGCTTCCACAACCCGCTCTTCTGCAGGGGCGTCTTCCGATAATTCTCCGCCCTTGTCATCTTCAGGCTTGGCGTCGGCCAGCATGGCAGTCTCAGCTGCAGCTTTTGCATCACGCCGCCGCTGTGACTCTTTCTCCCGGACCTTCTCTTCCTCGACAGCAACTGCCATGTGAGATGGTTCCGTGATCGCCTCTTTGCGGCTAATTACAAGATGACGAAGCACTGCGTCGTTAAACTTGAAAGCGCCCGTGATCTCTTTGATGACTTCGTTGTTGGCCTCTACGTTCAGAAGAACATAGTGCGCTTTATGAACCTTGGTGATTGGGTGTGCCAGCTGGCGCCGACCCCAGTCTTCGGTACGATGAATGGCACCGCCGGAGTCTGTAACCATGCTCTGGTATTTTTCAACCATCGCAGGTACCTGCTCGCTCTGATCCGGATGGACCAGAAATACGATTTCATAGTGTCTCATTATTTTCCCTTTCGGTTGGAATCTTAACGGGAACCCTGAAATGACTGCAGAGTACCCTTACGGATTACAGCTTCCCGGACAACCGGTGAAGCAAGGTATTTCCCCGCCTTCGACGAGGGAGGGGCATGCTAACGGAGCAAGGCCTTGTAATCAAGCAGGAATCGCGGCTCGTCACGCTTATTCGGCGGTCCGTCGTCGTTTTCTCACGGACTAAATGTATTGCCACCGAACATCCTGTCCTGCGTGACATAAGTACATCCATGTACAAAAAAGCCGCTCCCACGCAGTTGCTAGCAGGCTACAGGAGCGGCTTTATAGGGTACCCTTTAGCCGCGAATGGCCTCTGAACGCTGCCTGACGACCTCATACAGGCAGATTCCGGTCGCAACAGAGACGTTCAGGCTAGCCACTGCACCGTGCATTGGCAGGCTGACCAGCTCATCGCAGCGCCCCGCAATGTTCTTTCTGAGGCCTGAGTGCTCACGCCCCATGACCAGAGCAACCGAACCGCCCAAATCGCAGTCGTACAGACTTTTGTCCCCCGCATCGCTGGTACCGATGATCGAGATGCCATACTCGTTGATCCAGGTCAGCGTCTTGCCAGTATTGGACACCGCCGCGAACGGAATGCTTTCAGCGGCACCCGCCGCCACCTTGCTGACAGTGGGCCCCAGGCCCGCAGCACCGTGCCTCGGTACTACCACGGCGTCAACACCAGCCGCATCCGCAGTGCGCAGGCAGGCGCCCAGATTGTGAGGATCCTGGATGCCGTCCAGCACGAGAAGCAGCAACGGTTTGTCCCGGGTAAGTTTCTCCTCTACAAGCGTTCTCAAGGCCCCCTCGTCCATCGTCTGGCTACGTCTGATCTCTGCAACCACGCCCTGATGACGGTTTTCTCCGCTAATCTGGTGCAGGCGCGCGCGATTTGCCGGCTGGATTTCAATGCCCCTGGCATTCGCCTGCGCGATGACCTCCTCAAGCCTTGGATTGGCCGTCTGATACTCAGCGTAGATCTTCAAAATCTCCGCGGCTCGCCGCGACAGCAGCTGCTCCACGGATCGCAATCCTGTTACGTATTTCGCCTTGCTCATCTTCTTCTTTTCTTTTTGCCTCGAGGGGATTGCCCGCCACGCCCTTCTTCGACGAGGTGAAAATCGATGCGCTTCGTTTCCAGGTCGACTTTGGCAACCACAATGTCCAGTCGATCACCCAACCGGTATCGCTTGCCGGTACGCTCGCCAATCAGCGCCTGGCTGCCCGGGTCGAACTGATAATAGTCGCTCGCAAGACTTGTTACATGCACGAGACCATCGATTTGCAGCTCGGGAATCTGAACGAATGCGCCAAAACTTGTCACGCCCGTGACGACACCGGGGTATTGCTCACCGACCTTGCCTTCCATGTACTGACACTTGAGCCAGGCTTCGACCTCGCGCGTCGCATCCTCGGCACGCCGTTCATGGGCCGAGCAAACGGATCCAAGGTGTTCCATCAGGCCGACGTCGTAACTGTAATTGCCCGCCTTGCCACCACGAACAATATGACGAATTGCCCGATGTACGAGCAGATCCGGATATCGGCGTATCGGTGAGGTGAAGTGAGCGTACGCGTCAAGCGCCAGGCCAAAATGACCAATGTTCTTCGGCGTGTATTCCGCGTGCGACATCGAACGCAACATCGCCATCGAGATAGCGGCAGCATCGGGACGATCGCTGACCTGCTCAATCATTTTGCTGAAATCCCTTGGCTGCACATGATCGGGGTGCGGCACTTTCAATCCGAGACTCAAAAGATAAAGCCTCAGATCATCAAATCGATCGGGATTTGGTTTCGCGTGCACGCGGTATAAGCCGGATACCTTATTCTTACGAATGAATTTCGCTGCCTGAACATTGGCCGCAATCATGCACTCTTCAATCAACCGATGCGCATCGTTACGGTGCACCGCCTTGATACTCTTCACAGCACCACCTTTCCCCATCTCGATGCGCGTCTGGGGAATGTCCAGTTCAACAGCACCTCGCTTACGACGGTTGGTTGCGAACGCCCGATAGACCTGACGGAGGTGTTCAAGATCCTTCTGCACTGTTTTCGCAATGTGATCTTGCTTCGCACCGGTGAAAAAATCGCCAACTTCACTATAAGTGAGCCGTGCAACTGACCGCATCACGGCTTCGTAAAACTTTGCACGGGACACTTTTCCATCCGGCTCAACCCGCATGTCACAAACCATGCACAAGCGATCGACGTCAGGATTCAGTGAGCAAAGTCCATTGGACAGCGCCTCCGGTAACATCGGCACAACGCGATCAGGAAAATAGACCGATGTACCACGACGGATCGCCTGTTTATCGAGCGGTGTTCCCTGCGCAACGTAGTGAGCAACATCTGCAATGGCGACGAGCAATCGAAAGCCTTTGCCCGAAGGTTCACAAAAAACGGCGTCATCGAAATCACGCGCGTCAGCGCCATCGATTGTAAGGAGGTTTGTGTCACGAAGATCAACACGATCTTTCTTCACGGCGCCTGGCACCTCCGCACCAAATTCTGCCGCCTGCTCGGTGACCGCACGTGGCCAGTCCGTCGGGATTGCGTGAGACTGAATCGCAATGTCGGTGGCGATGCCCTTGTCATCCGGATGCCCGATTACCTGGATAATTTCGCCGGTGGCTTGTTCGACATACGTCGGGTAATCAAGTATTCGTGCAACAACAATCTGACCGTGTGTCGCGGCCCCGGCAGCGCCTTTGGCGATCAATATCCGATGGGAAAATCTGGGGTTGTCCGGAATGACCACGCCAATGCCGCGTTCGCGAATAAACTGCCCGGCAATTTCACGAACACCTCTTTCGAGAACCTCGACAAGCTTCCCTTCCGCACGCCCGCGCCGGTCCTCGCCAGTGATTTTAATTGCAACCCTGTCACCGTCAAAGAGCGCACGCATCTCACGAGCCGACAGATAAACATCGTCTTCCGAATCGTCCCTGGCAACAAAACCGAAACCATCACGATGACCACTCACCTTTCCGGTCACCAGGTTGAGCCGCTCGATCAGGCAGAATTCACCGCGCCTGTTCTCAATTATCTGCCCCGCCGTAACCATTTTTCTCAGCATTTCGACCAGCTGAGTTCGCATCTTCTGGCCCTTCAGCCTAAACTCATCCAAGAGCGCATCGACTTTTAGTGGGCGACCGGATTCTCTAAGAAAATCAAGCACTTTGTCGCGTTTCGGAATGGGGTGCTGATAGGTTTTATTCTGTTTCGGCGTAGATTTCTTGCGCTTGGTCAAGCTGTATCGCTCCAGGGAAGTATAAGTGCGGACGGAAGATTGACAGACTTGAGCCGCTTTGAGTACAGTGCGCCACCCGCGAAAGAACGCATTGTACGCGGATTAAGCCATGCCCAGGTGGCGGAATTGGTAGACGCGCGGCGTTCAGGTCGCCGTGTCCTTACGGATGTGCGAGTTCGAGTCTCGCTCTGGGCACCAGGTTCTTCCTCGATTCCGGCGCCTGCGCGCCGGGTCGGTGAGAACTTACCTTTGGTAATCTCTCCATGGATACGCTAACGCCAAACTCCGATCCCAATCGAAGGGCTTTGTTGTATGTGACGGGAATTGACCTCGACTGTCCATGGTCGACACCTTCGCTACGAAAATGCGTCCATTCGGCACAACCCCCCCTGAACTACGTGATATCCAGCATTTGAAACTGGACTAAAGAGACTTAGTTTGATCTTTCCCGATGCCTATCGGGACCATTTTAGTGGACTCTTGAATTGAAGGACCAATCCCATGAACAACCAATCGCCGCCTGAACTCCATCGCGGCGTAAAGATCTTACACGATCCGTTACGTAACAAAGGCACCGCTTACACCGTCGCCGAGCGTGAGGCGCTGAATTTGACCGGCTTGCTCCCGCCCCGTGTCCATCCAGCAGCGGAGCAAGAACTACGCGTACTCGGCAATATCCGCGCGAAACCGACCGACCTGGAGCGCTATCTTTACCTGGTCGCGTTGCAGGACCGCAATGAGACGCTGTTCTATCGTGTGGTGATGAACAATATCGAAGAGATGATGCCATTGATTTACACGCCGACCGTGGGTCAGGCGTGCCAGGAGTTTCAGCACATCTACCGACAACCGAGAGGTTTTTACGTGTCAATGCAGGATCGCGGCCATGTCAGGGAAATCATGCAGAACTGGCCGCACAAGGACGCCCGGATAATCGTCGTAACCGACGGCGAGCGGATCCTCGGGCTAGGTGACCTCGGCGCCGACGGCATGGGCATCCCTATCGGCAAACTGTCCCTCTACACCGCCTGTGCCGGCATCCACCCGACGCAGTGTATGCCGGTAATGCTCGACGTCGGAACCAACAATGAGCATTTACTAAATGATCCACTCTACAACGGGCTGGAGTGCCGTCGAGTCCGCGGTGAACAATATGATGAACTCATTGAAGAATTCGTTATTGCCGCAAACGAAGTGTTCCCCGGAGTCTTGATCCAGCTCGAGGACTTCGGCAATACGAACGCGTTCAGATTACTCGCGCAATATCGCGATCAGGTCTGCCTTTTCAACGACGATATTCAGGGTACCGGGGCAGTTGCTGTATCGGGGATCATAGGGGCGCTGCGCATAACCGGCGGCAAGCTGTCCGAACAAAAACTCCTCTTCCTCGGGGCTGGCGAGGCAGGAATCGGCATCGCCGATGTCTTCGTTTCGGCGCTGGCAGAAGAAGGAATTTCGCCGAAAGAGGCGCGTAAACAGTGCTGGTTTGTCGATACCAAGGGGCTGCTCGTAGCGAACCGAGGGACGATGGCCGAACACAAACTGCCCTACGCACACGAACATCCCCAGATTGACGACTTTCTGGAAGCTGTTAAGACACTCAAGCCCACCGCCATTCTCGGGCTCTCCGGCCAACCAGACTCCTTTACCAAAGACATCATCGAGGCCATGTCGGAGATCAATGAACGGCCGATCATTTTTGCGTTATCGAACCCGACCTCGAAAGCGGAGTGCACGGCAGAGCAAACCTATACCTGGTCCAATGGCCGGGCTATCTTCGCCAGCGGCAGTCCATTCGATGCTGTGAAATTCGGCGGACAGACTTTTGTGCCTGGACAAGGCAACAACGCTTATATATTCCCGGGAGTTGGATTGGGCGTAATCGTCAGTGGTACGCGCACAGTAACCAACGAGATGTTTTTGACCGCGGCGCATTCGCTGGCCAACCAGGTTAGCAATTCAGACCTCGAGCGAGGCCGCGTCTATCCACCTCTGTCGCGGATTCGGCAGGTCTCAGCGCTGATAGCGCGAGACGTCGCGAAAATAGCGTATGACAACGGGCTTACTGACAAAGAGGAACCGGACGACATACTTGCCGATATTCAACAGTCGATGTACCAGCCAGTGTATCCACATTACGCTTGAGGCAGGTCAATCAAGGCCGACCCGCATCATGAATGAAGTGGCTTTTGTGTGCCGTCTCACGGGACGCAAAAGCGACGAATATCGCAGCGTGCAAGCCGACAATCACCAGCCCCTAATGACGTTCCCTGCACGTGGGCTGAACGACCATAAGATTATACTTATGAATACAATAAATAAGATTTAATTTCATTTATTGCTGCAAATGCTATTTTCGCCGTCAGAAAGCCCGAGCATTGCTACAGCCTTCGTATCCCAGCCACACGGAGAATATACCCAACATGTCTAAGCGACACCCGATCGTGGCAGTAACCGGCTCGTCCGGTGCAGGCACGACCACCGTCAAAACCGCGTTTGAGCACATATGTCGTCGCCTGAATGCTGTGCCGAGCATCGTCGAAGGAGACAGCTTCCATCGTTATGATCGCGTGGCGATGCGCGAAGCCATCGACATGGCTCGTAGCGAAGACGAAAACGTCAGTCACTTCGGCCCGGAAGCCAACCTGATTGACGAGCTGGCTGGTCTCTTTGAGCAATATGGCAAGACAGGCGCAGGTAAGAGACGTTACTACGTTCACAACGAAGATGAAGCCGCGCTGCACGGATGCCCGGCGGGAACATTCACGCCGTGGGAGGAACTCGAGGAAGGCACGGACTTGCTTTTATATGAAGGACTGCACGGCGCAATGGTCACCGAGCAATGTGATGTCACCCGACATACGGACTTGCTGATTGGCGTTGTACCAATCGTCAACCTGGAGTGGATCCAGAAAATTCATCGCGACACGCAACAACGCGGCTACGCTCAGTGCGACGTAACTTCGACGATCTTACGCCGCATGGAAGATTACGTGAATCACATCACGCCGCAGTTTTCACGAACCGATATTAACTTCCAACGAGTACCTACGGTCGACACATCAAACCCGTTTATCGCTCGCGACATACCGACGCCGGATGAAAGTTTCGTTGTCATCCGTTTCCGCGACCCTGCCAAGTTCAATGTTGATTTTCCGTACTTGCTGGCGATGATCAAAGATTCCTTTATCTCGAGACGCAATACGATCGTCGTGCCCGGTGGCAAAATGCTTTTGTCGATGGAGCTGATTCTAATGCCCATTCTGAAACAAATGTTTGCAGCTGCCGGCATTGGATCTCAGAGTTGAGTGCGGATTGTTTTCGTGGCCAAAAGCCCGAGGCAGTAGTTTTCGATCTCGACGGCACGCTGGCTGACTCAGCGCCGGACATCCATTATTCATTAAATACGGTTTTGAGTCGTAACGGACTGCCCCCGCTCGAACTCAATGCAGTAAAAGTGATGATCGGCGGTGGCCCCGAGGTCCTTGTCAGGAAAGCGCTGGACGAGCTTGGCGTGGTTACAATGCCCGGTGAAATCAGGCGGCTGAGCACCGGTTTCGAGGATACCTATTCTGAACTGGGGAATACGCTGACTACTCTATTTCGTGGCGCTGCGGAATGCCTGGATCACCTGAAGAGAATCGGCATCCCGGTCGGCCTGTGCAGCAATAAGCCGGAGTACATTTGTCACCAACTGTTGAGCGATCTTGATATTCGGAGATATTTTGATGAAATTCAGGGATCGGGGACCGGCCTGCCGACCAAACCGCATCCTGAAGCTTTGCTCGCCGTATTGCGCCAACTTGCTGCGACACCGGCAAGAGCGCTATATGTCGGCGATAGCAGCACCGACGTCGAAACTGGCCGGGCGGCGGGCACTCCGGTCGCCTTGGTCAAGGGTGGCTACACAGCGGTCCCTGCCACCGCTCTTGGCGCAGATTGTGTTGTTGAGAGCCTTGCCGATGTCCCGACGTTCTGGCAGTAATCTATGCACTCTTCGCGGCCAGTAATTTTCCTGCTTCGTCGACCAGCATTGATTTGAACGCGTCGGCTGCCGCAGACAGACGTTTGCCCTTGTGTAGCACAACGTACCAGTGCCGCCTGACAGGCATCCCCTTGATATCCAGAACCACAAGTTTCTTCAGTTTCAATTCCGTTTCAATCGCTCCCCTTGGTAGCAAACCCAGGCCTAATCCGGCCTGAACGCTTTGCTTGATCCCCTCGAGGCTACCCATCTCCATGCCAGTGGTCAGCTCGAGTTTGTGTTGTCGAAAGAAACGGTACATCGCGCCACGCGTACCGGATCCCGGCTCACGAGTAAGAAAAGTCTCTTTTTCCATCTGTTTGAGTGCGATGTTTTTCTGCTTTGCAAGGCGGTGGCCGGGAGGCGCAACGATCACCAAAGGGTTGTCCATAAAAGCGATAGCGTCGACATTCACTCCTTCGGGCGGCTGACCCATAATCGCCATGTCGACCTCATTGTCTGCGACCTGCTTGAGAACGGATTGCTGTCGTGTTACATCCATGCTGACGCCGACATCGGGAAATCTTTGATGAAAAACACCAAGCAATCTCGGCGCAAAGTAATTCGCGGACGAAATAGCGGCAATTCGCAGCTGCCCTCCGGCTAAGCCCTTCATCTTGTTCAGCACATCACCCATTTCACCAACCTGTTGCAGGATTGACCTGGCATAACGAAAAACTTCCTCGCCTGCCTCGGTTAGATGGATCTGCTTTCCCAACTGTTCGGTAAGCGCGATGCCTGTCTGCTGCTCAAGTTGTCGCACTTGCATGGATACAGCGGGCTGAGTCAGATGCAACGCGTCCGCGGCGCGCGTAAAGCTCAGGTTCTGTGCGACCGCGGAGAAACACTGCAGTTGTCGAAGTGTTAGATGCATAAGAAACTCTTATGTAATTGATAAAAAAGAGTGAATATCCTTATAATACTCCATCGGTTAGGGTGTCTGTCAATCATCAACCGGAAGAACGCAAACATGGCATTAGACCAAACCAATCGATATGTGAACCTGGACCTGGCTGAGGACCAGCTAATCAGCGGTGGCGGCCACGTGCTCGTTGCCTACCATATGAAACCAAAGACAGGCTTTGGCACCTTTGTCGAAACCGCAGCGCATTTCGCTGCAGAGTCGTCGACCGGCACAAATGTCGAGGTCTCCACAACCGATGATTTCACGCGTGGAGTGGACGCACTTGTCTACGAGGCAGACGAAAGCAAAGAACTCATCAAGCTGGCATACCCGGTCGAGCTGTTCGATCGAAACATCATCGACGGCCGGGCGATGATCGCATCGTTCCTGACTTTGGCGATTGGCAACAACCAGGGCATGGGTGATGTTGAATACGCGAAAATGCACGATTTTTACTTTCCGCCGAACTTCCTGCGATTGTTCGACGGCCCGGCGACCACGATCTCAAACCTCTGGCGGGTGCTCGGTCGACCGCATCAAAACGGTGGTTTCATCGTCGGCACTATCGTCAAGCCCAAACTCGGGCTCCGCCCTCGCCCGTTCGCCAGTGCCTGTTATGACTTCTGGCTTGGCGGCGACTTCATTAAGAACGATGAACCGCAGGGAAACCAAACGTTTGCGCCGCTCAAGGAAACTATACCGTTGGTTGCCGACGCCATGCGGCGGGCGCAGGACGAAACTGGTGAGGCCAAACTGTTTTCGGCCAATATCACTGCTGATGATCATTATGAGATGGTTGCAAGAGGCGAGTTCATCCTCGACACGTTTGGCGAATTCGCCGACCACGTTGCATTCCTCGTTGATGGGTATGTTGCAGGCGCTGCCGCAGTAACAACCGCGAGGCGACAATTTCCACAACAGTATCTGCATTACCATCGTGCCGGCCACGGAGCGATTACATCGCCACAATCACAACGCGGTTATACGGCATTCGTACATTGCAAGATGGCTCGGCTGCAGGGCGCATCCGGAATTCATACCGGAACGATGAGCTTTGGCAAGATGGAAGGAGAGGCCTCCGACAGAGCGATTGCCTATATGCTCGAACAAGACAGCGCGGACGGGCCCTACTTCCACCAGGAATGGCACGGCATGAATCCGACCACACCTATTATTTCGGGCGGAATGAATGCACTCCGTATTCCCAGTTTCTTCGCCAACCTCGGTCACTCAAACGTCATTATGACGGCGGGTGGTGGCAGCTATGGTCATGTCGACGGAGCAGCAGCAGGTGCCAAATCGATGCGCCAGGCCGAGCAATGCTGGAAGGAAGGTGCCGACATATATGAATTCGCCAGTGAACATCGAGAATTTGCGCGCGCCTTCGACAGCTTCACTCATGACGCAGACCAGTTGTACCCTGACTGGCGGCAAAGGCTCACACCGGCATTGACCGCTTAACCAGTCAGCTGTCCCAGGCTCGTCTATTCAGCGAGTAGCATGTCTGGCTCTCCAAGCGCGTCGACCGGCGCCAGGTTTACAACGGATTTGAGGGGCGACAGCGCGTGGCAGATCACGTCTGAAATTCTGCGCCGTATCGCCTGCCAAAGAAAAGCGCCCGCAGTCGCCTCCGGACGCTCAACACCGAGCTAGTCGGAGATCATGTCAAGGTGTGGTGCCCCAAAAAGCGGTTGTCAGCGTAGCCAAGCGCGACCCAATCGACTTGACCGTTGATGTGGCAATCGCCGCAATTGTCACCTTCACCAAGCGCTTCTTCTTTCGGTGCAACTTCGTGGTTCATCGACAGGTACATAACAGTGTCAATAAATTCGTACGCACTCGAATAGATCTGGCCGGTATAGGCCGCGCAATCCTGCGGCGCCAGATCCCATTCGTACTTACCCCAATCATGAAAAACAAGCCGGGGTGACATCTCAAATTGAGGGACCAGAAGTACCAACGGCCAGGAATGTTCGCATGAACAAGTCTGTTCGATCGCGATTCGCCATATTCATTTTTTCGATCGACGTACCTGGCCTCGTGATCGCCCAGAAACCGACGGATTGGACGGGGTTCGAATATATCGAGGGACGGCACCACAACTAGGACTGCCAATCTTCCGCTTGATACAGGATCTCATGCAGTTCCTGGCAATACGCCATATTGTCCTTTCCGGAACGTACTTGTTGGGCCAAATCTTCAAGGACGCCAATGTAGTGGTTCGTGAGCCTCGGCAAATTATTTTCGCATGAGAACAGCACCTGCTCATGCCCTCGATCACTGAGTATCACTGCCTGTGCCGAGTGCTCCAAAATCAACTTGCGAGAGCTCTCAGAGATTTCAAAACTGGTCGTCTTTGTATCAAGGCCGATCGTCCAGTTTGTGTCGATTGATCCGCGGCCGTGAAGAAACGGATCGGACACATCGAAGTCGACAGTTCCCCGGAGTTCGAAACACTGCGATTCTCTTGTTCTCATCATTCGACTGTCAGATATCACCAGGTTTTTCGGATCGATAAATTTGCAAATCACACTTAAGGCATTGACTCCACTATCCATCCACGAACCACCGAGGGACAGGGCGCCCTTTCGCAGTATTCCATTTTCAAAATACGGGTCGTAGAACTGACTACAAAAGGCGTCGAGTCGATTCAGGTCCAAGCCGCCGCTCATGAGCTCCGAGTGAAACCACTCGACTTCCACGCCATACGCTGCATGCAATGCCACTGTGCAATGGCCAGCGCGCTTATTTCTACTTTCCATCAGTAAATCGAAGTTCTCTTGCGTTTCAGCCAGAGGCTTTTCCATTACAAGCCACTTACCCGCCTCTATTACCCGGATTCCGTGCTCGACGTGCAAATTATTCGGCGTCGCGACAATAACGACGTCCAAATCCGGTCGCTCGAGCATTTCATCAATATCTTTATGGGCATCGACTGAAGAGCCAAGCAAATTCAGATGTGCCGGATCAGAATCGCAGCCAGCGATCAATTCGAACTCCCCGGACATTTGTATCGCGGAAATCTGATGTTTTGCAACATGGCCAAGGCCAATGATCCCGACATTCAGCATATTATTTACGTGGTACTAATTGGGCCGGGCCGACAATGCTGAGTGATTAAGAAACGCTTCCGCGATTTCGGCATCGGCTTCTGTACGAACTTCAAATGTCGGCAACGTGTCTTCAAGCTTAAATAAACCGACATTCTCTCCAAATAGGTGACCACTACGTACAGTTGCCGGCGAACATACGCAGCATAGTCCCTTGAGACCTGTATAGAATGGCGCCTTGAATTCTCTTGAAATGTAGCCCTCATCAACACGACGATACGCGCCACCTTCCTCCATCCAGCACGAGTTGTATTCTGTGCGTGCTGGAATAACAGTATCGAAACCACCATGCGCGTATTGTCGTATCAACATGTCCAACATTCGTTTATCTCGAAAGGGAAACGTCGGTTCCAACATCACAAGCACATCCGGGATTACACCCTGCTCCTCGAGCATCTGCAATGAAGATTGCATCAAAAGTTCGAGAATGACATCAAATCTGGATAGCTCGTCCGACCTTCGAAGTATCAGATTCGCACCAGTAACAATTGCCTTTTCCGCAACGGAATCCTGATCAGTTGAAACTGAGATTGATTTGACGAACTCCGACGCTTTCGCATGCTCGATCGAGTATTCATACAGGGCCCTTCCGGCTAACAACCGCAGCCCTTCTTCTCTGACAGGAATAACCAACGCCACGTTAAGATGTGCGGGATCGATTTGATTTTCAGAAGTACGGGTTCTTTGCGGATCGATTGACTCGAGTATTTCAATGATACTGCCGCAGCGCGCGCGATCTCCTTCCTGGTGAATTCCGTGATAGTGATACACGCTCGCGGTAGGCTCGTAGATCAGTTTGTAGCCCTCATTCTGAACGTTATGCGCCCATATGCGATCTTCGATATTTGTGACAGTTTCGTCAAATGGGTAGCGTTCCCAAACGGATCGGCGAAACGCACTATTGGCATTATGAAAGAAACTGTCTTTGATTTGTTCCCGCCGGTCCAGGCCGAACGTAATTAGAAGGTCTCTTTTGTCCAGATCCGATGTAAATGCAAGAGGCTCTTGCCTACCGTAGACACCTGCGACTTGTTCATCGTCTAGCTCCTGCACAAGATGATGCAGCCAGTTTTCGTCAACAGGAATACAGTGCCCCGACAAACAGACAATGATTTCGCCGGAAGACGCCTCAATACCTCGATTAATGGCGGCGCCGGGCATGAACTTTTCAATCGTAACGAGCTTCGCGCCATACTGGAGCGCTTTGTCTACCGTCTTATCCGTACTTACATTATCGACAAGCACGACTTCGCAGTCCGTACGTGACTGTCGCGAAATCATTTCCAGGCAGGACCCAATCCACCGTTCTTCATTTTTTGTTCTTACGATGATGGAAATCATTAATCTTTCTCGCAGCAAATTTCTTGAATTTGGATCTATGGCGTTATCTTCTACATCCTTATTACATATTCCACAGATTTAAATGCAAGAAAATCTGCACCCATAGTACACTCTCTAATAAACGTCGAGTCGGCTATGAACACAAATCGTAATTGGTTATGTGAAATTGCTCGACTTCATATCGTTAGGTGTCAACGAAGAGAAAAATAAAGTGACATTTGATGCACCTGCAATCGTACTCTCGCACGGAAGTGGCGGACTGGGGGCCACGCGCTCTCTCGCTCGTCGCGGCATTACTGTAACCGCAATCGCATTTGACGCGTCAGACCTTGTATTGTATTCCCGATATCCTGCGAAAACCTATCTCGCATCAGGTTCGCACGACGAAAAAGAAGCGCAGATATTGAAGATCCTGGATGACTTACCGGATCAAGGCGCTGCTATTTTGACGGATTCCGATCGCCTGATCGCTCTGATGTCCCGGTGCCAAAAGGATCTGTCCAAAAAGTACCGTTACAGGTTACCGCCGCGCGAGATTCTTGACGCTCTGAACGACAAGAAGCAGGAAACCAGGCTTATTACCTCTTTGGGTTTTGATGTGCCAAAAACAGTCCAGGACCTGCCGCCAAGACCTGAGGACCTCGAAAGACAACTACGATTTCCCATAATTTTCAAACCGTACCTATACGTCGCAGAGAAAGATTTTCCCAAGAAAAACGAAGTCATTAGAACAAGAGAGTCGCTGGCAGAGTTCTATCGACAATGGCAAAAGGTTCTGCCCTTACTTCTTGCGCAGGAGGTGATTCCCGGGCCTGACAGCTACTCGTGGATTTGTAGTTGCACTTTTGATCGAAACCACGAACTTCTTGATTGTGGCATTAAGCAAAAGCTCAGGGCGTACCCTGCGCATTTCGGTGGCAGCACCTATGCAGTATCACGGACAAATGCCGAAATTCTACAGCTCACCAAGTCGCTCGGCCGGAAACTCGAATACGTTGGCCATGCCGGGATCGAGTTCAGGTGGGACGACAGAGATGCACGCTATAAATATCTTGAAATAAATCCCCGGCTCCCTGCCAATGTTGGCTTCGATGAGGCATGCGGGTTACCGACGGTATGGAACAGCTATAAGGTTTCACTTGATGGCGTCGCTGCCCATTCCGGCGTCAAGCAAAAGAATGGGATCTATTTTCTGGATCTCAAAAAGGATTTAATGAGCTTGCGTGCTGACAGGACACCAATATCAAGGGTTCCGACATCCTATCTAAAACTGTTTTTCAAGCCCACTAACGGTATGTATTTCGCATGGGACGATCCGAAACCCGCTGCTGTCCTGGCAATCCGTTTGGCCATCACCGTGTTTCGACGTGTTATTGGAAAAATAGAGATGAAGTTGTTTTCATCGGCGAGGGCGATTGAGTCCTAGAGAGTACGGCTGGACTACGCAGAGAACAGTCTCAATGACTTTCTGCAGCAGACCGAGCGTAAATGACAAACCACCGCTCTGGCATGCCTGCACCAGGCGGATTGTTCTCACCCTGAAACAGATCCAACTCGTCGACTAGCTGGAAGCCGATATTTGACATCCAGGTATCCACCTGCTCCCTCGTGATCCGGTTTTCCGGCACGTCCCATTTCATTGCGATCGGATCATTGTATTCCTGTTCGATGATCGCTATGCGTCCGTCTGGCTTCAGGTAGGAGGCCAGCAACTCCAGGTATGCCTGTCGATCGGGAATGTTGTGAAAGACATCGTGGAAGAATGCGATGTCGACCTGGTCCGGTGGAAGTCTCGGGTCGTCCGGCTCACACAAGATCGTCTCGAGGTTGGTGACGCCTTCCCTCCTTGCCTTTTCTTGAACGTAGTCCATTAGCTCGGGCCAGATATCTGCCGCCAAAGCCCTGCCGGAAGGACCAACTGCCCTGGCAAACTCAATAGTGAACGCACCGGGCCCGGCGCCGATGTCAGCGATGACATCACCATCCTTGAGAGCCAGGGCGGCGATCACTGCATCAAATCTCAGGCCAGGTATCCGATCGGGTCGCTCCAATCGATCGATCCACGTCTCCCCGCTGGTCATATCGCGCGACTCGACTGACTGTTCCTGAGACGCTTCCGCGGGTTGTTGGTCTGTCTCCGATTGCTCCGACGGATCCGCTCCACCGCCGCACGCCACAGCCAACATGCCGGCCAGCACGATCAAAAAAACCTTCACAAAATTTCGCACTGCATGCTCCTTTCTGAAATTTAGGGAACGGCCGTCTCCGGCAGTATTTGTGCAAGCGTCTCCAGCACCAATTCATATCCATCGGTCCCCAGACCCGCCACAATCGAGTCGACAGCCGATGCGACGTAGGATACGTGGCGAAATGATTCTCGAAGACGAGGGTTAGAGATGTGCAATTCTATTTTGTATCCATCGTATGCACGAAGTGCGTCGTGAATAGCAACCGACGTGTGCGTATACCCAGCAGCATTAATGACAATGCCCTGAGCAACATCTCGGGCTTCGTGAATCCACTCGACTAATTCTCCCTCGTGGTTCGACTGTCTGAAATCGACTGACAGCCCGTGCTTTTCACCAGATGCACGGCACCGCGATGACAAATCAGCCAATGTGTCTGTCCCGTAAATATCTGTCTCTCTTAATCCGAGCAGATTCAGGTTCGGGCCATTCAATACGAAAACGTTGTTTGTCATCTACCATTCTCAATATATAGAACTGCATGGCCTTGCCAATCAACGGCGACAGCAGTTCGGAACTTACGTCACGAATTACTGGATATTCGTTTTACGATCGCCTTGATTGCCATCAGATAGCTATGCATTCCAAACCCACAAATGAAACCCATCTCACCCTCAGGCTCGCGTAATGGTTGTGCCGTTCTATCGCTATTCCGATAGATGTTATTTACGTGAACTTCAATAACCGGTAATTCGAGTTTGGCGACATCCTGTAAGGCCGATTGACAGACGCCTGGCGCTTCAGTCGATGCTCGGGAGTAGCCAGCAGGACTGATTATCAGGCCATCGAATTTCTCGCTATCTTTGGCGATCCAGCGAATCATTTTCTCCTGATCATCTGCCTGTCGAAAATCCATATCAACACGAAGATCGTCACAAAGTTGCTGGCAAGCTTCTCGAATCAACTCCGACGTCAGTCCCTTGTGACCGTTCCAGTCACAATCGCCGAGATCGTCCAATCCAGTGCCAGTGATAATTAGTATTCGTGGCTGCATCGAAATGCTTCCTTTTCTCCACGGGCAATCAATAATCGAACCTTACATGATGTCGACGTAATTCGTCAGTGGATGCTCATCGGAGGGACGGCGGTTTCTTTAATGCAGTTCAGTAATGCTCAATTTCCGCAAGGTCGGGGCTTTCTTGCGCTGATGATCCTGCATCCGTCGAAGGATATTGTCGAGCATCCGGATGGCCGCAAGTATGTGAGGGCCTTTGTTGAGCATGACACAGTCGGCCCGCTGTGCCATGGCAGCGTCAGTGATCTCTGCGCGTGACGGTCGCCCTGTTTTTGCCTTGCCCTCGAGGACCTGGGTCGCCCAGATTACCGGTAGCTGTGCTGCCTCGCACATCCACAGTATTTCTTCCTGAATTTCTGCGAGTCGCTCCCAGCCACATTCTACGGCCAGGTCGCCGCGCGCAATCATGATGCCGGCAGGATAAGTGCGCATCGCTGCCAGCAAAATTCTCGGCAAGTTCTTAAAACCGTCTTCTGTTTCAATCTTCAGAATCATGCCCAGCTGGCGGTCTGTCTTCTCCTGCAACTCCTGTTGCAACGCGATGACGTCAGCCGGGCTGCGCACAAACGACAGGCCAACAGCATTCGCATGTTCGATTACGAAATCCAGGTTCTTCCTGTCCGTGTCGGTCAATCCCGGTAGTTGGAGGTCGCTGCCGGGAAAATTAATGCCTTTATTGGCTCGCAGCCGGCTGCCTGACAACTTCGCACGAGTGATCCGAACCTTCAATCCCTCTTCAGTCACCTCTTCGACGACACCTTCTATCTTTCCATCATTCAGAAGTACCGGCGACCCAACCGAAACCCGATCCAGGATCTCGACCGGTCTGCATGATATGTGCGCTGGTGCAATCAGTTCATCGTCGGGTCCCACTACTGCAGGCTCTCCCGGCGTTCGACCTTTGTCGAGCAGCAGAATGTCATTCACCCACAGTATTATCGGCAATTCGGCAGGAGGCAGATCGCCCACGCTGAATTTGAGTTTCTCGCCGGCATCCTTGCGGAAAAGCGTCAGTTCAATACCGGTCGCAATATACGCTCGCTTGAATGACTCGAGAACGAGCCCTTTCTCGTTTTTCTCGACAACCTTCAATTGTCTCTTTCGACCGCGCGTGTCACGAAATCGAATGATATCCCCCGTTCCTGCGTACTCGATAAGCGATCGCGGTACCGGCACGACAGCAAGTTTTTTGCCTCGCCGCTTTGAGTCATCAGCGATGAAACGCACATGCTTTGGCGCCAAAACACGACCCAGCGCATCGCGCCGTTGCCGGAGACACAGCACTCCGGGCCCTGGCAACAATGGGCCGGAACGTACTTTTGGCCCGGCCAGATCCATGACGATAGTGCATGCCTTACCGGTGCTTTTGCTGGCACGCTGGATGTTCTTGATCATATCGAGCCAGTCAGAATTTGTATCGTGCGCACAGTTGATTCGGGCAATGCCCATACCGGCGGCAATAAAATCTCGCACCAGTTTATGGTCGTGAGCAGCCTCCGTCGGCAAAGCGACCATAATTTCAACATTCCGTCCGTCTGAATTGGCGCCGAGAAGATCAGCCTTATGCTTTTCAAGGCGCTGCGTGCTTCGCTCGAATGCATCTGGATCTGACCGGCTTTCTGTGTCGTCGTAGCCATTCATCCTGAGCAGCGCATATCGCACCGCCTCAAGTGACTCCATGACATGTTGTTCAGATGTGCTCAGCGATGACAATCCGAGTGCTGCCAGCTGCTCCTGCAAATTCCGGATATCGACCTGGCGGAGCGCCAGGTAGTCGATGAGATTCCTGGCGCTGGCAATATAGTCAGGGTGAACCTCGGCGAGCTCCGCTGAGAACTGCTGCTCCAGATCTCTCGCATGGTTACAAATCGTATCCAGTTGCTTGCAGAGTGCCTTTATGTCGCCAGCCAAACCGAGACTCCCGTGATGTCGTTTTGCAGCAAACGCCAATCGTGTCCTGCGTGACGACAGCAACCCGATCAATGCAACACACCGGTCTCGGGCTGATACACTTTTCCAGAAATATCATGCCGCTTTCAAACCACGCTGCAAATCGGTAGATCGACTCATTAGGCTAAGCGAGAGTACTTACTACCCACGTGCGGGCTCATCCTACATTGTAGACTAGTACCGGATCGAGAATTCGAGGCCGACCTGTCGCGGAGCACTAGGCCACGCAATATCGGCGGGCAGACCAATGAATCGAGCGGCAAAAAACCATTCGATATAGTCTTCGTCCAGCAGATTGTTGATATACAACCTCGTCGACCACCGTTCCCTCTCGAGTGCAAAACTCAAGTTGGCAAGATCGTAGGCTGATTGCGTATCCACATTGTCCAACGTCCAGTACGTCTTGCCCCGGTGTTCGTAATCGAGCCTGCTGACAAAATTCAACTCATTCGACAGCGGCTTCTCGTGCTGCAGGCCGAAATTCAGTGTCCAAACCGGAGCGCCAGGAACCTTGCCGCCGAGAATCGCCGCGGCGGGAACCAGGACACCCGGTATGTCCTGGTATTCCTTGATCTCGCTTTCAGTAAAGCCCAGGCCAAAATTCAGTTGCAGCGACTCGGCGACCCGGGCAACGATCTCCAGTTCGCCGCCAAATATTTCACTTTTCGCGACATTAATGTTCGCCTGCGTACCGGTCTGGTCGAAAAGGAAATATTGCTGATCGGTGTAGTCGGTGTAGAAAAACGCGAGTCCACCCCAGAGTCGTCCATTGAGTGCGGAACCCTTCATCCCGACTTCGTAACTGACCAGGGACTCCGCGTCGAATCCGGGCTGGAAATTGCTCCCGGGCGCAAGATTGTTGAAGCCACCGGCACGAAATCCTTTGCCGATCGTAACGTAGCCCAGCAGGTCTTCCTGGAATTTGTAGGCCAGGCTGGCCTTCGGCTGTAATTCATTGAATGTCTGGCTGCGGCCCTGCGTAATATCTTCGGGCGTCTCTTCGTCGTAACGGAATGCGAGCGTTACTTCGAGGTCCTCGGTGAAGTCATAGCTCAGGTTGCCGAACGCCGCAAAATTCTTCAGTTTCAGGTCCTGCGCGGCGGCTGGCACCGGCGTGCCCAGGAACGTCGTTGCAAGCGAGCGAAACCGGTCCTGATTGAAGAAGTAGACACCGGTGACCCAGCGCAATGCGGTGTCCGCGTTCGATCCCAGGCGGAATTCCTGAGCGAAGGTGTTCGATTGATCGATCACGATGATGTTGATCGCATCGAATAGCGTCTGGTCAAGATCCTGGTCATTGCCAGAGTCCACGTCAGTGAAAGAGCTTATCGACGTCAGCGTGCCCCAGCCGAACTGGTAGTCGATCTTGGCCGAGACTTCCTCAAATTGCACAAAGGACTCACCGATGCGATTGGACTGGATCTCGTAGACCGGGTTGCCAAAAAATATCGGTGCTGCGGGCGGTGGCAACGGCAGCACGCCCTCACTTCCTGGCATGAAATAACCTGAGCCGCCTTCCTGGTCTACATACTGGCCCCTGAAATCGACCGTGAGCCTGTCCGTTGGCTTGTAAAGCAGGCGCCCCCGGAATGATGCGGAACTCTTGAAATCGACTTTCTGATTGCCCAGGTATGCATTTTCCAGTTGCCCGTCCCGATCCTGAATGCGAAGAGATGCGCTATATAACAACGTGTCGCCCGTAATCGGACCCGAAGCGTTCGCAGCAACGGTAAAGTCATTCCCCTCCGCTGCAGAGACCCTGAATCGATAGTCGGGATCTCTCGTGGGCAACCGCGTAGAGATAAGAACCGCACCGCCGATCGCATTGCGTCCGTAAAGTGCGCCTTGCGGGCCACGTAAAACATCAACGCTTTCGATATCGAACAGTTCCTGTGTCGTGAGCAGGTTGTTTGTTGCGCTCACGCCATCGATGCGAAAAGACACCGGCGGCTGACCGGTGCCACGATTTTGCCGCACGCCACGAATGACAAGCGTGCTGACGCCGACTTCCTGATCGTCGGAGAAACGAAGATTCGGTGTTAGCGACGCGATACGGTTGATCCGTTCGATTCGGTAACGCTCGACGTCGGCCGCGGTAAATGCAGTAATCGAATCCGGCACATCAGTGATATTCTCCGGCCGGTAACGCGACGTAACCACTATTTCCTCGATAACGGTATTCGCGTCTGCTATTGACTGGGCGCAAATTGGCCCGGAATGGAGGCTGGCGAATCCAAGGGCTAGCGGCACGATGACGCGAAGCGTGCGAGTTGCACCGGTGGGCAGGAAAATGGCAAATGAATGTCGTGACATTTGGTTACTTCTATTTGGATGACGTAGACTCGCCAAAAACTGGCGGCCAAGTACAGCACATTATCCGGAAATATGCCGCCCGAATCGTGTAACTTACGATGAATTATTTCTTTACCACTAGGGACACGAACATGAATTTAGGCGTAACCGACCGCCTTCGGCCCATTCTGGACGCCGTACGAACGTTCATCAAAGACCGTGTGGAACCGGTCGATGAAGATTTTTTCTCGGAAGTCGGCAACGGGGATCGTTTCGAACTGACCGATCGACAGATCGAAATTGTTGAAGGCCTGAAATCAGCTGCTCGCGATCAGGGCCTGTGGAATTTCTGGCTAACCGACAGCGACCGCGGCCCCGGCCTTTCGACCGTTGAGTACGCCTACATCGCCGAGGAGACCGGCCGATCCCACCTGGCTGCTGAAGCCTTTAACTGCAGTGCGCCGGATACCGGCAACATGGAGGTCCTGGAGCGCTACGGCAGTCCGGAACAGAAAGAGCAATGGCTGGAGCCGCTGTTGAACGGTGAGATCCGATCCGCGTTCGCCATGTCCGAGCCCGATGTCGCTTCGTCGGACGCGACCAACATATCAATGTCTGCCGTACTTGATAACGGTGAATGGGTCATAAATGGCGAGAAAACCTATATATCAGGCGCTGGAGATAAACGCTGTAAGATATTAATATGTATGGTTAAATCTAACCCAGAAAACGAACGACATCAGCAGCACTCACAAATTCTTGTGCCGATGGACGCTGCCGGCGTCGAAGTAGTCAGGCCAATGCACGTGTTCTCGATGGATGATGCACCGCACGGCCATATGCACTTGCGCTTTACAGACGTCCGCGTGCCAGAGGAAAATATCGTGCTTGGGCAGGGCCGTGGTTTCGAGATTTCTCAGGGTCGGCTAGGCCCCGGGCGGATCCATCACTGCATGCGCGCCATAGGCATGGCAGAACTCGCGCTGGAGTTGATGTGCCGCCGCTCCGCGTCGCGCACCGCGTTCGGTAAGCCGCTGGCGAAACTTGGCGGCAACTACGACAAAATCGCGAATTCACGCATGAATATCGATATGGGCCGGCTACTCACTCTGCAAACTGCGTGGGTTATCGACACACAGGGCGTCAGGGAGGCGCAACTTTGGATATCAAAAATCAAAGCAACGGTGCCCAACATTGCGATCGATATCATCGACGATGCCATGCAAATGCATGGCGCCGCCGGCCTGTCCCAGGATTTCCCGCTGGCGCGCATGTACATGAATGCGAGAACGTTGCGACTGGCCGATGGTCCTGACGAAGTTCATAGAATGGTCGTTGCACGAAATGAGCTTCGCCCTCACGTGGCCAAACAACGATAGGCGAAGATTGCAGTGCCCGACACGATTCCAATCGAAGACCTGCCGCACCTGGCAGGAAAAGAACTGGCGCCTTCAGACTGGCTGGAAATCACGCAGGATCGAATCAGCCAGTTCGCCGATGCAACGAATGATCATCAGTTCATTCATACCGACCCGGAAAAAGCCAGGCAAACCACGTTCGGCGGCACTATTGCTCATGGCTACCTGACACTATCCCTGCTCTCCTATCTTCTGCCACAAAACACCGTTCGTCCGGCGGGAATGGCAATGGCGCTCAATTACGGATCGGACAAAGCTCGTTACCTCGCACCGGTAAAAGTCGGGCAACGAGTAAGAGCACAACAGAAGATTCTGGAAATTGCCGAAAAACGGCCCGGGCAGTGGCTAAGCAAGATCGGCGTGACTGTAGAGATTGACGGCGAACGCGCGCCAGCTCTTATCGCCGAAATATTAACGATGTATATCATTAAATAGAGCAAAGGACGAAAGATGACTATCAGATTGGATGACCAGGTCGCCATCGTTACCGTGGCTGGCCGCGGACTGGGCCGCGCCCATGCGCTCGCTTTGGCTGAACTTGGCGCGAAAGTCGTTATAAATGACTTAGGCGACGTGAACGCAGAAACGGTCGCCAGAGAGATTAACGATGCTGGAGGAAACGCCATCGCGAATGGCG
>Ga0255052_10000918_pt1 | contig 22877 bp, 20 predicted proteins | sample JV7_2_21_MG_FD_188632 | JGI IMG/M metagenome (GOLD analysis project Ga0255052, IMG submission 188632) | Seawater microbial communities from Jervis Inlet, British Columbia, Canada - JV7_2_21 | ecosystem: Environmental > Aquatic > Marine > Inlet | place: Canada: British Columbia | collected... | reverse complement strand
TTTTCAAGCAGGGTGTCCGTATAGTATAACATTTCTTTTTATCCAAAAGGTTTCAAGTAAAAAATAATTTTTTTCCTTCACTTGGCCACTTGACCCCTCGACCCCTTGATTCCTTTTTTTGTTTTCATCCGCACCATTGCCTTGCGTTTTGAAACAGCTTCAGCCATGGAGATGTCTTGAGGTCATTTCTCCAGGCCTCTGGCATCCATGGCCATTGCCATTTGAGAAATGTCCTCTCAGGATGGGGCATTATGGCCAGGTGTCTTCCGTCCAAAGAGCAGAGGGATGCAATCCCCTCTGCTGAACCGTTTGGATTAAAAGGATACTGTATCGTGCAGTTGTTATTATCATCAACATAGCGAACCGGTGCCAGCCCGCCTTCTTTTATCCTGTCAAGAATCTTTTTATCAGGGAAATATGCCCTTCCCTCGCCGTGCGCGACCCATATGCCAAATACAGACCCTTCCATTCCTTTCAGCATAATTGAGGGGCTCGGGAGGATCTTGACTGTTGAAAAGCGGGATTCAAATCTCCCTGATTTATTCTGAATAAACCTTGGCTGAAGTTCATTTGAGATTCCCTGCCACGGAACCCAGCCTAATAAGGCCAGGAGCTGACAGCCATTGCACACCCCGAGACTGAAGGTGTCTTTTCTGTTATAGAAATTCTGGAATTCTTCCCAGATTCTCTTATTGAACCTGATTACACCTGCCCAGCCTTTTGCAGAGTCCAGGACATCTGCATAGCTGAAACCGCCGACAAATGCTATGCCCTTAAAATCAGCAAGTTTAACCCTGTCTTCAAGAAAATCCGTCATTGTCACATCCCAGGGTTCAAATCCTGCATGATAAAACGCTGAGGTCATTTCCCTGTCACTGTTGCTGCCTTCTTCCCGGATAATGGCAACCTTCAGGGGTTGAGAATTAGTTTTTTTACCAATCTCCAATCCCCAATCCCCAATCATTTCTCTTGGGGGTTCTGGATTAAAGGTCAAAGTGTATTGCGGGCTCTTCCTGTTAAAGTTATTTTTTCTCTCCTCTTCAGCACAATCAGGATTTGCCTGAAGCTTCTCCAATTGATAGCTGGTTTCTTCCCAGATATCCCTTAAAACCCTCATGTCCTCATCCAATACAGTTAAGATCTGAGAGTTAGGAATTATTGTATTTGCGGACCTGCCTGCCGGCAGGCAGGTTTCGGATTGCGGACCTTGCCTGCCGGCAGGCAGGTCTCGGATTGAAATCTTAACCGTCTTTTCTTTTAGTGTTCTTCCAATGATTTTGAAGGGAATAGACTCTTTTTTGAGCATCTCAGAAATCGTTTCTTCATTTTCAGGCAGGTATTCCATGACCAGCCCCAATTCCTCAGAGAATAAGGCTTTTATTGCATTATTTTTATACTTCTGCCTTCTGCCTTCTGCCTTCTCAATTTTTAAATTTATTTCTATTCCGCAATTTCCGGCAAAAGCCATTTCAAGAAGAGTTGTTATCAACCCGCCATCGCTTCTGTCATGACCTGATAGTATTAAATCTTCAGAGATAAGCAGTTGTATAGTTTTAAAAGTGCGTTTAAGCAGATCCGTGTCATTGACATCAGGCGGCTCACTGCCCAGCTGGTTATATACATGTGCCAGGGCGCTTGCACCGAGCCGGTTTTTCCCTTCACCCAAGTCTATATACAGGAGTTTACTCTGGTCCGGTTTTTTAATATCAGGGGTGACTGCCTTTGTTATGTCAGGACAACCTGAATAAGCAGATATTACAAGTGTGCCGGGGGACTTTACTGTTTCCGTTCCTCTTTCCCCAAATACCTGGGCAGCCATTGAAAGACTGTCCTTGCCGCCGTCAATCGCAATACCAAGCTCTGTAAGGATATTGCCCAGGGCGATTGCTGCATCATAGAGCCTTGCCCCTTCGCCCGGTAGCTTTGCAGCCCACATCCAGTTACCAGAGCATTTGATGTCCTCTAAAGCGCTTATTTTTGCCCAGACGATGTTTGTTAATGCTTCGCCAACGCACATTCTGGCCATTGCTGCGAGATCGAGCAGTCCTTTTATTGGCTGTTCCCCAATCGATAGTGCAGCGCCGGTTAATCCAAAATGACTCTGGCTTATAACTGCGACATTAGAGACCGTAAGCTGCAGGGGGCCGGTGCACTGCTGTTGTGCTATCAGGCCTGTAACACTGCGGTCAACCTTGTTTGTGAGAAACCTCTTTGACCCTACTGAAAGCAGGCGGAGCACTCTTTCAAGTGCATCTTTTACAGTGAGGCCTTCTGGCAATTTAAGTGGTTTGATTACCGGCTTGATACGCTTCAAAATGAATGTTTTCCGTGGCATATCCCCTAAAATCTTTTCAAGGGAAAGATTAACAGGGGTGCTCCCGTCTGCCTCATCATGGAGGACTATATATCCATCGCCTGTAATCCGGCCAATTACAGAAAATAAAACTTTCTCACGCAAGCACATTTCCCGGAATATCTCAATATTTTCAGGTCTTATAAGCAGTGCATTTTGTTCCTGGTATTCAGCTCCCCATATCTCCAGGACTGAAAGGGTTTTGTCGCCGAGCTGTATTTTCCGTATATCAATCCTGGCCCCTGCAGGATATATAATCTCCTTTACAACATTGCAGTTTCCCCCTGCTCCCTGATCATGGATGCTGACAACCGGATTGTTGTCGCCCATTTCTATACAGGCACGAAGCACCCTGTTTAACTTCTGTTCCATTTCTGCATCACCGCGCTGGACCGCATTAAAATCAAGTTCCGCGATATTTTCACCCTGTATCATGCTTGAGGCACCGCCGCCGCCAATGCCTATTCTGTAGGCAGGGCCTCCAATCTTAACCACCAGCATCCCTTTTTCCGATGCCTGTTTTTCAATATGCCGTGAATCCATCTGTCCTATGCCGCCGGTAAACATTATAGGCTTGATCCATTCACAACGTTCGCCTCCCTGCAGGGTCATGCCGAATGAACGTGTGAAACCCTGGATAACAGGCTCACCGAATTTATTCCCGTAGTCAGATGCACCGTTGCTTGCCTGAATTTCAATCTCCAGGGGAGTGGCAAGGTTGCCGGGGTAATGAAATGATTTATCTTCCCAGGGCAGTTCGTAGCCTGGTATCAGGATATTTCCCACGCAGTAAGCCGCTGTTCCCGCTACGACCAGTCCGCCCCTTCCCGTTGCCTCAATGTCTCTTATCCTTCCGCCTGTGCCGGTTTCAGCCCCTGGGAATGGAGCTACTCCACTGGGGAAATTATGGGTCTCGGCAGTAAAAATAATATGATATTTAAGCTGGGACTTCTTAAAACGTGAGAGCTTTCCCAGGGATTCAGGTATTATTGCTGTTATATCGTATCCTTTAATGGCGCTGGAATTGTCCCTAAAAGCTATAACGCTGTTACCAGGGTTGGCTTTAAGCGGCTGCATGATTATATCTATAAGGGAGCAGGAAATCTCTTTACCATCGATATTAAGCCTGCCTTTAAAAAACCAGTGTCTTGAGTGCTCGCTGTTTGACTGGCTCAGGTCAAAGCATTCGACATTGGTCGGGTTTCTGCCAATATTGTTAACAAATAAATTGTAATAATATTCAATATCAAGCTCATCCAGTCCGAGCCCCATCTCTTTGTTTATTTTCTCGAGGGCAGACTTGCCTTTCTCAATAAGCGGTATTTCAGATACACGTTCCGTTTTGATGCCTGAGTCAAAAGTTTTAAGGGGTTCAGGATAAGGGCATTCTGTCATACGGTCATAAATAAGTGACGAGTGATCTGTAATGAGTGACGAAGAAAACTCCTTTACCTGTTCACTGTCTTCCGGTGATTTTCTGCTGAATATAAATTTATATCTGCGGGAGCGTTCGATTCTGCTGACTTTGCCGAGTCCGCATGCATGGCAGATCGCAACGGCATTTGTAGACCATGCCGTGGTAAAGTTCATGCGCGGGCCGACTTCAAATACAGGGTTCAGGGACCAGGGTTCAGGGTCAAAACCTTTTTTATCTAAGAAACTCTTACTTGCAAAATTTCCAGGCTCAAAAGTTTCTGAAAGCAGCCAGTTAAGTTTTTTCAGTTCATCTGAAGAAAACGGCTCATCGGTTTCAATGTTAAAACAATATTCTGTTTTTATATCTGAAATCCCGGAAGATACTTTCTGTTTTAATTTTGATAACAGCCTGTTTTTTTCTGCCTCGGAAAGGGCGGGAGTTCGATAAAGATGTAGTAAGTCCATTATAATTGATATTTTTTAGGCTTATATTCTATTATTTTTTGAAACCACCTGATTCACCCCGTTAGAAAGCCCCGTGGCTTGCCACAGGCCTGCCTTCCCTGCCTACCGGCAGGCAGGCATTTCCGTTAAAAGCTTGTACGCCTAAGGCGTGGGCGAAGCTTTTCTAACGGGGTTCACGGGTACTATTTTACCTGAATCTCTTTGGAATCTGTAACTGTCCGCAAGAAAAGATTTTAATACTTTGATAAAACTTCTTCAATAGTGTATTATTTTTTTTAATCAAATCACTTTGAATAACTGCTCTGAAGCTCGGGTTTACCCCGAGAAACAATAATTTTTGCCGGGAGTATCAGTGGATAACGCTATTCTTAAAACAGAACTGCCTGACGTGGGTGTTCCGCGCCGCGGCAAAGTAAGGGACATTTATGACCTTGGCGAGCACCTACTGCTTGTAGTAACAGACAGGGTATCAGCTTTTGATGTTGTGTTGCCCAATGGTATTCCGGAGAAAGGAAAGGTTCTCACCGCGATATCTGTTTTCTGGTTTAAGAAGATGGAAGGTATCATTAAAAATCATATTGTAGCGGCTGATATCAGGGACTTTCCCCGGAAGCTCCGGAAATACAAAGATGTGCTTGAAGGCAGAAGTTTATTTGTAAAAAAAGCAAAGGTAGTGCCCGTTGAATGCATCGTGCGCGGTTATCTTTCGGGAAGCGGCTGGAAGTCATACCGTAAAGACGGGACTGTCTGCAGTATAAAACTTCCGGCTGGTATGCTTGAATCTTCGAAGATTGAAAGCCCGGTTTTTACCCCAAGCACAAAGGCCGGGGAAGGGCATGATGTCAATATATCTTTTGATGAAATGAGGGAAATAATCGGCTCAGATACCGCGGCACAACTTAAAGATTTGAGCATAAGGATTTACGAAAGAGCAAGGGATCTTGCCGGCGAATTGGGCATAATTATCGCGGACACAAAATTTGAATTCGGGACTTACCCCGTTAGAAATCAAAAGACTTCTAACGGGGTGCATAACGACGACATAATATTGATAGATGAACTGCTCACACCTGATTCTTCCCGATTCTGGAGCATAAAAGACTATGAATCCGGCCGAAGCCAGGACAGCTTTGACAAGCAGATTGTAAGGGATTACCTTCTTACGCTTGACTGGGATCAGACACCGCCGGGACCAAAGCTGCCTGCCGATATTGTGAATAAGACCTCTGAAAGATATCAGGAGATATTGAGGATACTGACGCAGCCCGCCTGACAGTAGGTAGGGCAGTCAGGCCGATTAGTGGAAAATTTCGTTTTTTTTAATTAATTTTCATACAATAATTTTGCCCGTCTCGCCGAGGCCTGCCTACCGTCAGGCAGGTCTGTAAAGGCGGAATTTTTGATATTTAAATTTTGACTTTTATTTAAATACCCGTTTAAATATATAATTCACATTCTTTGTATAATGTGACAGGTTAAAAAGAGATTCAATCTCAGAGGCAGAAAGATATTTTTTTACCAGGGTATCGTTTTTGAGAGTTTCTTTAAAACTTTTCCTCTTTGACCAGCTCTTCATGGCATTTTTCTGTACGAGGCGGTATGCATTGTTCCGGCTCAGCCCCTTCTCAACAAGCCGCAGGAGAACCTTTTGCGAGCAGTAAAGCCCGTAGCTTTTATTTATATTCTCACGCATTTTCTCCGGATAAACGTGGAGGCCTTTCAGGATTCCGGTTAACCTTGCCAGCATGTAGTCAATTAGGATGGTGCTGTCCGGCAGTATCACCCTCTCAACAGACGAATGGCTTATATCGCGTTCGTGCCATAGAGGAATATTTTCCATGGCAGCTGACGCGTTCGAGCGGACAATCCTTGCAAGGCCGCTGAGATTTTCGCACCCGACCGGATTTCTCTTATGAGGCATTGCTGATGAACCTTTCTGTCCCCGCTGAAAGGGTTCTTCAACTTCCAGCATCTCGGTCTTCTGCAGGTGTCTGATTTCCAGTGCTATCTTTTCAATTCCAGCTGCTGTCATTGCAAGTGCATTCATAAATTCGCTGTGCCTGTCTCTCTGGATAATCTGAGTAGATATCGGGGCTGGTTTCAGGCTGAGCTTCTTACATACATATCTCTCAATAAAAGGCGGAATGCTTGAAAATGTACCCACAGGGCCTGAGAGTTTTCCATAGTTAATCGTGTCCCTGGCAGTTTTCACGCGGGAAAGGTTTCTTTTCATTTCCTCATACCAGAGTGCAAACTTGAGCCCGAACGTAGTGGGTTCTGCATGAATTCCGTGGCTTCTTCCCATCTGCAGGGTATTTTTGTATTTATGTGCACTTGTTTTTATAACAGACATCAGGCCTTTGATATCCTTGATTATAATATCTGCCGAATCCCGCATAAGGATGGCCAGAGAGGTGTCGAGTATGTCAGAGGAAGTCAGTCCCTTGTGTATATGCCTGGCCTCTTGTCCCACATTTTCAGCTACTGAGGTTAAAAAAGCTATGACATCGTGTTTTACGGTTTTTTCAATTTTGTCTATCCTTGAGATATTAAATTTAGCCCGGCTTTTAATGATGGAAAGGCTCCTGGCAGGTATTTTCCCGAGCTTTGCCCATGCCTCGCACGCAGCAATCTCCACATCAAGCCATTTCTGAAATTTGTTACGGGGCTCCCATATTTCGGCCATCTCATGCCTTGTATATCTTGGTATCAAAATAACCTCCTAATACTTGCATCCTGTTATTTAAAGGATGCCTATCTTCCCCATGAAAGCCTGTTAATAAGGTATTCCGGCAGTCCTGCATCCCTCATTTTCTTTTGTGTAGATACTATATCATAGGACACCCTCTTAATTTCTATAGAATTTTTGTTGAGCAGGGCATAAGAAGCGTAAGGGTTACCATCCCTTGGCTGACCCACGCTTCCTGCATTTACTATGTATCGATGCCCTTCTTTGATTTCCGCACGCTCTTTAAAAAAAGTTATTTTTTCTTCTCGGTACGAGCCTGCCTTGTCGGTAGGCAGGTCGATTCCGACAGGAGAGAGGCCTATTATTGCAGGCTCGTGGCTGTGGCCGATAAAACACAGCCTTTCTTTGAAAAAACGAAAATTTATATCGGCATCCCGGGTAGTTGTTAGATAATGCCACTGCTCAGGCTCTCTGGGGGTTGCATGGACAAGAAAGATACTATTATCTAACCCTTCCGTAAGCGGGAGTTTTCTGAGAAAGGCTATGTTTTCGTCCCTGAGGACTTTCTGTGTCCATTCAACAGCTGCCCTGGCATAAGGATTGAAATATTCAACGTCGGTCATGCCAACGGATGCCCAGTCATGGTTTCCGGCAAGCAAAATGTTTGTTTTTTCCTTTAACGCTTCTATGCATTCATTGGGATTCGGGCCATAACCCACGATATCGCCCAAAAAAAACAGTTCATCAACGGCTTCTTCCGTTATCTTTTTTAGTACACTGTTAAGTGCTTCAAGGTTAGCGTGAACATCTGAGATGACGGCATAACGCATTTAAAAAACAGGTATAAAAAATAGGGAAAAAATTGGGGGGAAAACAGGGACGGGTCTTATTTTTTTGTAGAGATAATTTTGATTCATTATGAATGTGTAAAAGAGCTTATTTTTAAAAAATACAGGTAATAAAAAATTGGACCTGTCCCTATTTTCCCCTGTCCCTATTTTTTATGCGGTTCTTTGAGATTTCAGGATTTTATCTAATATCCCGTTTACAAAAGATGCTGAATCTTCTGTCGAGTATTTTTTTGAGATTTCAATAGCCTCATTTATTGCTACCGAGGGGGGGATATCATCTTTATATAAAAGTTCATATGTCGAGGCCCTTAAAATATTTCTGTCAATAGCTGTCATCCTTTCAATTGACCAGTGTTCAGCGACATTTTTTATAATTTCATCGATTGAGGAAAGATTTTCCCTTGTTCCCCTGACAATACTATAAGTGAATTCTTTAACCTCAGAGTCTTCATTATTGCCTTCCCAGAATTCTTTTATCAGGTCTTCTTTTAACTCGCTGCCCGTCATGTCAATCTGGAACAGTAACTGCAAAGCGTATTCTCTGGCCCTGCGCCGCTTCATAAAATAGTGATGCGTAATGAGTGATGAGGAATGAATAAAAATAACATTATTTTGGGTGTGTTCACTGTTCACAGCTTTTTAAGGAGCTGTGCCATTTCTATTGCTACTAATGCTGCATCCCATCCTTTATTGCCGCTTTTTGTTCCTGCCCTCTCAACAGCCTGTTCAATGGTATCGGCAGTGATTACCCCGAATGCTATCGGGACCCCGGTTTCCAATGAAGCAGATGCAATCCCTTTTGTTGCTTCAGAGGCAATATAATCGAAGTGAGGGGTTGCTCCGCGTATTATTGTACCCAGACAGATGATGGCATCAGAAGATTTTTTCTCGGCTATTTTTTTTGCAGCAAGCGGGATTTCAAAAGAACCGGGGACTTTTACTACATCTATGTTCTGCTCTGCAGCACCGTGCCTTAAAAGGGCATCAAGTGCACCTTCTAGCAGCTTGTTGGTTATAAAGTCGTTAAACCGGCTGACAATTATAGTAAACTTAAACCCTTTTGCCTGGAGTTCACCTTCATATGTTTTCATAATATCCTCCTGTTATAAATTATAGCTGTGTAATCAGAGATTTCAGGATTTAAGAAATCTCTATATGTTCCCCAGCAGATGTCCCAGTTTCTTTTTCTTTGTCTTAAGGTATTCGATGTTCTTTGCATGCGGTTTTATCTCGATGGGTACCCTCTCAACAACGCGCAGTCCGTACCCGGCGAGCCCTATGATCTTTTTCGGATTATTGGTTATGAGACGCATATTTCGTACCCCGAGATTGACCAGTATCTGCGCGCCGATACCATAATCCCTTAAATCAGGCTTAAACCCCAGCTTTATGTTTGCCTCAACAGTGTCTAATCCTTTATCCTGCAGTTCGTATGCTTTCAGTTTATTAACAAGCCCTATACCCCTGCCTTCCTGCCTCATGTAAAGCAGTACGCCCTTGCCCTCTTTTTTTATCATGGCCATGGCCTTGTGAATCTGGTCTCCGCAGTCGCATCTCTTTGAGCCGAAGACATCACCGGTAAGACACTCGGAATGAACCCTGACAAGGATGTCTTCTTCAGGGTTAATATCACCCTTAATAAGGGCCAGATGTACAGACTGGTCAACCATATTTTCAAAAATAACAGTGGTAAACTCACCGCCATAAACCGAGGGCAGTTTTGTAGTGGCCAATCGGTTCACAAGGCATTCATTACGCATCCTGTATTGAATCAGGTCCTTTATGGTGATAATTTTCAATCTGTGTTTACGTGAAAATTTCATAAGTTGCGGGACCCTCGCCATTGTACCGTCGTCATTCATTATCTCGCATATAACACCTGCAGGATAAAGGCCGGCCAGCCTTGCCAGGTCAACAGAGCCCTCGGTTTGCCCGGCGCGCTGAAGCACACCCCCCGGCTGTGCCCTTAAAGGGAATATATGCCCCGGCCTTACTAAATCTTCCGGCCTGGTTTTTGGATTTATAGATGTAATAACCGTTTTAGCCCTGTCAGATGCTGAGATACCCGTAGTTACACCCTTTTTTGCTTCGATTGATACAGTAAAGGCTGTACCTAAACGTGAGGTGTTGAGGTCGGTCATCATAGGAAGGTTTAGCTCCTCTACTCGTTGAGGCGTTAAAGAAAGACAGATAAGGCCACGGCCATATTTAGCCATAAAATTTATTACCTTGGGGGTTACATGCTCAGCAGCTATTGCAAGGTCTCCTTCATTTTCCCTGTCTTCATCGTCAATAAGTATGACCATTTTGCCTTTTTTAGTGTCTTTGAGGGCCTCTTCTATTTTGTTGAAGTTATATTTTTTCTTCATGTATGTTCCTTAGAAAAATTTATTCCATCACTTGAATCCTAGAACCCTAGACCCTTGAATCCTTATACATTACTTTTTAATTCAGCCTGAAAACCCTTTTTCCTTAAGTAATTCAGCAAGGCTGTTGTTTGTATCTTTTCTGTCCATGAACTTTTCAATGTATTTTCCTATAATATCAGCCTCAATATTTACCTTGTTCCCTATGCCCTTTTCGCCTATATTTGTGACAGAAAGGGTGTGGGGTATAATTGCTACACTGAATGTCCTGCTGTCAAGCCCTGTTACTGTAAGGCTTATACCGTCAACTGCAACTGAACCCTTTGTAACGATGTATTTTAATATCTCTGCCGGTGCTTCAAAAGTATAAAAAGTATATTCTCCTAAAGGTTTTTTATCTATTATTGAACCGATACCGTCCACATGACCGGTCACTATGTGTCCCCCTAGACGGTCAGTCAGCCTTAGGGGCCTTTCAAGGTTTATTTTATCGTTAATCTTGAGTTCGCCGAGATTTGTGCTCTGCAATGTCTCAGGCGATATCTCAAAGGCAATATCTTTACCGTTTTGGACAACTGTTAGGCATACGCCGTTTACTGAAACACTATCGCCCAGGTTCAGTTCCAAATCAAAGGCCGGGGTTAAGGTTATTTTTAAACCGCCCCCGGTTTTCCTGATAGAGATAATCTTCCCGGTATTTTCAACAAGACCTGTAAACATTGTCTCTCAGAACGTCCCCTATTTTCTCGTATCGATATTAAATTCAAAGGTTTTTTGATATAAACCGAAAAAATCTACGGTCTCTTCCCACGAGATTGACACCTTGTAAGGCCGCTCTGACGATAAGTATATGTCCTCTTTATTGATAGGTATATCGTATTCTTCTACGTACTGCATAAGATCATCTTTAACTTGTTCTGGGCTGTATATGTTTATTCTCATGTGTTCTCCCACATCACTACTGAAGGCAAAATAATTGTAATGGGGTATGGCAACCAGGTATATCGAGTAACCTATAATTCCGAAGATAAGTAAGAAGGCAACTGTCTTTTTCATTGTTTCCTCCTTTGTATAATTTTTTGAGTGTTATCAGCCTGGTATCATGCTTTATTAGGATTAGCTATTTAAGGTTTTCCAATTTTTTTAATGTAAAAGTTTACTTATCCTGTTCCATCTGATTTTTCCCAGCCAGCTATTTTCACTGTCCCATGACCAGTAAATGATAAAGGCCTTGCCTTTAATATCCTTTATATCCACGAATCCCCAGAACCGGCTGTCGTAGCTATAGTCTCTGTTGTCTCCCATGACAAAGAATTTGCCGCGTGGTATAACCACGGGGCCTAGAATGTCCCTCAGTTTAACGTCCTTATTACCGGTATTTGTATCCTTGTGTACTGCGTATGGCTCAGAGAGGGGGATGTTATTCACATATACTTTCTGGTTTTTAATCTCAACCTTATCTCCCCCTACGGCGACCACTCTTTTTATGAAATCCCTGCAATCATCTTTAAATAAATACATTGGGTTCTTATTATTCATGAAGTTATTAATCCTGAAGGCTGCGTTTTTGAAGAACCTTGTGCATTCCTCTTTTTCCCTGTTTGCAGGGAAGGAAAATACTATTATGTCACCGCGTCTTGGCTGCTTCAGAATAAAGAAACGGCTGTCAGAAAAAGGGGTCTTGAGCCCGTACAAAAATTTATTTACCAGTATGTGGTCACCGATGCTTAAGGTCTGTATCATTGAACCCGATGGTATCTTGAAGGCCTGTATTACAAATGTCCTTATAAACAGGGCCAGGAATAAAGCTATTAGTATAGCCTCTGTATATTCCCTGAATTTTGATTTTTTATTGGCCAACCTGTCTCCCCTAAAAATTGTTATTAGTTATCCGTTATTGGTTATTTACGAATAACAGTTAACTTATAACGAGTAACTTATTCTATTTTACCCTAAGTACGGATAGGAAAGCCTCCTGAGGGATTTCAACCCTTCCAACCTGTTTCATCCTGCGCTTTCCTTCCTTTTGTTTTTCAAGAAGTTTTCTTTTCCTGGTTACATCACCCCCGTAGCATTTTGCAAGGACGTTTTTCTTCAATGCCTTAATGCTTTCCCGGGCAATTGTCTTGTTCCCTATTGCAGCCTGGATTACAACCTCAAAAAGCTGCCTTGGGATAACCTTCCGTAGTTCTTCAGCAAGCTGCCTGCCTTTATGATAAGACCTGTCTTTATGAACAATAAGTGAGAGCGCGTCAACAATCTCCCCGTTCAAAAGCAGGTCAAGCCTTACAAGTTTAGATTCCCTGTATCCTGTAAACTCATAGTCCATAGAAGCATAACCGCTTGAAAGGGATTTTAGTTTATCATAAAAATCCCATAAAATCTCACTCAGGGGCAGTTCATAGATTATAATTACCCGGTCTTTTCCCAGGTAGCTGAAGTCTTTCTGAATACCTCTTTTCCCCTGGCATAGTTCGATTATGGGGCCAACATGCTTTTGCGGAACAAAGATTGTGGTTTTAACAAAGGGCTCCTCGATCTTTTTGTATTTTTGGGGCAGTTTTGCAGGATTGTCTATAAAAAGCGCTTCACTGTCAGTTTTAAATACTTTATAGACGGTGGTGGGGGCGGTGTTTATAAGGGCAAGCCTGAATTCTCTCTCAAGCCGCTCTTTTACTATCTCCATGTGCAGGAGGCCCAGGAAACCGCACCTGAAGCCAAAACCAAGGGCAACTGAGGTCTCAGGTTCAAAATTAAAGGACGAGTCATTAAGCCTGAGTTTCTCTAGTGCACTTTTCAGGCCTTCATACAGGCCCGGTTCAGTAGGATAGAGCCCGCAGAAGACCATAGGCTTTACTTCCTTATAGCCGGGACACGGTTCAGAGGTAGGGTTTGCTGTATCAGTAATGGTATCTCCTATCCTGGTATCAGAAACATTTTTTATGCCGGCTATTATATATCCGACTTCTCCTGCCTTAAGGCTTTCGGCAGGTTTCCTTACCGGAGTAAAAATCCCTGTTTCAATGACCTCAAAGGTTTTTTTAGTGGCCATAAGTATTATTTTCGTCCCTTTTTTTATCTCGCCTTCAAAAAGTCTTGCAAGTATAATGACCCCCTGATAATTATCAAACCAGGAATCAAAGATTAAAGCCTTCAAAGGACTGTTTTTAGTACCGCCTGGCGGAGGTACTTTTTTGACTATAGCCTCAAGCAACTCGCTGATTCCTGTTCCTTCTTTTGCAGAGGTGAAAATAGCTTCAGAGCAGTCTAGACCAATAGACTCTTCTATCTGGTCTTTTACCCTTCCGGGCTCTGCAGATGGAAGGTCTGTCTTGTTTATCACGGGTATTATTTCAAGATTGTGTTCAAAAGCCAGGTGAGCATTTGCAAGTGTCTGTGCCTCGACTCCCTGGGCTGCGTCAACTACAAGCAGTGCACCTTCACAGGCAGCAAGACTGCGGGAGACTTCATAGGAGAAGTCAACATGCCCGGGGGTATCGATAAGATTAAGTATATAATCTTTTTCATCTGTCGCCCGGTAGTTCAGTCTTACGGTCTGGGCTTTTATAGTTATTCCCCGCTCCCTCTCGAGGTCCATGGAATCCAGCACCTGTTCAAGTCTGTCCCTGCGGGGAAGGGCACCTGTTAATTCAAGTATCCTGTCTGCAAGTGTAGATTTCCCGTGGTCTATATGGGCTATTATAGAGAAATTTCTTATATTACTTTCAGACATGAATTTAGAAGGATACTTATGAAGCCCTGTTCTCCGGGGGAAATGACCGCCTTATAACTTCAAAAATAAGGCCGGCAGCTCCAATTGCGCCGCCGTCTTCCTTTAATGCAGCTTTCAGTATCTCTACATTTTTTGATAGGGGATTAAGAGTCCTTTTTAAAAATTCTTTTTTTATCTCTTCAATAAACAGGTCCCACGCACCGATAAGCCCGCCTCCAAGTATCACTGCCTCGGAACCAAAAATGTTTAACAGGTTTGCTATGCCAAGGCCGAGGTATCGTCCAACCTCCCTGAAGACCTCCCTGCTCAGGTTGTCACCCTCAAGCGCATTTTTATATACAATTTCAGGAGTTATTTTATAAATATTGCCGTCACAGCATTCTGTAAGCATGCTTTTCGTCCCCTTTTCCAGGGAAGATATAACCAGGTCGATAATTGCCCTGCCCGAAGCATAAGATTCAAGACAGCCAAAACTGCCGCAGGTGCAGAAGCGACCTTGAGGCTCAATGACCATATGCCCTATTTCGACAGGTCCCTCAAATAACTCGCCTTTGTATATTATTCCGCCTCCCAGGCCGGTACCGAGCGTAAGAAGTGCAAAGTCACTGAAGTTTTTACCCATGCCAATCCATTTTTCTCCGTAGGCATATGTATTTGCATCGTTTTCAAGCACAACGGGCAGGGAAAACTTCTTTTCAAATATCTCTTTGACCGGAAAACCATTGATTACAGGTATATTGGGTGACTTTATAACTATCCCGTTTTTTCTGTCAATTTGCCCTGCAATTCCGAATCCGATACCAACAACATCATTTTTTAAAGTATTTTTTAAGATCTTTATCAAGGCGTTTTTTATGCTGTCCAAAGACACTCCCTGCTCAGAAGGGGTGGGCTCCACCATGCTGGTCAGGATGGTGCCATCCTCAGAGGCCTGGACGACCTTTATATTTGTGCCGCCGATATCAACGCCTATTGCGGTCTTCATAATTGTTTTTTCCCTGTTGATATAATTTAGAAATGTATCCTTTTTTTCATGTTCTATTTGAAAGCGTGCATTAAAAAATTGACGGACCGGTTTTAAACGAAAGAACCAAGCCTATTTATAATATCATATCTTGAAAATTCTGTATAATCCATTTATGTAAGCCGGGTTTCTTTCTAAAGGGAAAAAGACGGGCTGAATTAAAGTCAATTTGCCGGGGAAAGAGAACTCAGCATGCTTCGTGAGGATTTTCTGCACTCGGTTTTTTACCTGTACGGGGATACAGGGATAAGTCAGTCCTGCAGACAGTGGGCCTGTAGGAAGTGAGATCAAGCAATCCAACCCGTTTTTCAAGCCTCCTTGCCAGGTGCGACATACCTGCACAAATAACAAAAAATCCTATTGCCATGCAGATATATGCTGCAAACATCCTGTCAGGCTGGCGCTGGCTTACAATGATACCTGTTTGTGTAAGTTCAATAATGCCGATAATATAAGTAACAGAAGTTTCTTTAAACAGCGATATAAAAAAGCTGACAAAAGTAGGTATCATCATTTTAAGAGCCTGGGGCAGGATTACTGTTTTTAAGGCCATAAACCGTGTCATGCCGGTTGATAATGCAGCCTCCATCTGGCCTCTTGGCACTGCCAGCATCCCTGCCCTGACGATTTCAGCCTGATAAGCGGTTGCATAGATAGAGAGAGAGATTATGGCGCTCCAGAAAAGGGAAATATTTTTACCAAGTACGCTGGGGATAAAGAAAAAGAACCAGAAAACCAGCAGAAGTGCAGGTGTTGCCCTTATGATTTCTATATATATTGCGCATGGGTAGCTGATATATCTTCTACATGATATCCTCCCCAATCCAAATATTGCCCCGATGATAAAACTTATAGCAAGACATATGACAGCCATTGAAATATTTAGAAAGAGCCCGCCTAATGGCCCTGCTGGATAAGCGCCTATTAAGTAGAATTTCCAGTTACCAAATTGTTCAATCAGCATATTCATGGCTTTATTCAACTTCCATATGGGTTATGCTTTGTATATCAATTTTGTAGAATTTTTCAAGCATGATAATTACTCCGCCTGAAAACAGGGACACAGCGATATAAAAAACAGTTGCCAGCGTGGTAACCTCAAGCCCCCTGAATGTGAGTGACTCTATCTGCTGGGTTGCCCATGTCAGTTCAGGCGCTGTGATAACCATGCACAATGATGAATTTTTGAAATTGTGTATCATTCGGGTTCCCAGGGGAGGCAGTATTTTCCTAAAGGTTTGAGGGAGTATTACATGCTGGTACTGCTGTACCCGGCTCAGGCCTGTAGAGATTGCGACTTCTCTCTGGCTGGCTGGCACAGCAAGCAAACCGCTCCGTATAATATCAGAAACATAAGATGTGTTATCAAGAGTCAGGGCTATCATGCTTGCTACTATCGGGTAATAAATGTACGTGTTAAGCTTGTCGCCCCAACCAAAAGGAAGGATCTCCGGAAATACAAAATAAAAAAATAACAGCCAGAATAAACCCGGGATATTACGAAAAATTTCAACATATAATCTCCCCAGCACCCGCAGTGGTTTTATTCTTGATTTTCTCATTATCGCTATGATGGTGCCGAGGAACAAAGATGTGATTGCAGTAACTGCGGCTATGAGCAGGGTGATCTTAACCCCCGTAATCAACCACTGGGAATAGGGTTCCCTGAAGGGGATGCTCCAGTCAAATTCGTATGCCAGGTCAAAAATTTTAATTTCCCTGCCTATTCTGTTTTTTTATGGTCAGAGGAAATGGGGATATGCAGAATCTTACTCATAAATTCCATGGTCCTCTCATGCTTTGAATTAACAAATATCTGGGATGGAGTTTCTATTTCAAGGATTTCTCCTTTGTCCATGAATACCACCCTGTCTGCAACCTTTTGGGCAAACGCCATTTCATGTGTTATAACGACCATGGTCATACCTTCCTGGGCAAGTGAAATCATAACGTCAAGGACCTCATTTATGAGTTCAGGGTCAAGCGCAGATGTAGGTTCGTCAAAGAGCATTATTTTGGGTTCCATGGCAAGGCTCCTTGCTATGGCTACACGCTGCTGCTCTCCGCCTGATAACTGTATAGGGTACATATCACTTTTCTCGATAAGGCCTACCCGTTCCATAAGCTTGAGAGCCCTTTCCTTTGCCTGTTTTTTTCTTAGCCCTCTTACTTTCAGAGGAGCAAGCATAATGTTCTGAAGGGCTGTTTTATTAGGATAAAGATTGAAGTGCTGAAAGACCATGCCGATTTCTGCCCGGAGGGCAGTGACATTTGTCTTGTTATTTGTAAGAGAGTGCCCATCAACGATTATCTCACCATCCTGTACGGGTTCAAGCTTGTTAATGGTTCTGATGAGAGTGCTTTTACCGGCTCCGCTTGGACCACATACTACAATGACCTCTCCTCTGAGGATTTCAAGGTTAATATTTCTCAGTACAGGGAAATCTCCAAACCACTTATTGACATTTTTAAATCTAATCAATTTTCTTAACCTGTTGTTAAATAATAAATATATAACCTTTCTGCATTTTTGTGTAAATAGTCAGACACTTAATGTCTCTAAGGGGAAAGCTTTTTGTCAACCTTTCCGATGTTGGATGTACAGTCAGAATTTGAGAACAGTTTAAGATCAGAGATTCAAAAATAAAAGCAAAATTTATTTTTTTATACTGTCAAGTTTTAATTATAAGAAAATAAGATATTATTTATCAAGTTATACCGCGGATAATTGTTTGTACTTTTAGATTAAAATCTATAAAAACAGCTTGAAAAGGGAAAATGTTACAACTGAGCCCAGCAGTGCACCGAGGATGACCTCCCATGGCCTGTGAACCCCGACACTGACCCTGCTTTGTGCAATCAGGATTGCGAGGACAAGGATAAGTAATGACGGCATGATAGCTTCAGTCAGGAAAGTGACAGCTACCCATACAGAAAACGCAACAGCCGCGTGACCGCTGGGCATGCCGCCTCTTAAAGGGAGGCCCTTGCCGAAAAATGCCTTTGTGATTATTACCAGTATAAGCACCAGTACAACTGCAATAATAGCGATATCCTCACCTGCATGCTTAGCTATCGTTAGCCCTTTCTGGAAGACTTCCTTTAAATGCGGTATGAGTATAATGTATCCTGCTACAGCAGCTCCTGTAGCAGTTATGAGGACCGCTCCTGCGGAAATGTCCTTGATTTCTTTTGCCCTGGTGTCATATTCCTTGAAAATACTGTCCACAGTAGCCTCAATTGCCGTGTTAAGCGTTTCCACTGAAAGTACAATTATGACTAAAATTGCGATTACTACAAATTCATTCCGGCTTAAACCGAGGATAAAACTGAGCAGCAGTACCAGTACTGCTGTACAGAGGTGATAACGCATGTGCCGCTGGGTTTTTACAGAGTGAAGGATACCCTCAATGGCGTGATTGGAGCTTTCAACCCATTTTCTTAACGGCATTAAGGAGCTCCCGTTCTTTTTTTCTCATTGCTGCTGCCGTGTACCGTGACTTTTCGTGGCTGTATCCAAGCAGGTGCATGGTGCCGTGAATCAAAAGGCGGTAAATTTCATCGTAAAAACCCCTGCCTGACATCTCTGCCTGTTCCTCTGCCGCAGGGACACTGATGACAATATCACCCAGGATAAGTTCGGAAGTCCGGAGGTCAGGTGCTTCTGCACTTGTGAACTTTTGCACTTTTGAACTTTCTTCTTGCCCTTCAGCGCTTAGTTGAGGAAAAGACAGGACATCGGTTGCCTTGTGTATTCCCCTGAAGGCTGTGTTTAAATGCTTCATCTTTTTGTTCCCTACGAATAAGATACTCAGCTCAGCCGCGGGTTGTTCCAAGAGAAAAAGGATTTTCAGGGCTATTTTTTTTATCTTTGCCCTGTTTATCTGTCTGTGTTTTTGCTGGTTTTTTATCAGAATCATCATCTTTTATTTTAAACCCTGGATAATTGATGCGTTTACGTAACATACTGGTGAGAAGATAGACAAAGTTGCTCTTGATTTCCCTCAGGTCTTTAAGTGTCAGTTCACATTCGTCCAGCTGGCCGTCGAGGAAGAAATGGTTGACAATCCTGTCAACAAGTGTTGATATCCTCGCGGGGATAGGATTTTCCTTGAGCTCTGCCCCTGAGGCAGCCTCCACAGCGTCGGCCATGAGGACAAGGGCTGCAACCCTGGTCTGCGGTTTAGGCCCGGGATATCTGAAATCACTGTCTGACAGTACAGGTGCAGAACTCCCTTCTTTTCCTTTTGCCTTCTCGTAGAAATAAGTCATAACAGATGTGCCGTGGTGCTGCTGAATAATGTCTATTATGGATTCCGGCAGATTGTGCTTTTTTGCGAGTTCAACACCTTCCTTTACATGAGACATTAAGATAAGACTGCTCATGCGGGGCGCAAGGTCTTCGTGCCTGTTTATTGGCTGGTTCTGGTTTTCTATGAAGTAATCCGGCATTTTAATCTTACCGATATCGTGATAATATGCACTTACCCTTGCAAGGAGAGGGTTGACCCCCACTGCTTCTGCAACTGATTCAGCAAGGTTGCCAACGATAATGCTGTGATGATATGTCCCCGGAGCCTCAACCAGGAGGTCCCGCATTATGGACTGGTTTAAATCTACAAGTTCAAGAAGGCTTATGTCAGTAGTGAGTTTAAACAGGTATTCAAGAAGCGGGAGAAGAGCAGAAACCAGTGTTATAACTATAAGGCCGTTCAAAAAAGCAAACCCAAGGGCTACAGGGGTGTCAAGTGTTAATAATTGCCCCTGAAGAAGCCTTATTGCCAGGGAGGTAAATACGCATACAAGCCCGACCAGAAGCCCTGCTCTCCATATAGCTGACCTCTTTTTGCACCTTATGACCCCAAAGGCAGCAGTAAGGCCGGCAGCAAAACTGAAAACAGAGTAAAAGGGATTTCCAAACCATATTCCGGCAAAAAGGCCTGTAATAACTGAGAAGATAATAGCCGCATGAATATCTATTAAAAGGGCAGCCAGCATCGAACCCGTAGCAAGGGGGACAGCATAAATTGTCAGCTGCGGGTCAATATTGCCCAACCATAGGGTAAATCCTTCTAAAATATAATCAAGACCGCGTCCTATGATAAAGTTACCTGACAGCAGGGTGCCTATAAGGAGAAGCATGGAGTAATTCTTATAGAAGATCGGCCTGTACCGCATTAAATCCTTATAGAGAATAATAAGGAGAAGCCCGATAATAAAGAAAGTGCCTATAGTAGTTTCTAAAGAAAGCCCTCTGTCCCACACAAGGGAAAAGCAAAGGATAGCTGAGAAAAAAACAAGGAGGCCGAGGCTTGTAAGGTTTGCCTTGTCAAATACCTTTTTTTTCTTTTTTTTGGAATTGTTATTTTTCATTTAGTGTCTTTTCAAACTTTTCATAGGCCTTGATTATCTTCTGAACAAGTTTGTGCCTTACCACATCTTTATCTGTAAAATATATAAAACATAATCCCTTGATATTATCCAGTATTTTTTTGATCTCTATCAGGCCTGAGGGCTTTCCTGCCGGCAGGTCAACCTGGGTTATATCGCCTGTGATAACTGTTTTTGAGTTAAAGCCTAACCTTGTAAGATACATTTTCATCTGCTCTGAGGTCGTGTTCTGGGCCTCATCAAGGATAATGAAGGAATCATTAAGTGTCCTGCCCCTCATAAACGCAAGCGGTGCTATCTCAATTATGCCCTTGTCTATCAGCTTGTATGCTTTTTCAGCCTCCATCATATCAAAGAGGGCATCATAAAGGGGCCTTAAATAAGGGTTTACCTTTTCGAATAAGTCGCCCGGCAGAAAACCTAGCCTCTCACCGGCTTCAACTGCAGGCCGTGCAAGGATAATCCTGCTGACCTGTTTTTTAAGGAGGGCGTTTATAGCCATTGCCATTGCAAGATAGGTCTTGCCCGTGCCGGCAGGGCCAATACCGATTACCATGTCATACCGCTGTATTGCCTCTATGTATTTTTTCTGTGTCTTTGAGCGGGGGACTATAAATTTCTTTTTTGATGAGACAGGTATGGTGTTTAAGAAAAAATCTTTTAAAGAGGCAGAAGCATCAAAGTTTTTTATAATGTACCTTATATCCTCAGAGTTTAAAATGTAGCCATTGTTGCTTAAGCTCTGTAATTCCCTGATAAACTTCTCTGCCTTTTTTACAGCTTTCTCATTACCCCTGAGAAAGACCCTGTTACCCCTTATTGAGGCTTCAATGCCAAGGGCTTCTTCAATTATCCTGAGACTTCTGTCAAGCCTTCCGTAGATTACCGGCAGGTCTTTTTCAACGCCTATGTCTAATTCGAGATTAACCGTATAACTACCCCTTTTTATCCTTTTAAACTAAAGCCACTCTTTTATTGTAATATAAAATAACAATAAGTCAAATAAAATTCAAAAAGGGCGGTTTTTGCTTCCTCCCTTTAAGCATAAGATTTCGGTGTTATTGCATTTTTCACAAAAAAAATACCCGCTGGCTCCGTGTGAAGAGCCAGCGGGTAAAAAATATGCTCTTACCCAACTATATTATAAGCATGGCATCGCCGTAAGAGTAAAATCTGTAATTTTTATCTAATGCCTCAAAATATGCTTTTTTAAGAAGCGTAAGCCCCGAAAATGCGGATGTAAGCATCATGGTTGTGGATTTAGGCAGGTGAAAGTTCGTGATAAGGGCATCTGCTACCCTGAAGCTGTAACCCGGATAAATAAAAATTGATGCCCTGCCTTTGCCGGCCCTTACCCCGCTCCCGCTGTTCTGTCCTGCTGAGGCCTCGAGTGCCCTTGTAACAGTAGTTCCGACTGCTATGACCCTACTGCCTTCTGATTTGGCGCGGTTGATTGCATCAGCTGTAGCCCCGGGAATCTCATAGAGTTCTTCATCCATTTCATGTTTTTTTATGTCATTAGCCTGGACAGGCTTAAACGTGCCGTAACCCACATGCAGGGTCAGTTTTTTAACGGTTACGCCTTTTTGTTCTATTCTTTCAAGCAGCTCTGCCGTGAAATGAAGCCCTGCTGTAGGCGCTGCTATAGCGCCGTCTTTTTTTGCGTATACGGTCTGATAACGTTCTGTATCAGAAGGTGCGGACTGTCTTTTTATGTAAGGAGGCAGGGGCATCACTCCGATTCTTTTCAGGGAATTTTGTATATTGCCTTCAAATTTTACCCGGGCAGTTCCGTTAAAGCGTGATACAGATGCTGTAAGTCCTTCTTTAAGAATCACCCTGCCCTGGATAATGCCCTTAACAAGAGCCTCCCACGTATTTGGCAGTTCTTCTTTAATAAGCAGTATCTCGACCTTACCCCCTGTTGGCTTTGCCCCGTAGATTCGGGCCGGGATAACCCTGGTATCATTAAGAACAAGGACATCGCCGGGATGGAGATATCCGGTTATGTCCCTGAATAACCGGTGGTCAATTTTTCCGCGTTTTCTGTTAACCACCAACAGCCTGGAAGAGTCTCTTTCCCCTGCAGGATACTGTGCGATCCGGTTTTTTGGTAAAGAATAATTAAAATCTAAAAGTTTCATGTTTTAACCGGGACAGTCCCGATTCTACGCCCCGAAGCCTCGGGGCCGTAAATCCGGGACAGTCCCCTTCAGGAGCCTGGAAGAGTCCCTTTCCCCTGCAGGATATTGTGCGATTTTGCTTTTTGGAAGTCTGTAGTCAAACTCTGAAAGATTCATATTTTTAAAAACGTAGTCAGTAGTAAGTAGCTAAAGTAGCCAAGGGTAAAGGAAAAGTTTTAGTTGTAGACCCCCTGACTACTAACTACGATCTACTAAACTACCTCACTGTTTTTCCAGTACTGTTCCGTGATAATAATATTCAAGAATCTCCCTGTAATCATTTCCTTTGTGTGCCATTTCCAAAGACCCCCACTGAGAAAGTCCGACACCGTGGCCATAGCCTCCACCCTCAAAAATAACGTCTTTGCCATCCATTGTCAGAGAGAAATGAGTGCTCGGAAGTTCC